>ERZ501058.24-NODE-24-length-154796-cov-9.978306_pt1 | contig 154796 bp, 120 predicted proteins | sample MGYA00510857_ERZ501058 | MGnify/ENA primary metagenome ERZ501058 (study PRJEB25958, sample SAMN03398523) | human skin metagenome | study: EMG produced TPA metagenomics assembly of the Human Skin Microbiome Metagenome (human skin metagenome) data set.
GATTGTATGCGTGGTTCACATACAAGGAAATGACTCTGTTGTTGGTTTATGTGTTACTTCACATAGGGTCTGGGGAGCGAAACAGATGCGCTAGCTCAATTCCGATTATCGAAACCCACATCTTTAGGCGAAACGTATGTCCAAATGGGAAGGGGGCAGGGTATTCCACCTGGCCTCCACCCGACATTCATCCTTTGCGGAGCGTTGGAAGGTCGCCTGGAAACGTATATCGCACTGAAACATGCCGTCTGACTCATGGCGCAGCAAATCGATTGCGCAGGACGTGCCGTACGATGATCCCAAGCAGCTCGAAAAAGTGACAAAGCAGCTGAGTAGTCTCCCGGGACTTGTCACACCTGCGGAAATCGACCGGCTCCACGAACAACTTGCTCGTGTTGCTGATGGCAAAGCGTTCCTACTCCAATGCGGCGACTGTGCGGAGCTGTTTTCATATTGCAATGCGAATCAGATTGAAGCGAAAATTAAATTGATACTTCTCATGTCGCTAATCATCATCTATGGTGCGCGCCTGCCCGTGGTTCGCGTTGGGCGCATGGCAGGCCAGTACGCCAAACCACGCAGCAAACCATACGAGACCATCACTCTTCCCAGTGGCGAGACTAAAGAGGTTCTTTCATTTCGCGGAGATGTCGTGAACTCAGCTGAAGTCGACGATCGCAGCCCGGACCCAGAGCGCTTGCTGTCGGCCTATTTCCACGCAGCTGCAACGCTCAATTATACACGTGGCTGCCTAGCCAGTGGTATAGCTGATCTGCACACGCCAGGAACTTGGCGTTTCCATCACGTTCAGTCAAAGTCGCTGCAACAAGAATTCGAGCGTATTGCAGACGCCATTTCCGATGCCCTCGACTTTATGAAGACAGTCGGTGCTGATCCCACGGGCGATTCAAACGTGCTTAACACCGTGGACTTCTTTACATCACACGAAAGTCTCATCCTCGAATTCGAACACGCACTGACGCGCGATACTCCCCAAGGCAGCTATGATCTCAGCGCGCACACGGTGTGGCTTGGCGATCGAACACGCCAGCCCGACGGGGCGCACGTCGAATTTGCGAGACACGTCCGCAACCCAATTGGAGTTAAAGTGGGACCTAGCATGAAGCCAGAAGAACTTATCACGCTTTTGGACACGGTGAATCCTCATGTCCAAAAGGGACATGTGACGCTCATCACTCGTTACGGCGAGTCTAAGGTCAAAGACTTGCTGCCAGAACATATAAAAGCTGTGCAGAATTCAAAGCATGCAAAGGCTGTTATCTGGTGTTGTGATCCAATGCATGGCAATACAGTCACATCACCGTCAGACCCGAAACTCAAAACGCGCATGTTCAGTGCGATTGTCTCCGAATTGACAAGCTGCCTGCAAATCCACGCATCTTTAGGCTCAGTGATGGGGGGCGTACACCTTGAACTGACTGGCGATGAGGGAGTGACGGAATGTATGGGCGGTAGTATGGAATTATCTGACGAAGACTTAAAGCGCTGCTACTTGACGCACTGTGACCCACGATTGAACTACGAGCAGTCTCTTGACATTGCCTTCCTAATCAGCGATGTATTGAAATCGCAACGTCGAGGAATTCCCGTCAACAATGCGCTCTCGCAAGCCTTGCTGCGCAGTAATCGTGTGGAAGGAAATCCATAGACCTTCGCTGAGTCGGCGCGTTATATACTATGTCTGAATATGTGGCATTCACAACGCCAATTCCTAGTTACATTCACATGTGCCGCATTTCTTATCTGGTGGCTACGAAAGAAACGATTCGTTCAATGGTTGTGTGATCGCGTAGCACGCGTTCTTGAATGATACCAAAAACGAGACCCGACAAGGTTCCTTTACATGATGAGGCTTGTCAAGACACTAGACACAACTCTTTTACACACTCATGAGTTGTCAGATGAAACATAAAAATGTGTGGTTTATTGCACGAGCTCGGCTTCACTTTCTCATTTTATCTTTCCTAACGCGGAATTTTGGTAAATGAAGCCCACAGTTGCGTTAGCTTGTTTAGGTGCATCTGGTCCACTCGTTCTCAGTCAGTCATATTCATGCGTGGAAACATGCGACTTCGAGTGGCCAAAAGGCTGTGCATAGGTGTTGCATGCAGGAGGGACAGAGCGCCTGCATAATTCCATCTCGGCAGCAGATTTAGCACGCGGTGTCACCCAGACTGACTGACAGGGCAATGGGGGCACCAACTCAACTAGACTGGTCGGTCAGTGTGCACTTTGTGATGGAGTATCAAGATCCTGGGTATGTACTGGGTTCAGACTTGGACTACTGCCAACGCGCAAGGGATCCTGCTACCATATGTTTCGAAGCGAGCAAACTCCATGGCATCCATCTCAAACCTTTTCACAAAGTAAATACAATAAACTATATAGGCATATGACAATGACTTTCAACAAAAGAATGAAAATACCATAGGCGTATTCGCGAAAAAAGGACATAAACTACACGCGCCAGGCCATTCGCTTTCTTATTCACAGTAATGGCGTCAAGCCATGCGCCAACAGCCTGCCTTGCCTGCCATGAAAAGAGAACGATCCATATAGCGTACGACAAAAGAAATTGAAAATGTTCCACTTTAATTGGAAGTGGGGGCGAAACCCATGCGGTTCTTGCCCATATCAAAAACAACTGAGGCAGTTTGCAGGAAAGAGTCACCAACAACCCAGGCATTCATAGGAAGGTTTTTCTGTCCCATGATGCTCAAAACACACTGACCCTGGTACTTTCCGAACGATACTTGATTCTCACCCAGGTTGAACTTCTGGCCAGCAAATTCGAAATCCAATTTGGGGGGTTTGGAGCAATCGAATGCGCCGTGCAAAGCTCCTCCCGCGGTAAAAGGTGTCACGCCGTCCATCTTAGTTATAACCTCACGGACTTCGTCAATTGGGCCAAAAATGATCGATGAACCGGTGTCAATGCACGCATCAATCTTCTTGCCGTTCACTTTACCCTCTGAAATCCAGAAACCATCTTCAGGGTTGACATCAACGTAAGAAAGTTCGCCCTGGAACCTGGAATTGTCAATTCCACCCAAATGGAGCGTTGAGCCTGAGCCACGCTTTAGAGTGAACTGAAAAACTGGTTCTGGAACCACTTTTTGCTTTACCAAGGCAATAAAGAAAGGATCAAATTTTTTCGGAAAACTTTGAACAGCAGGGAATGACATGCCAGCAATGCCCTGGTTGTCTTCATCGTTAATGAATTTGGTTACTGAGAGACCAATAGCCACATCCTTGGCTTCGTAGCCACCAATCTTAAGGTCGTCTGTATAGATAAAACCAGAAGCGGTAGTGCCATCACCATAAGCTGTGCTGAACGTGTGATGAGTCTTTCTCGAGGACTTGGATCGGTGTGGGAAATACACGAAGGGATTCACGAGAGTGTCGGCGGAGCCAGTATCAAAGTCGATCTTGAATTTTGATTGTCCAAATTGGACGTCGCCAGCCCACAGCTGCCCCTCTCCGATATCATCCAGATCAACATCACCTTTGCCATCGCGCTTGTCGATCAAATCGAGTAGCAGATGAAGAAGTGGATGGTCCCTACCAGTGTTCTTCCTAAAGTTCCTCAGCAGCTTGTCGTACTTATAGTTCAATGCATTGGCTTGCTTCCTTACGGCTTTAAAGTCAACAGTGTCATTCTTGGTTACCAGCATCTTGCGACGCTCAAGGTTAACAGTCATAGGACTGGGGAGCTCACTGGCCACAGCAAGACCAGCGGCTACAACAAAGCCGATAATGGCTTGGATTGACAGCTGCATGACTTTAAACAAGCAAAAGGTCTGTTGGTGTGGCCGTTAAAGATGATATCAAGAGAATGCGCTTTCTTTATAACTCCTTTCCAATTGTCGTGCAAACCCGCAGGGCTGCATTTGACTTTGCAGCAAGCAGATGCAGGGTCGGGGCGTTTTTCAGTCGATATACCCCTTGCACAAAGACGCGGATTCGGCTTCGACACCTATAGCCCCGGCAAATAAGCCAATCAAAGGTCTGTTTATCCACACACCAGGTGAAGGACGCGCGGTGCCAAAGCTTGGCACGCATAATTGCAGTCGCTAGAGCCCTCCACCCCAGGTGATCCATCGCTAGTACATGTTGACATGAAGCCAGAGACAATCCCCTCTCAGCAAGTAAAAGTCTTGTTTCTGGGACCACTTGGTACATATTCTCATCAGGCTGTGCGCAAGTTTGTACGAAATGAGCCAGCAGACTTGATTGCTTGTCGATCCATCCAGGAGGCTGTGACGAAAGGCGCCGAAGATGCGCGCTTGGGCCGTCCAGTCGTAGTGATGGTGCCAGTAGAAAATAGTACATTGGGCATTGTACAAGAAGCGCTTCAATGTTTGTCCGACCCCAATCTTTTTTTTGCAAATGGGCTTAGCATCGTTGATGAGGTGGATTTGACAGTAGCACATGCGCTTATTATCCGAGCACTTGACTCGTCAGTCTCGAATCCACTTTCGCGCATCGAGCAAGTCCGCAGCCACGAACAGGCACTAGGTCAATGCTCAGAGTTCTTAAACCAACATGTGCCCCAGGCTCAAAGATTCTTTTCAAACTCTACTGCGGAGGCTGTGTCTTACTTGAGGCATGCGCCTGCAGGACGTGTAGCAGCCGTAGCTTCAGAGCTGTGTGCTGAGATGTTTGGAATGCAGGTGATTGCCCGAAATATCCAAAAATCCAACGGTATGTACAAAGATAATGTAGTGTAGTGGAAACTAACTATACAGCCAACTTTACTCGCTTTCTCGTGGTCACGAACCGAGAGCATGATCGTACGGTGGCACATACACTGGCCACATATCGGATATCTCGTGAATGCCCGGGGAACACAACGCACGCAGCTTATCGAGTGCGCATTCCGATTGCGCAGCGTGAATTGTGGGTATCGGCAATTCAACAGACCAACTTTCCGCCGTGGATGCTCCATGGTTCTGTGTATGCACATGTGCCGCATGTTGATGACGAGACAAGGTCGTATTGTTGGTTGGTGTTTGAGCTACAGCAATGTGCAGGACCGCATGGCGACGATATGAAGAGATACCCCAGGTTGTCCGACGCACCTACCGCCTTACTTCATTCTGCTTTATCGCTGCCGGATGAGGTAGCATTAGAATGCCTGGGTGTATGGACGAAGCCGACTGTGACTATGTAACCATACTGGGATATACACACACATGGAGTTTGGATGGATTGTGCAGAAGAAACTTTATTAAATACGACGCCGGCATCCTAAGCCTGCGCGAGAAGCTTGGAGAGATCTGTAGCGTGAGTGCCATGTGCACGAGGGAGTGTTAACACGTACTTTCAAGAGATACTTCCTCGCGGACCACCGTGGACTTGACCTCGTTGTCGGGATTTGGTGGCACTGCTACAGTGCCATTCGCAAGTGACCATCCCTCCTCACGTTGGTTTTCAATGAAGCGTGCAAGGGCTTCTCCTTCCAAATGTAGATAACTACTAAGCCGCGACTCGGAAATTGTTCGGAATGCACCTTTCACGCTGTACAACGCCACCTTCCGAATGTCATCCTCAAAGTGAGCGACTTTGCTTGTGTAGGATCGAACGTCCTTGTACTCATCACTGCTGTACAAGTTCCAGAACTGGACAAACTTTGTCTGGAAGAGAAGTTCTGACAGCGTCGAAAGGCGCACAATGATCGGCTCGGTGATTTTTCCAGTTGATGCCTGTGTTGTGTCGTGGATCGAAAGGGTGCGAACGGGGGCCTCCCCAAGCAGCGAGATGCATAAGTGGAAGTCGGGGAACGGTGTGGCTGTAAGCGCTTTGATAAGGATTAGCACGGCTGTATCAAGAGAGAAGTCGCTAGGGTTCAACTGGAATCTGCGCGGAAGTTAGTAAGGCTGCGCACAGTGCCAAGGAAGAATGACGTTCGCATAGTGGCTGTAAGACATGCACTCAGGTAGAGCTAATAACTTCTGAAATCATTTGCTCGTGGGTCTCGGTTCCACGGGCCTTCAATGATATTTTGTTGGCCGAAATGCCATGTCATCCTCGTGCATGCCTGCTGCCATGATAATATCATACGTACAATTTCAAGATGGCCAAGTTTGCCAGGATATCATTGGTTCCATTTTCAAGCTGATTTTCCAGATACTGAAGCAAGATATCACGGCTTTGTGGGCTGTATCGGTCTGGCATGAGAAAATGTGGCATGAGTCAAGCGGGATACACGCAAAGACGTACCGACATCAGATACAAGCTTTTCGATGTGTGCAGGGCGGCTTGGTGGATTTGCCTAGGGCGGGTCAGAACCATCGAGCACCGCATGGCGCGTACATACCCAGTTGTGTGCAAGTGCTGCGTCCGCCATGATGTGAAAGCTGGTACGCAAGTAACAATGAATTGGTTCGCTTCGACGACTTGTTCCTCCCTCGTACTACCTCACTCTTTGACTCGACGCGTATGGTGTGTCACGTGACAGGATTTGTCGAGACGTGCATGATCCGATTTTTCGAACCACCTGTTGCTTGAATCACGTTCGCGAGCGTCATGACATCGACGGAAGCTGCATCATCTGTGCAAAGAGATGCATCTCTCGCCGGGTACGATGAGGAGCAGATCCGTCTGATGGAAGAGCGCTGCATTGTGACGGACATCGAAGATAGGTTCGTGCGCGACGGAAGCAAAAAAGAGTGCCATTTGATGACGAACATCCGGGAAGGCCTGTTGCATCGCGCCTTTTCTGTTTTCTTGTTTGATCCACTGTCGGGAAGGCTTCTGTTGCAAAAGAGAGCTCAAGAGAAGATCACGTTTCCAAACATGTGGACTAATACATGCTGTTCTCACCCGCTCGCCGTTCGGGCGGAACGGAATGGTATTGCTGGTGCTAAGCAGGCAGCTCAGCGCAAGCTTGAGCATGAGCTGGGCATCCCCCCGACATGTGTTCCACTTGACTCGTTTCAATTTCTTACGCGTATCCACTATCTGGCGCCTAGTGATGGTTTGTGGGGCGAGCATGAGAGTACGTTCTGGTGATATTGCGTCAAACGTGTTGGCTAACGTACACACCAGTCGATTATATCCTATTTATTACAACGAGCGTGGATCTGCATGTGAATGAAAATGAAGTGGGTGATGTGAAATGGGTTTCGATAGAAGAGCTCAAGGCTCTGATGAATGAGCTGGATCCGGATGCGTTTACTCCGTGGTTCAAGTTAATTGTAAACGCATTTCTATTCCCATGGTGGCAGGAGTTGCTTGATCGAAGGGACTCGAATACAGGTCACATTGATGCCAAGACACTTTCACACCATGAAGATGACACGATTCACCGTTTGTAGTAGTCATTCCATAGTCAGCCATTCCACAACTATTTGTATCAGCCTGCCTGGGGGTCGGCGTCTTGAGCAGCGGTATTGTGTTCTTGAAGCCATGCCTGTCGAGTGTTAAGCATGTGGATACTTACGTCAGTTTCCCATATAGGTCTGCGAGAGTCGTTAGATACAACTTTTTGGGCTTTGGCCAAGTTCACAGTAATCACCCTCTGAATGAGTGATGTTGGTCAGCTCGATAGTCTGCACCGTATACGTACGCCATGCAGTTCATTCAAGTTCATATTATCCATGGCATCTTCAGCATCTTCTTCTTGCGTATAAGTGATGAATGCATACCCTCGATGTTTCGATACTGACATGCACGTTAACGGCATGAACATCACACACACACCTTGATCCGTTTGACGAGGGAGCTGCACGTCGCTAATGTCACCAAATGTGCTGAAAATGGACAAGAGTGACGACTCATTCATGCTTTGATCCAGTCCGCCTCATGTTTGAGCAATCTATAGTGAGACGTACCGACATAAATTGTCTTTTTCGACATGATCGTCGAAGCAGTTGAACAGCTGTAGTGACTAGATCGCAAACTCGTCTGGGCTATGCATGCTACGTAGTGGAGGCAATAAATTTATGGAATTCAATAAATGTGCCTGTTTTGTGACAACGCCTCAGGAATCGATCGCCGGGCTGATATATTCATCCACGCACAAATCCTTTTGAATGGAGAGGTGGGTGACATGGTGTCATGAGCGAGACATTTCTTGGGATGATCGCTTGCGTATTATCTACGTGAATGAAGGAAACAAAGAGATGGCGGTATCCGCGCCTGGGTCGTATGCCGTTGTGGCGAAATCGTCCATACCCTCAGGTGAAATCATTGCACGTATCCCATGCTCAGCGCTGTTTTGCGTACGATACAGTGACTTGGCAAAAAAGCATGCCTTCCAACAGGCGCTTGGCAGGTACGCATCTACGCTGTGCTTGGCATTATGCGTACTGCACGAACAAGAAATAGGGGCTCGATCTACTTATGCGAGTTATTTGGAGCTCATTCCGGACGTTTGCCTGCCGATGGCCTGGGACTCTAAGTCTGAGGCATCGACATGGCTGCGAGGAACCGAAGCTTCGCGCATACTACAGCGCCAAGAGTATGCATACCAACACGGACTCAAGTACACTGGTACATGTTACGTACGTTGATCTGGAAGTCATTATGATATGTCTAACATATGAAGACGGAGCTGGCCATGTTCTGGCACGATGTAGGTGAGTCCATCCTATACGATGCGCTGGGCGCGAAAGTCAGCTGGAAAGCGTTCGTGCGTGCATTTTCACTGGTCTCAAGTCGCGCGTTTGTGATTGACGTGTTCCATGGGTACGTATCACTCTTTCCTGTTCGTTGGGCGTTCTGTCAACCTGCGTTTCCGTCATATTCCTCTTCCGATCACCACAGTCGTTTGCATGTCTCAACCTCCCCCCATTCTTTTCGCTCGCCCGTCTTTTAGCCCGCCTCACAACTTTTTCCAGCACAGACTCTAACAACCCAGTCTATGTATGGTGCCTCTCGCCGATATGTTCAATCATGCAGCGCCAAGCAATCTACAAGTCGAGTCAGATATGGAGGTATGCCTGCAATGCGGGTCTAATGAGCACATCGAATGTCATGTCGTCAGTGCGAACGGCAACATACCGCCCAACACGGTCGACATCCGTACAATAGAGCCGCTTGACGCTGGCGAGGAAGCATTGAATTCATACGGCGAACTTGGGAATGCCGAGCTTCTTTGCCAGTATGGGTTTATATCTGATACTAAAAGTGGCTGGGAACGTTGCAGCTGGGACATCCGTCTTCCGAGTGAGCGCGAGGAATTGTGCAATTGCTTGGGCTGTGATCCAGCTGCCCTCGATAATGTTGAGCAGGTCCGTTCTCTCGAGCCCATATATGCTGCACAAATGCAGCGCGATCTATGCGACGATGGTCTAGCACCCGCATATACCGACGAAGATGGTCTGGCACACGACTTCGCGCCGATTTCGCAAAAAAACCGGCACGATCAGCTCTGTCCGCTATTTGTGGACGCCGTTGGCCGCGTGAGTTGGCCACTATGGCGCCTTGCACTTGGCCTAGAAAATCAGATATGCAGTCGTATCCATCCACTTGACAGTCATCTGGCTCACTGGCATGCAGACCGGTCGGTGTCGCTTACGCCGCGAGTCAAGACAGCCTGTGAACGGATTGTGCAACTGTGTCAAGTGCGGCTTGAGCAACTGCGTGTCTTCCACGAGGATCAGAGCATTGATCCACCTTCGTCTACGTCAGATGCACTCCACTTTGCTGTCCAGCACGCTTGGCAAGACATGAGTATTCTACAAGCGTGCCAGGGCAGGTACGACACTGGATGCACAGATATGGGTGGCTTGTCCACGTGACTTGAATGGGCGCAAGCGAGGGAGAGAGATGGGGCACGGAGTCGTGGTCGTGTTGAAGCTTGTGGAGAGACCGCAAACGGTGCCTGCCAAAACCTGCCCGGCCGATTCGTCCAGACGAACAGCGCCCTGTGGGCCCCCTCGTCGTTTTTCCACTAATCATCAGTCGCGGTCGTGTGGCCGCTGACGAGATTTTTTTTCTGTTGGAACTGGTTTTTGTTGCATGCCGCTTAGGGCCGTGCAGCCCATCTTGCGTCGTTGTCTGTTTGCCCGCACACATTTTACGCTCCATTGGCCTGCTTATATGAGTGCCAGAGAGAAGTATGGCGACTGGTCGCGCAACCAGCTACTTAGACGCATTGCACAGCTAGAAGGACGAGCTGCATCGCTGGGCGTCGATGTGCCGCCAGCCGAGCCGACAGACGCGCGTGCCGCGGGCGTAGCGAGCACGAATGCTGAATCAGATACCACAGTCCAACCGTCCATTTGTTCACCAGCGAAAAAGCAGCCGCGACACTATGATGTGTCCGCCCAACCAAGTCGGAAAATTGCGCTACGCTTCTGTTATGACGGCGGATCATACTCGGGTCTTGCAGCTCAGATGGGTCAAATGACGCCATTGCCCACTGTAGAGGAAACAATATGGGAGGCACTGTGCACGGCCCGCTTGGTCGATGCGACCAAGAGCATGGACGATGTGGACTGGAGCAGGTGCGGACGCACAGATGCAGGTGTAAGTGCGGCAGGCCAAGTGGTTGCATTGTGGATCCGAAGTCGATGCGTGGATGAACGTCCATTGCGTTACAAGACGGGCGAAGCGGCTATACCGTTGACAGACACAAGTGACGAGGAACTGCCATACGTTGCCACACTGAACCGTTTGTTGCCGCCGACCATTCGGATCCAAGCTTGGTCGCCAGTGCGACCGACCTTCTCGGCGCGCTTTGACTGTGTTTATCGACACTACAAGTATTTCTTCACTTTAGGAGCACCAAGCACGCTAGTGTGGCAGCCCGAGTCGCTTTCGCAATTCTCAGGACGCCTGGATCTTGATCGGATGCGTGACGCCGCTGCACGGCTCGTGGGCGAGCATGATTTCCGGAACATGTGCAAGGTCGATGCATCGAAACAGATCACGAATTTCCGCCGCCGCATTGATGGTGCGACCATTGACCCAGTGTATCGCGGCTGGTCCGATCGGCCTATTCCAGCACCGGATCCTCACAGCACCGACGAGCCCATGTATGTGCTAAACCTTCGCGGCTCAGCATTTTTGTATCATCAAGTGCGGCACATTATGGCCGTTCTTTTCATGGTGGGTGCACGGCTAGAAGACCCGTCTATTGTTGACGAGCTTCTCAACGTTCACACAGGAGCTGCCGCAGCTGATCGCTTACATGTGTGGCAGTGGCTTGAGAGCATGGACTCAAACCACGTCCAACAGCCGGCGATCATCGACTCGGCGGACAGGGCAGGGGCACTCACGGAATCAGGCTCGACCATGGCCCGCGTGACTGCTGGCAGTGCCGCCATAAACGCGCATGACAAGAACCGCATCCTGTCGCTTCCCATGCCGCCCGATGATCTTCCTACCATCGAAACAAAGCCTGCGTACGAAATGGCAGCTGACCGTCCGCTCATGCTATGGGAATGTGGATTTCACCCGTCCCATGTGCAGTGGCGTGCGAGCACGTATGCAGGGCCAATGTCACCTATACCCCAGGATGATCGACTTATTGACTACTCATCTAGTGTGCGTGCATCGAGTCAGTTACATGCACTGTGGACATCGGAAGCTATTCGCACGGAGCTCATGCGGCACCTTGTGCTTGCGACAGCTACTGGATCTGGCACGAGTCTACCTACCTGTACATCATTTGAACAAGCACGCTCGCCGCTTGTTCCCCAATCAACGTCTGAAGACAGCACAGCATCCGTTCCTGCTCGAGCACACCTTGTGCCGCTTGGGAACGGCACTATTCGTCCCACTACACGCTACAAGCGCCTAGCTGCCCGACCTCGTGATGTATCTGCGGATGTAAAGAATGAGAAATGGCGCGAAGGCAAAGGACGTCGACGTGCAGAACGGCGCCAATCGCATACTCCAGCTGATTCGTAACGACAGACGATCAAGATCGTATCTGATAATGTCGAGATACGAGGAGCTGATTCAGTTTTATTGAGTAGTACGCTTCAGACGTAGGGTGAACCAACGAAATGGGCACGACGAAATGGACCAAGCAGATCAGAGAGTATGCGCACGTCCCTTCTTTAGACCGATGATAAGGGTGTTGATTTACTGGCTCTGTAAAGTGCCAGGGGCGAGCAAGTATTTTAAAGTTCATCATATTTGGGGGAAGCGGAGGGGTGGCGCATCTGCTGTGATTACTTCCCAGTCGCGATAACCATTATTTTCTTTTTATTCTCTCCACCCCGACCAAGTGTGGCGCAGACTGGATTCTGTCGCCATGGGATCGGACGGTGGCTCTACAACGCCGCGTCATGAAGCCGAATCTAATCTGCACAGCACAGCTGGTGCACACTCATCAGCACCGTCTCCGCAAGCCTTGTCTTTTTTTGATCGTTTCATCGCTTCCGTTGCAGGATCAGTATCGACGTCGTTCTTGATGACGCCTTTGGACGTCATAAAGACCCGGCTTCAAATGCAAGCGAACGATGCGTCGTTGCCTGTCCATGCAAATATTGGCACGATAAAAGGACCACCGTGTCCCGTACACGGAACTGCACCACATGAGTCAGCTCGAGCACCTACGCGTGTGTCGTGGCTGCGCCCATCGACACCTCTAACAGTCCCGTTCGCTATGAATTCGCCTACCATGTGTATATATCCTGAAAAGTGCAGTGTGGCGAAGCTCTGTGAAACCGAGGTCGTTATGCGCGAAGGTCGTCTGACTGGTGTGTGGGACGGCATAGTAAAAGTAGCTCGCGTTGAAGGGTGGCAGAGCCTTTGGCGTGGTCTCTTGCCTACTCTGGCAATGACTATACCGTCCCAGGTGACATACATGTCGTTCTACGACGTGTTCCGTCAAGCCATCTTGTCGTTCGAAGCACCTGTTCCGGTATGGCAGGGACCCATCCCACGTCCCGCGATTCACATGCCCGACTTTCCCTGCGACATGCCGTGCGAGCATGATGAGCTAGTGGATGTGGCACCGGCCATGTCGTTTGCTCGAGTGCCATTGCTCATAGCGTCGCTCATGAGCGGTGCCTGTGCACGAGCTATTTCCGCGACGCTCGTGACGCCTCTCGAGCTGCTTCGCACACGGTTACAGGCGTCACATGGCCGCTCATCTTTCCTGTCCGTGATCCAGCCCCTTGGCATGGAGGTCAAGCAGCATGGGGTGCGCGTGTTGTGGCGCGGACTCTCAGCAACACTTTGGCGGGATGTGCCGTTCTCGGCTCTCTACTTCACAGGGTACGAGGGCGGCAAGGTTCTTCTTACAGGTCGCGGCTTTGGCGAGAGCCAAACGTCTACGTTCTGGCACGAATTTGGCATCTCGTTCATCGTTGGTGCATCAAGTGGGTGTGTGGCAGCGTTTGCGACGCATCCGTTCGACCTGGTCAAAACGCGCCTGCAGGCCGAGCAGGCGCAGCGGGCTGTGTATGTTTCTTCACGTTCGCTGTTCTCAGCATTGCGACGAATTGTGGTGAACGATGGTGTGCAGGGCCTGTTCTGCGGGCTGTCGCCGCGGCTCGCGAAAGTGGCGCCATCGTGTGGCATCATGATCGGTGCTTTTGAAGCTGTGAGCCGACTCCTACGCCAGTCACACGCATAACTCTAACGTGCGAAGAATTTGTATCTATTGCATGCATCGTCATGTATGGATGCATTCTCTCTATGTACTAGAAAATCCGTGATACCCCGCACTCGTCTACTCTTGTCATCGCAGCTTTCATGCTTGCTCGCCTCGTTCCTACAACATCGTTTCTCCATGATGACTCTGACTCTTGTATCGTGATCGTGTGGCTGTCTGTTGTGAATGTCATTTCCCTCCTCACTTCCCCTCCTTTATTATTATTATTATTTTTTTTTTCCTGTTACAACCCGAGCAAGAGCATAATGACATAGCCAAGCGTCGCAATGATGATCGTAGCCAAGACACTTGCAGGAATGCCTACGCGCAAGAACGTCTTGACGGACACGTAGTGATGCCCAACCTCATCTTCGAGATTGATCGCTGTCATGTTCGGAAATCCAGAGATAGGCAGACCCATCGCAGCGCTTGACGTGAGCGTCGTCGCCATAATCAACAAGCGTGGATGTGGCTCCACCAGATTCGCGCCCATCTGTGCAGCGATCGGCACAAGTAGGACAGCCGCAATCGTATGGGAGATAAATGTAGCAACAACAAGTCCCACTCCTACAAGGATTGCCAAAATACCCCACAACGGCAGGCCATTCACTTCGTTCTGAACGAACGAGTCAAGGCTCTTCAGAAGGCCACTTGATGCGACCGCCTTGCCCAAAGCAATGCCACCCATGGCCAAGAATACAATCGTCCACAAAAAGTTGTTAAAGTCCTCTTTCGTCAGCACACCCGTGCCAAAGAAGAGCACAAGCGGGATGATTGCCGTTACCGCCATATCGCCAACCATGCCCTGGATCTGGTTCTGGAAACACCACAGCACGATCGTTCCTAAGCACACGGCCGATATGAACCATTGCGCACGTGAAAATGAATTGTCCGTCTCAGGAATCCGCTTGATATGCACGCCAGAGCCTGTGCCGAACGACCATAGCAGCAAAAGCCACAGCACCAGGAGCGACGTACCACTCACAGGAATCGTAATGGCGAACCACTGCACCCAGCCAAGGGGCTTGTCCATGTACTGCAGAGCAATAAGGTTCTGTGGCGACGCGATCGGCGACGTCTGCCCGCCGATGTTCGATGCGAGCGCAATGCCCATCACCATGCTTGTCGCGTACGGTGACTTTGGAGGCAGATTGCGCAGAATCGGCTGGACGAGCGAGAACATAAGCACAGGCGCTGCCACATTCGAGATCCACATACTTGCGAAGCACGCAACGAGCATGTGCGCCAACAGAACTACGCTAGGCCGTGTCCCGGCGTACTGCAGTACACGTGTTGCAATCACTTTGTCGATCCCATACTTGGACAAGGCCGCTGCAAGAGTAAATCCGCCCAACAACAGCGACACATTTGGCGCAAACATCTGGGCAAAAATCCACTTGCTCGCTTCGGGCGCCGTCAATCGACGCCCCTCGCCCTCGCCTTCGCGCGCAACACGAAGCGTAACAATTAAGAACGGTACCAGCAACGACGTGACGAACAGCTCGACCACCTCTGTCACCCACAGGCACGTACACAGGACAAGAAGTGCAAAACAGTTCTGTACTTCAATGCGCTCAAAAAAGCGCAGCGCTGGCACCTTGAGCAACGCGACAAACAACACGAGCGATGCAGTCAGCTGTAATGTGCCTACCGTGCAGAACGATGGCACAACAAAAGAGCCGAATGGTGTGCGAATCACCCTGGGCAGCTCTGGCTGCTCATTAAGCAGATGCCCGCCTGTGAGGCCCATCAAGCCCTTCTCCAGTGACGCGGCCTGCGCTCGGCGCTCAATGTTGATCATTTCACGCCACACCGTGTTGCGATGCCACACGACCTCCTCACGAAGCTGCATGCGGAGCTGCTGAGCAGCAAGCTCTACATCATCACGGGTCGCAACATGCGCATACAAGTGAACGAGTTCATCCACACGCTCCTCTAGCAACTTGCTGGTCTGTGGTTGGAACGGGTACTTGACTTTCACCACCTGCTCCATGTACCGGTCTTTGAGCGAGCTGCCTGTTGTCTTGTCATATTTCTTAAGGATTTTCTTCATGCCTGTTTGATTCAGCTCGGCAAAACCTTTCAGCTCATTCAACGAGGTGTAGAGCTCCATAAGCCTGCGCTTTATTGTCAGCCGCATATCTATCGCATAGTCATCCTGCGACACCCAGACACTCAGTGCTCTCCCACCCGCGCCGCCAAAACCACGCTCCGAGTGGCCATCGATGCTCTCGACATTTGTCGTGTCAAAGCTCGATGCACTTGGACTATGGTGTCGACGCGACGATTTGTGGAACGAACCACGACGGCCAAATGTATGGAGCCACCGGCGCGACACAGGCAGCGTGTCTTGGGATGGCTGTGTATGAGCATCTGGATCGTGAATCGATGCGAGCGAGTGTGCTCGACGAGTTGGCACCGCGGCAGGCGATGCACGTCTATGTGGGGCAAGGCGTCCCGTCGAATCTTCCGCGTCTCTGCCACCGATAGGAATATGTGCACCTTCATAAGATGCATCCACATCTGACTCGACACCACCTCCTTCATAGTCATCCTCCTCGGCCATCCTTACGTGCTCATGTGTCGCGTCAACTTCGTCAAACAGTTCCTTTTCTTTCATACAGTAGAAGTCCACGATCTTTCTCAACTCTTTGTCGAGATGCGGCACAAACTGGCGATCCAAGTAACTCGGCTCCCTGCACAGCAGCGTCTCCGACTCACTCTCCAAATTGCCTCCCTGTTCGACAGCCTCGGTGTCATTCGCCTCATACTGCGCGCGCTCCAACGAGTACACAATTTTTTTCAAGTGCTGATAACTACACACAGCGTTAGTTCAGCACCGAGATACCACCATCAACCTCATACAACATACTTAACATAATGCTGTGACCAGTCCGGCACAGAGTTCAGCTGCAAGCTGTGAGAGACTGACTTTATTAGCACATAGTTCTTGCGTACACTTCATTCTCACACCGAATGTACGAAGATCAATCGCACAATCACTCTCACTGTCTCACGAGTTCCTAAGAAGCGCAAATCCCAAACTTAGCTCAACGAGTGACTACGACGAGCTTCTCCTATCACTCAAGAACACACGTCAAGAGTGTAAGAGCGTACGAACGTGGACGCGTTTTTTTGTCAGCAATCGAGTTCCTTGTGTAAGGATAAAACGACCTTTCTCCCACACATTTAATGGCACATCAACCTGCAAATTTTTTTCTGATCTTGACATCCAAAATCCACTTTTGGCTTGACTGCGCGTGTTGTCCATCTCACCTGTGCCTGCACACACGCACGATGGTCACGTGGAGTCGTCATACTTTGCCTGTGCTGATGCTTACGCATTTACTGTGTCCCTCCACACGCGCGCGAGCACACGCGTGCTATTTGGGTTTTCGATTTCCTTTCAGCCATTGAGATACTCCGTCCGTGCGGGCGACAAGAATTGTGGATCGGCTACTCACATCGCCACTCCAGCACCAATCCAATCTTCTCCTGAAGCCAAGCGCATCACTAGCACGATGGAGGCCATCAAGTTGCAGAAAAGGTACCCCAACTTTTCCCAAGAAGAGATGATGTCCCTTATATCGAAGTTCAAGCAGATAGACATTGATGATCGTGGAAGTCTTGAGCGACAGGTGGTACTCAAAGAGGTGCAGCAGCTGGAGAATGCCTCATATGACCAAGTGCGCGAAACACTCAAGGACGTCGATCTCGATGCAAGTGGACGTGTAGAGCTTGAAGACTTTGTGGACCTTGTGTCTCGTTTGCGCAAAGGCAGCAATGCAGAGGCTGGTGTCGTGTCGAAGGGCAAAGTGATGGTCAAAGGCAGCAATGCATCGACGCAGCATACGATCAACGAAGACGAACGCAACGAATTTACGCGCCACATAAACTCGAGTCTAAGTGGTGACGCGCATGTTGGGAACCGCCTGCCGATCCCAACTGATACGTTCCAGCTCTTTGATGAGTGTCGTGACGGCCTCTTACTTTGCAAGCTGATCAATTCGGCTGTGCCTGACACAATTGATGAGCGTGTATTGAATATCGGAAAAGCTGGAAAAGGTCCAAATGCGTTTCAAATGACTGAAAACAATAACGTCGTGATCCAGTCCGCTAAAGCGATTGGCTGTAGTGTTGTGAACATTGGTGCTCAGGACATCACCGATGGTCGCGAACACTTGATTCTAGGGCTTATTTGGCAGATTGTGCGTCGTGCGCTTCTCAACAAGATTGATTTGAAGCACCATCCCGAGCTGTACCGCCTATTGGAGGAGGGCGAAACGCACGAAGACTTTTTGAAGCTCCCACCTGACCAAATTCTCCTGCGCTGGTTCAACTACCATTTGAAAGCAGCCAACTGGCACCGACGCGTTTCCAATTTCTCGAAAGACGTTTCAGATGGCGAAAACTACACGGTGCTTCTCTCACAAATCAAGCCGGACAAGTGTGATCGTGCCCCACTCCATGAACAGGACCTACTCTCGCGCGCTGAAATGGTGCTTCAGCGTGCCGATGCGATTGGCTGTCGCAAGTATTTGACACCAGGCTCTATGATTTCTGGGAATCCCAAACTGAATCTTGCTTTTGTCGCACATCTATTTAACACATGGCCAAGTCTCGAGCCATTACAGGAGGCCCCTCCCGTTGAAGTCGAGGAATTTGATGCAGAGGGCGAAAGAGAAGCGCGTGTATTCACTCTTTGGCTCAACAGCTTGGATGTACAACCCGGTGTATACAATCTCTTTGAGGATTTGAAGGATGGATATGTTCTTCTGCAGTCGTTCGACAGGGTGCTTCCCGGCTCGGTCATGTGGAAGCGGGTTTCTCGACCGAAAGAAGGCACTGCGCTCTCGCGCTTCAAGATGGTCGAAAACACGAACTATGTCATTGAGCTAGCCAAAGCGAACAACATGCATATCGTCGGAATTCAGGGCGCTGATATCACCGACGGTGCCAAGACTCTCACACTGGGCCTTGTTTGGCAGGTGATGCGTGCGAATGTCACAGCTACACTTCAGGGTCTGTCGAAAAGCGGCAAGTCTGTTTCGGATCTTGAGATTTTGGATTGGGCCAACAAACGCGTTAAGGCGTCCGGCAAGTCGACGCAGCAGATTCGCTCTTTGCGTGATCCATCTCTTTCGAACGCAAAATTCCTTCTTGACCTCCTGGATACCCTTCGACCTGGTATCGTTGACCAATCTCTTATCACGAATGGAAGTACGGAGGATGAGTGTCGATTAAATGCTAAGCTGGCTATCAGCATTGCACGCAAGTTGGGCGCCTTGATTTTCCTTGTGCCTGAAGACATTGTCGAGGTCCGCCAGCGTTTGATTCTAACATTCTTGGCCAGCCTGAGTACGTATAGTATACTTGAACAGCTAACTCAACAGTGTCACTGCAAAATTAATTTCATTCTTGTTATATGTCTGAGTAGAGCAAGCAAAAAAGTATATGCAAGCCTGATAGTGGGCACTAGGGAACATGGCAACAAGATTCCTTTATCAGAAGAAAATGTATGTGAATTATATTATACTTGGTGACACTCTCTCTAACAACTTGTCCCGGCTAGCTCAGTCGGTAGAGCGTCAGACTCTTAAAGAGTCTCCTTGGTCTCAAGGGGTTATCTGAATGTCGTGGGTTCGAGCCCCACGTTGGGAGCAGTTTTTTGCCTTTTATATGGCCTCGATGAATGTTCTTCATTCGTGTTAACATTCTGCGTAAATTTCCTTCACCATCCTGACTTGATGTAGGCTTTTCGTTTCCCACTACAGACTTTATTCTACACATCTTAGCAAATTAATCATCGTCATCGAACGTGATTTTTTTCGCTTTACCAGGGACCAGCTCTTTGTAATGATCTGTTGAAACGTCAACGTATTTCGTTAGATGTACATACCTCCGTAGCTCGAGTGTGTCTTGCGTTTGATTGTTGTGGGGAAGCGGTCCATCTCTTTCGGCACGGGTTGATTTGCATCTTTCAAAACGCGAATCAACTCGCCTGCATGGGCTTTGTCTTCATCCGTGAAGAAGCTACATGATTAGAGGCATTGCATGAAAATATACTTACGTGACAGCCTTGCCGCTCTTACCACCGCGGCCTGTGCGTCCAATACGATGGATGTAATCCTCAATCGCTGTACATATGTTAAACAAAAAAAATATAACAATTTAACTTACTCAACGGGAATGTGTAGTTGATGACATATTCCACGTTGGGAATGTCAAGACCGCGAGCAGCTACGTCCGTCGCGACAAGCAATGGCGTCTCTGCAGTCTTGAATGCCTCCAAGCTCGCCAAACGATCATGCTGGCTCAAGTCACCATGAATACCTGACACGCGATATCCCCATCGACGGAGGGTATTCTCAACACGTTGTGCTTCTTTCTTGTACAAAGCAAAGATAAGAATCTTTTCGTTCGTTTTCTGTGCCTGAATAGTGCGCAAGAACGTATTGAGCGCCCGCTCCTTAGCACGTCCATCGTCTAAGACTTGTACCGTTTGCGAAACGCGCCGATTCGCACTTAGCACATCGCTACCGACTGTGACACGCACGGGCACGCGCATAAATGTCTCGGCTAGTCCTCGCACTGCCGGCGGCCATGTTGCACTAAACATATTGGTGCGACGGCCATCTTCGTTTGTTTTGGTCATACCGATAATTGCTCGGATATCAGGCTCAAAGCCCTTGTCAAGCATGCGATCTGCTTCGTCTAGAGTCAGGTAGCTAACGTGACCCAAGTCAAGGGACTCTTCACGAGCCAGATCCAACACGCGTCCAGGCGTGCCCACGATAATATGCACAGGTAGGGCATAAGAAGCTAGCTCACGGATCTGCTCACCTTTCGATACACCACCATATAAGCAGAACACGCCATATCCAAGAGGCTCGGCGACGCGTGCCAGGTTATCTCGCGTCTGGATTGCTAGCTCACGCGTTGGTGCAATGACAAGCACATGAATCTTGTTCTTGTTATTACTCTTGCTCTTCTTGACCGAAGATGTTGAAGAAGGAGGCCACTGTTCCATCACATATTGCAAGGCTGGAATGCCGAATGCCAATGTTTTTCCAGAGCCTGTTTCGGCCACACCGACCATGTCGCGTCCCTGGAGAAGCACTGGCCAGCAACAAGATTGAATCAGAGTCGGCTTGGAGAATCCTTCCATATCAAGTCGTTCTTTGAGCTTGGGATTAATTTTACCATTCAGTTCATCAAACGACAGCATAGGCCTAGGTGGCTTTTCATTTGACTCTTCAGCCATCTCAATTGTGATGTTGTTTTCTTCCATGAAGGCCCTAGCCTCACTCGCAGACTATCGTTAGTGAGACACACGTACCACGCCACTATTCCCTGAGGAAGGAACTGCCTCAGGCTCCTCAACGGTATGTTTTTCATCAGGCATTTCCTGTTTTGTCTCCTTTTCTTTTTTTTCTTTTCCTTCCTTCTTTCTCCTCTTCTCATCCTTCTCATCTTTCTTTTTCTCTTCTCTCTTGCGATCCTTCTCTTTTTTCTCCTTCTTTGCCTTTTTCTCTTTTAAATCGACTGCATCCTCCGTTTTGTGCTTCCGGTGCCTCTTTGTTACCTCGTCGGTAGCCATGGCGTACTTTGCCTTGCTGCACGACACGCCGTTGCGTTTTGTTCGAGTTCACTAGCGCGTATCACGGAAATCGCTCATGAAAAATTTGGGAGACACGTCACGTGCAAGCATCGCCATGTTCTCCTTGACGCTACAGGCCATCACGCACTCAAGCCTTCATGGACATTGCGTTGTCGTCTGATGCTCTAGACGTGTCGTTTCATCCTGATGAGGGTGTGCACCAGATCGCAGTGGGTCTAATCAGTGGCAAGGTCCAATTGTTCGACTATGGGGCCATGTTTCACAACCAATCCACACAGCCCGACGAGTCACGCACGTCTGGTAAAGCATACAGACGCGTATGGAGTGTGCGTCCCTCGCACAAAAGCTGCCGTGGTGTGGCCTTTGACGCATCTGGATCAAATTTGTTCTGCATATTCAAAGACAAGTCCATCATTGCGCTGGATCCTAGTGATGGCCATGTCAAGGCGCGTTGGCCTCGTGCGCATGAGTATGTCCGTTGTGTGTTCATACATGCACTCACACCAACGCAGGTCTGCGCCATCCCGCATTCTGCCTATCCATGAGGGACTAATGGCTACGGGTGATGATGATGGTATAGTGCGACTTTGGGACCCCCGATGTCCACCCGAGGGCGATGCCGAAGCGAAGCCACTAAGGTCGTATGATCATCATTCCGACTGGATCACAGATATGCTCTGGTGTACACATCTTGATCCGCCGCGTTTGAAGAAAAAGGATCAGGAAGATGACTTGAAGCGGAAGCGAGATGAAGAGAGAGCACGCAGTCGATTGATCGTCACGAGTGGTGATGGCACGCTTAGTGTAATCGATATTCATGGTGGGAAAAAGGGTGTGGAAGTCAGTGAGGACCAAGAAGACGAGCTGCTTTCAATTGCATCGATCAAGAACGGCAAAAAACTCGTCGTTGGCACACAACTGGGCGTTCTCTCATTATGGGCGCCAGACCGAGGCCTTCTTGATCATGCCGATCGTTTTCCTGGGCATCCGTCGAGCGTTGATGCTCTTTGCACACTGGATCAAGACACTGTGCTGACGGGTTCATCAGATGGCCTCATCCGTGTCGTCCAGCTGTTCCCACACAAGCTTCTTGGGATTGTGGGCGATCATGGTGGCATGCCGATTGAATGCATGAAGCGGAAAGGGCATCTCATTGCAAGCATCGGCCATGGTAATGAGTGCAAGTTAACCGATCTTGCGCCACTGCTTGAGGAGGGCGACGTGGAAACGGATGCTGCCGAACCGGAGCCGGCTGTCATGCTAGTGTCAGACGAAGCACATCTCATTGCCCGCAGTGCTGATGGAAGTGATGAAAGCGCAGGCGAGTCTGACGTGATACAACCGCCGCCGGCAACAAAGCGCCGCACTGCAAAATCCAAGGCGGGGAAGAAGTCCGTGCATGATGTGGACCAGCATGCTAGCTTTTTTGCAGACTTATAGGTATGCGACCATATAATCAAGGGGAAGGAACATAACGTCCCTGCGGGGAAACAAAGTCAAACAGCTACACACATGTATAGTTTTCAGTTCCAGAGGTCGTTCTTTTATCTACTCAATGGGGACTGACCATGGGTGCTCTTCTTTGCCCCACTGGATACCCGTGATTTTGTTGAGCACAGCTTCCGTAATGACACCGAAGCCCGACTCGCCCACTGGCACGTGAATATCCTTGCCCATATAGCCAATCCGGTTCACCGGGCTCACGACAGCGGCGGTGCCTGCTCCAAACATTTCTACAATGTTGCCAGCATTGGCCGCATCAACGAGTTCCTGCATCTTGATGTCACGCTCATTCACTTCAATCTTTGGTACATTCTTTAGTCGTTCCTCCCCTTTCTGGTGAGCACGTAGCAACTCGAGAATCGACAAACGCGTCACACCCGGCAGAATGAGGCCGTTAAGCGGCGGTGTCACAACTTCCCATACGCCGTCATCCTTCTTCAGTACCACAAAAAAGTTCATCGTGCCGACTTCCGTCACGTAGTGTTCCTCTCCAAACAACCACAGAATCTGCTGATATCCACGTGCGGCCGCTTGCATTGCAGGCATCACTCCAGGACCATAGTTCGCACCAATCTTTGCGTTACCTGTGCCGCCGGGCCACGCACGGACGTACTGTGGATTCGCTTCCAGCGCTACCGGCTTCACGCCCGATGAGTAGTACGGGCCAACGGGTGAAAGAATAACGAACAACAATGCCTCCGATGTTTGCGTCACGCTTACAGAAGGCTCCGTGCCGATGAGGGTGGGACGGATGTACATCGAATATCCTGGCTCCGACGGCACCCAGTGCTGGTCTAGCTGCACAAGCTTTTTGATAAGCTTAAGAAGTTCCGTTTCATCAAAGTTCGGAAGGCAAATCCTTGATGCACTGCGGTTCATGCGCTCCATATTTTTCTCAGGGCGGAAGAGACGAACCTTGCCGTGGTCATCGCGGTAAGCTTTCATACCTTCAAACAACGTGACCGCATAATGCAAGACTACACTGCTGGGTTCCAAAGACAATGGGCCGTAAGGCTCAATTGAAGGTTCGCCCCACCCACGCGCAGCGGTCCAAGGGATCTTGAGCATGTGGTCAGTAAAGGTGCGCCCAAACACGATGTCCTTGACGGGGGGGCATTGACGTAACGAATCCGACTTGTGTATTACAAGCCGGGAAGCGTCTAGCGGTGAGGGGCTCTGGGACATGACGCTTGCACACAGTGTTCGACGGAAAGGTAGTCGACACACTCGAGGTGAAGTGGCAACGCTCCAAGATAAGAGCCAAGGGCGTAGACACTGGGGAGATAAGTGCATCGAAGCCACAGAACCTTTCAATTGGATTGGCTGTATTTATGGCCGATGGAGAAATGGCGGATGCAGGTTGTCACCCTTCCAAGTGTGAAACGAGTCATGCCTGCACATAAAAGAGCGTTTTACTAAGCTACGAAGGAGCAGATCGACTTCAAAATTGCTATTTCATACTTGCTCGAGGCTAGAGGCGGAGATGCCAGGAACAGCTTGAATGTATCGAAGTGATTCATCTCACGGAAGGCTAGCAGCTCTGCATTCTTAACCCCAATTTCCAGCAAGAGAGAGCGAAGTAAGATAGCCTGAGAAATCGGCACAAGCTTATCAAGCCCGCCATGGATCAGGAGAAATTTGGGCGGTAAAAATGTGGGGTCTAAGTATGCCTTGCTATGCATGAGTAAATGCGTGGGCGAATGTAACAGGCATTGGAATTGTTGAGGTCCTGTCCAGCGGCGATGTGAGCTCAAGTGTTCAATCCCAAGATCCGCCTCATTCAAGTTGCTTTTGATAACATCGCTGTGCCCCGCCAAAAGAATCACACCTGCGATGTTGGGCAAGCGCACTTGTGGAGCATAAATCTCTAGCTGCTTGTTGAAAGTTTCCTGCTCAATTATATTCGATTTTGGAGTCAGATCATGGTTAGTCGCGTCATCAATGTCGCGGTGCTTTTTAATCGTCTGGCTTAGAACAACCGCCTCCTGCACCAAAGTGAGAGCCACGAGCTCAGCAGACAAACCATGTCCCATGACATAGATGCGTGACGGGTCACCCGCGTAGTGGAATATGTGTGCACCGACCCAGCTTAGCGCCAAACGCAAATCAATGACTGACCGACGGATCTGGTCAGCCGGGTAGTATGTGATTTGAGGCACCACAACGCAGTAGCCAAGTTGTTGCATACGCGTTGCTAGCGGAAGGTACATCTTCCGGTGGCTTGTTAATGTCACAGGTACAATCGCATCAGGAACAAGCACGAGGACAGGCGCATTCCTCCTTACATCTGAAGCATCTACCGTGGATGTCGTAGGTGGGTATACATCCAACTGCTGATGCGAGAATGGCATGGAATAAATAATCGACTCAGATCCAGGTCTAGCCTTGTGCTGCTTGTACAAGAGAAACCAGTTCTTTGCCATGCTCATTATGCTACAGCATGACCAGATGTATCCTAACACAGCCTTGGTAACCTTGAAACAACGCTGGGGCGTCACAGGCAAGAAAGGTATGTATTTCGTCAAACTTGGCACACCAAGCATCGTATATGACGGTCGATCCTTCTGAGCCAAAAGTATATACGACGTCCATGCAATTCCGTACATTGCCACAAACACCAGGACAGGGAACATCAACAAAGCCAGAGGCAGCATAACGGGAAACATGCACGCGAATGCAGTCACAGGAATTGCCAAAATAGTCCCGCATGTCAATGGCGCTATTGTCCATAAATAAATTGCATTAGCAATGGGGGAAAGACTTGCTGAATTATCACGAGTCATACTCTGAACACCGCGAATGGCGGTCCTGGCTATGGTACCAAACGCGTCATTCACAACCGTGGCTAGAATGTTGAGCCACTGTCCAAAATCGGACTTCACAAGTCGTGCGCGCATTCGAATTCTTTCTCCACTTATTTGTCTCCACAAACCGCGTTCAGTCCTTGGCTATCATTGCCGACGTGTCGAGAGGAAAACTGGTTGGTCAGGTTGACCTCTTCACGTGAGGTCCTGTATGTTATTCACGTGACTGACATTTGGTCTGCTCGTAGGGGTGCGTCCATTTCCAATTCTACCGCCCATCTTTGTACACCCAGCAACATGGCTCATCAGAACGTTTGGTACTCGCGCCCAGTACGTATACCGACGTGCATCGCAGAATCGGAATAATGTCTAACGTATTGAAAGCGCAACTTTGGTAAGGGCTCCCGCAACTGGTATGTCTCTGGCTAGATTATGAGGTATTTGGCAAGTAAGGAGTACATCGTAACGTGTCGTGTGGCACAGGAACTCCATAAGGAGTGATCGCACTCAGACTTTATACGCGGTGTTGTCCGCGCCAACCCCTTTCTATCTAATGAATGTTCCGGGGAGACAGTCACTTCTCTGATGCGACTTCGTTTTATGGCGCACTTGACCACTGACTTACTCGTTATTGATGTGATGCTCCTAACGCCTTGCCTTCGCGAACAGATTTCGACTAACATGTTATTAGCCGTGTCTGTGGTAACCAGGGTGGTCTTGTCCGCAAGTACGGCTTGAACATCTGCCGTCAGTGCTTCCGTGAGAAGGCTAACGTCATTGGCTTCCACAAGGTTTGTATTGACTCTGTTGATGGATGAACTAACGCTTGCACAGTACCGTTAAATCATACCTCGTGCATCGTCGTCCTCGATACTGGGAAATGCGAGAGCATGGTTCTTCTTCTATGATGCCAGCTCCCTTTTTCTTTGTAAAAGCATGTGTCATAGTTTCGAGTGTATTCTGATTGATGCCCCTGCCAAAAAAAAACTGCTATTTGCTTCCCATTTGTGATTGAAATCGTATACATTGTCATGTCCTCTATTTTACTGGGAGAAAAACTGCTCACTTTCAGATCGCTGTTGATGCTGTAGTTTTAAGTGGTCTCGCGAGGCCCCGCTTGATGAGCCAACGAACAATGCCGGGCGTTATCAGTATAGTCAGACCAGCGCGCACGGGAACCAGGAAAGTTTTGTGGATTGCAAATGCAAGCACAAACTCTCCTGATAGACGCGCAATGAGGTGCTCCATTTCGTTCGCCTTTTCCTCCGTGGTGAACCAGCCCTTCACGTAAGTAAAGAACGTATTTTCCTTGGGCTCTTCCTCTTTCTTGAGTTTCTTGAGCATTGGTCCTATCCACTTGTACAGCAATGCTTCAAGTTCCTCGACATGTTCGCCACCAAGGAAATGTATTCCAGCAAATGTCAAGGTGAGATCTATACCAGATAGAAGCGAATATATGCCAAGCGCCCACCATCCATACAGTTTCATAATCGTCTTAAAGCGCTGGTAGAACGATAGGCGGCGAAAGACACTGTGTTTGTCGGAGTGCTCTGCATGAGGCTTGTTAGCATCTAGGTTCGGTGCGACAGTTTGCTGTGGCGTTGGCGGTGGTGCACTTGAAAATGTTCGCGCGCTTGTTAACACAGGCGACGCTGTTGCTACATTGCCATAACTTGCGCCTGATGCGAATCTCGTCACGGCTGTATGCACTGATGAGCTCGGGAACGAACGAATCACTCTCACAGACGATAAACGCCCTGGTGCTCGCAAAACACCCGCGCGCAGCATGGAAAGACCGCCGAGCATTGTCCTGCTTCGATGTGTGGCTGTTTGATCTTCCACGCGTCTTCGATTGCTGCCATCCCAGTATTGTTCTAGACGGGCCAGGCTCGTGCGACAGATGCTGACTAATTCTTCATTCAAAATGTCACTGAAATCTACCTATTTTAATAGACGAGACAAAAAGTGTTGGGGTTAGAGGAATGGAATGGGAGGGTTGCACGAGTTATTCATGATCGCGAACTCTGTTGAGCATGTTCGGCCGCCAAAGCCTTAAGGGTCGCTAGTTCACCACTTTGCTCACAGAGTTTATAGAATGTACTGCTTTCATCGGATAGTAATACGTGAGGCGAGTCGTATTCGAGTACATGTCCCTTTCCAAGGACAAGCACTTTGTCGTAATCGATGATTGTCTTGAGTCGGTGTGCAACTGTTAGGATAGTCGCACCAGGTGCCATTTGCTCGCGAATAGTGCGCTGGATGAGGGCATCTGACTCGGCGTCTAAATTTGCTGTGCTTTCATCCAGGATCAGGATCCGGCTCTCGCGCATTTTGAGCAGGCCACGAGCAAGAGACAAGAGTTGTCGCTGTCCTGCACTAAAGTTAGAGCCGCCCTGCTCTACGGCGTCGTCGAGGGATTTGATGACGCTGCCCTCGCCGGGGGCATTGGGAGATGAGCCAGGGACGGCGAGCTGGCATCGCTGTAGAGCGAACCACATATCGCCGTCATCTGTGAGACCAAAGGGGTCGAGATTGGATCGGATAGAGCCGCGGAAAAGCTGAGAGTCCTGAGGAATGATGGTAAGACGGCGACGGAGAGACTCGAGGGAGATGGAGGAAATGTCAATGCCATCGATGATGATGGAGCCAGACTCGGCTTCGAGGAAGCGGAAGAAGGCAAGGGATAGGGTAGATTTACCACTGCCCGTGCGGCCGACAATGCCGACCTTGTGACCGGGCTGGATATCAAACGACACGTTCGAAAGAGCAGGGGGGAGCTCTGGGCTGTAGCGGACGGATAGGTCACGGACTTGAATGGCACCTGAGTCGGTGGGCCAATGGGCTGGTGGTTCTAGGCCGCCCTGACGTTCAGGTTCCACGGTGATGTACTCGCCGATGCGCTCAACCGAGTTCATGTGAATTTCGGTATTTGTGTACAAGCGAACAAGCCATAATACAACTTCAACAAGGGTAATGGCATATGACAACGTGAAACCAGCGAGTGCGGCATCTGCGCCACCGAAAAGGAGAAAGAGGGCGGCTATAAGCGTCACGCCGGCGCCTGAGAGATCGCAGCAAATGCTGAGCCAGCGGTTTTCATACCAGAGCAGCAAAAATGCACGGTTCCACTTATCGATAAGACTGAGACACTGCCGCATGACACGCTCGCCATCGCCATACGCACGAATAGTGATGGTGCCTGCAATGCATTCGCCAACCACCGTGTAGAGAGGCGAACGTTGGATGCTTTCGATACGCTTCAGGTCACGCGATGAAGACAGATACATGGCACCAATCATGTAGTAGAGCGCCATGACAAATCCAAGGACGAACAAAAAGTATGGTGTAGCCCAGCAAATCACCGCCGCAATGGCCACAAGCGAAATAAAGTTCTCCACTGTCATCTGCAAGATCGGACACAGTTCCTGGTCAACGTCCTCCATGTCACGAGACAGGCGGTTCATGATGCGTCCGATTGGTGTCTTGTCGAAGAAGAGTGGCGTTGCTAGAAGTAGCGCCTTGTTCAATCGGCTGTATAGGTGCTGTGATGCTTTCAGTGAGGACACATATTGCACAACGTCGGTGAAGAAGCTAACAAGGATGAATGCCAAGACAATGGAGGCATAGCCCTTTAGATAGTACCAGGTCTTGTCATCGTGCACCGTGCCTGACTGAGCGTGCCATGCCACCAAGACCCATGAACGCACTGTGTTGTATGTTGTCGTTGTCACTTGATCATAAGAACCGGCCCACTGCCGCAACCACGCTCCGCTGCTCACATCAATTGCACGGATACTTATGTACAAACTCATCAGTGCGATCCAGACAACGCCAGCAACATAGGGTGAACGAGCGACTGACTTCATATACAGCCAGTATAGAGAAGCACTGGACTGCGAGCGCGACAGCTTTTCTTCATTCTTGTCGGCAAGTGCTTTCCGAGCTCTTTGCTCGTCAGTTTTTTTCTTCCGCGCCGCAAGCTCACGCTCATCGATGGGGCGTGTCTCGATGCTGTCCTTGGACTCTGCGTCTTGTACTTCAACGGGCATCTCGATATGGCCATGGGCCTGAAGGTCTTTCGGCGCTCCTTCCGCTGCAACCCGTCCGCCATCCATAACGACAGCATAGGCAGCGGCTGGAATCATGAGCGTTACAGCATGGGTTACCAAGATGATGGTACGACCTTGTGAAAGCGGTCCTTGGAAACAGTGCTTACACAGATGCTTGGCCGTATGAGCATCAACGGCACTCAGCGCATCGTCAATCAAAATATGCTTTGCATACGAGTAAAAGGCACGTGCCAAAGCGATACGAGCCTTTTGCCCGCCAGACAGAGATGTACCTTTCTCACCCACTTCTGTCTCGTCGTGGTGTTCGAGAATATCTAGATCAGCTTCCAATGCACAAGCTCGCAACACTTCGTGGTATCGATCTTCGTCATATGCGGTGCCAAAAAGGATGTTCTGGCGGATGGTCGTACCCAAAAGCCATGCGCTTTGGCTACAATACGCTGTCGACTCTGTCAGCTTGCTGATAGGATCCGGCTCGACTAAGGAACGAGCAATGGGACATGGCATGATCGTTTTTCCCCGAATCCTCTGCATTTCACCCAGCATGGCAAGAAGAATTGAGGATTTACCCGAGCCAACGGGGCCCACCACAATGCTGATCTTGCCGACAGGGAACTGGCAGCACAGATCATGGAGCATGAAACGACCATCTTCAGGCGCCTTTTCTGGCTCAGCACCGTATGTGAAAGTGGCATGATCGAAGCCCACCTTGTCAAGCGGCCTGTCTGTCCAAACGTCCTGCGCTGCACGAGAGTGTTCGCCAAGCAGCTGCTCATACTTGTGAGTATCGGGTTCGCACAAGTAGTTATCAATCCGGTGAACAGACACAATAGCTGAAAGCAGCCACTGGATCATGCTCGGAAGTTCAGCCAGTGGTCCCCGTAGGGTATTGAACAGTGCCAAAGCTGTGAATGCTTTTTGCGCCGTCAGCGCCTGCTTGAAAAGAATTGTGTGTGCGCCAAATGTTGCCATTGTCACTAGCATGGGTGTGCCGATGAAAGTCAGGTGATTCAAGATCGAAAAGAAGAACTGAAGGCGTAAGAGACCGAGCTCTTTCAGACGCGCTTCGTTCATGCGCTTTTCAAACGGTTTCTCCCAAGCGAAGAACTTGACTGTCTTGATGCACGCAAGAACTTCATTTGTCAAGTTCAATCGTTCATCTGTTGCGCGCAGCATACGCAGTCCCACTGAAACAAGCACGCGAGACAGATAGGTCTGGATCGGAACAGCCACGACCAACAGGACAAGACCGACGACGGCTGACCAACCGAGGAGCATGACGATATACACAACACCCAACAAAACAGACAATGGCTGTTGTGGGAACAAGAAGTGACTGTAGGCAGCAAGCTCGCTCAGCTTGTTCACGTCGACTGAAACAAGGTTCATCACTGCCCCATCTGTTACGGGCGCGTCGTCATCCTCTGTGTCGTCGTCACTCGTTTTTGGCGTTGCTGACGAACCGTCCATTTTGTTAATACTGACGCCGCGTCGGATGGTCTTGCTCAGTACCTCGAATGTGAGGATTGCGCGAATCTGCACACATATATGTCGGCCCGTCATGAGCGATTGCGATTGGCATACAGAGAAAAGCACCTGGCTCACAAACATGCCGGATGCATACAGCACACCCATGTGCATCGGAGCTGCCTCGGCACCGTCAGACGCACGTTGCGTGAAGAAGTTCAGTAAGTGCGATAAGAAGTAGACAGGCGCAAGTGTTAGAATCGTGGCAAAGAAGGCAAATAGAGCTTGGTACGCATAGGACCATGCAAAGTGACGAACAAGTCGGAGCCACAAAGGGCGCGCTGTCTCTGGTCCATTATGAATACGAAACATGGCAATGACTGATGGCGATCGGTCAATGGACATGAGCTGCGGCACATCTGGCAGCGTAATCGGCTTAAAAAAGTGTTTCCAAATGATAGGCTGCACGAATATGAAGAGACAACGGCTTAACAGTGACGCATGCTGCTCTGGCGGCGGCAGCATAGGTCCGTGACTCTTTGAGTAGGAAGGCACAAGTCGATCGAGATCTGTTTGCTTGTTCTGTGCATTTTCAGGGGGTGTCGGCACGGCTGTGCGGATTTCAGAATACAGTGTACGCTTGTGCATCGTCTCGTACAGCGCCTCCATTTCTGACGAGAGCGCTTGCGTAAATGGCGACGTCCAACTTAGCCCCAGCAGGAAGAGCACGACACTTGTCTGCAGCACGGTCATGACAGTGATAGCTTTTACGCCTGAGGAAAGAAGCGATGTGCGCAGGTTGGAGAATGAGACGATCGACGCTAGTGTAGTGAGAAGCAATTTCTGGAAAAAGAACGACCTGCGCTGGATGATGGCCGCTGTCGACAATACGGCAAAGTAGATCCATACAAAGAGCCAAGAGCGTTCCCATTCTGCATTTGACGTTCCTGCACCGACCAAGTACATCAAAACAAGGAGTAACGAACCAACGAGTTCGAGGATGCGCTTGTTCCGACGCTGCACTTCGTGCTGTTCCACCTGCGTGTATGTGTACAGCTCATCTTTGAGCGTGAGCGCCTCGTCAACAAGAATAGCATTTTCTGTTTGGAAGACCTTTTTTGCCGCAGAATCGGGGATTTGTGCTGCCGTTGAATCCCATGTCGGCTCCTGCGCTGGCTCATCGCGTGGAATCGCGCCGTAAAAGTGCGAGGACTCGGGGTTCAGTTGCGCAACTTCCTCCGCCGCCTCATTCCGCATGCGTTCTTTGTCGCGAAGACTCGATACAAACCATGCCGCCACGCTAATGCCGATTGCCATGAATGGTACGAACGTGTTCAGCACACCGATGCGGAAACATGGATTCCAGTCCTCTCTCCCTAGAGGGGACAACCAACACCATGCATCTTGTCCACCCAGACCGGGTGCCAATTCTTGATGCATCGATCTTGTGTGAAGAGGCTTGTCGCGGTGGCTGCCGTTGCCCTCACGAGAGATAAAAGTAAAGGTGGCTAGGTCACTGGTGTATGGTTAGTTACGCCTATTAGATCTCTTCGTCCTCACCCTCACCCACTCAGCCAGCCCGTCAGCTGTCCATGTCCAACTTTTTTCGTGCCAGCTTAGTCAGACGCGTATTATTGGCCTCACCTAGATGTAGGTCCACATTCACACACGCACGCCAACGCGTACCTAATTTATGCTGCTGTCGCGTCGTGGATGTGCATGGACTTGCCAAGGTGCACGACGATACGTCCACGCATCCATTTGCACGAGACGCGTTCAGCGGAAAAGCATCAAAGATCTTCCCGTACATGCACACAAGCCTATTCCGTTGAAGCATAGTGAGCCAGGGGGGACGACCATCTCACATGATTGGCCGCCGTTGGCGCTGGGTGTGCTGGAGAACATGCGTGCATTCCCAAAGTGCATTTTACTGACGCGGGTGGGTGGATTCTATGAGTCGTACTTTGATCAGGCACCCACCGTTGCTCAGACACTGAGTATAAAACTTGCATCTCGCAAGTGGGCCGGTCAAAGCATTCCTATGGCGGGCTTTCCTATCCACCAGCTGGAAAAGTATCTCAAGGTGCTTGTTCAAGACTGCGGCATGCTGGTAGCTATATGCGATGAGTTTAAGACGTCTTTGTCGTCTGGTGCTCCATCGTTTCAGCGCCGCGTGACTCGCGTTGTCTCGCCAGGCACATTGATTGATGAAAGGTTCCTGGACCCATTTCACAACAATTTCATCTTGGCTGTTTCGTCACCTCCACCTCTATCGCCCACACCGTCGTCATCGTTGCCATCATCGGCGTCTGCGCCGGGGTCGACCTTGTCAGCGGGCCGCTCATATGGCCTGGCATGGCTTGATGTTAGCACGGCTGATTTCGGAACTGTTGTACATAACGATGAAAAAACGTTACGGGACGAGATCGTGCGTCTCGCTCCACGGGAAGTCGTACTCATCGCAGATGCCTTTGACGCTTCGCATCCAGTGTATGAAGCTACCAACCGTGTCCAAGCACCCGTAGCATTCGTGCCTACCCTCACCCATGCACAAGAGAATATGCTAGGTGTATCGCAGGCGAATCTGCGTGACGCGGAGCGCAAAGCCATTGAGATCCTCACCTCCTACTTACAGACGCGGCTCCTGGAACACATGCCCGGCATGTCCGTATGCGAAGAAGGTGGCTCTGCTCGAGCTTCTGGCGACTATGTCATGCACCTAGATGCCGCCACACTGAATGCGCTCGAGATCCGAGAAACACAGGATCATAGCGCTCGGGGCAGTCTAGTCAGTATTGTTCGACGCACTGTGACACAAGGCGGCGCGCGGCTATGTGTGCAATGGCTCACTCAACCAAGCATGTCACTGCGTCTCATTCGTGCGCGGCATGCATTAGTAGAGTTGTTTCTTCAGCGCTCGTTCTTGCGCCAGGATTTGCGTGTGCTTCTTCGCACCGGTGTCGGCGATATCATGCGCACACTCCAGCGGATCAGTTTGCGTCGGAACGATGAGCAAGACCTGCTAGAGATCCGAGACTTTATTCGCACAAGTGAGCGTTTGGTAACGAGTCTTGCGTCTATTAACGTACATGAGCTGCATGAACTTCTTCAGCGGTTTACTGCGCTTCACGCGTTGGGTGAGCGACTTGAGATGGCCATTGATGAGCGTGTTATGGAGAAGCGGATCCAGCAGCAGGAGGCGCGTTTGCAAACTTATGATGCGATGTACGCAGGGGGACCTATGCCTCCGGCTGACGCATCTGCGCCATCGAAACGTACTCGTCGTACATCATCGCCACCATCACTAACGCTGCCCGAGTCAATGTGGGGCGACAATATTGAGCATCTTATACGACCAGATGCATCGCCACTTCTCCTAACACTCACAAATGAATTCAATGCACTTCGTGCAGAGGCACGTACTCTTGAAAATGCGCTGCGTGCAGAGCATTCGGAGCCTGTGACACTCAGGTTCTTGCTGGGTCAGGGGCATGTTGTGCATTTTCCCTCGGTCCGAGGGCATGTTAGCGAGAGTTTGTCGCTTGCATATAAGACTAAAACCACCCGAACATACTATCATGCAGAGTGGACACGGATCGGGACGCAGCTACAGAAGCTCAGAGACCAGCTGTCGGAGTGTGAGCGACGCATGCTGGAGACACTGCGTCTCGAAGTGCTCGAGCATACCGCTGCGTTGCGTCGCAATGCCCGCCTCGTTGATCAATTGGACGTACTTCTGGGCTTTGCACAAGTAGCTGAGGAACTCTCACTTGTGCGGCCACAAATGGATGAGTCGACAAGCTTCGACATTAAGGGAGGGAGGCACCTGGGTGTTGAAATGGGACTACTGGAGCGTGAGCGTCTTTTTACGAAGAACGATCTTGAACTGGGCGGTCAGGCACGTCTGCATCTGGTGACGGGACCCAATATGGGCGGCAAATCGACGTTTCTACGACAAAATGCCGTGATGGCTGTGCTAGCCCAGGCGGGCTCATTTGTACCGGCTGAGAGCGCGCGTTTGGGCCTTGTCGATGCTATATTCAGTCGCGTCGGTGCAAAGGACGACTTGTTTCACAGTCGCAGCACGTTTATGGTCGAAATGGCCGAGACTGCTGAGCTTTTGCACCGCGCGACGCAGCGGAGCTTTGTCATAGCTGACGAAATTGGCCGCGGAACGAATACATCTGTTGGTTTATCTGTGGCTTTTGCTGTGCTCTACACACTGGCGATGCGGATCCAGTGCCGATCGCTCTTTGCAACACATTACTATGAGCTCGCCGACATACTCGAAAAGCATCCGTCTTCTTCGCAACTACCACAGACCCAAGCATTGCGTCGTGCTGTTGGCTTTTTCTGTACGCGTCTCGAGCAGCGAAGTGATGGCGCCCTGTTGTTCTCGCATCGGGTACGACCTGGCGTGAATCGTGCGTCGCATGGACTAGACATTGCTCGGCTGGCAGACATGCCACCCGATACAATGGAGCTTGCTGTCAGGACACATTCGTGGCTTGTCAAGCATGGCCAAGCTCACATGCGTACCCATGGCTTGGTCGACCAAGTCCTTATGGCTTTGTAGGCATAATTCCCTTGGTATACTTGACTTTTTCATGGGCAGCTGGACGCCAGATAGACTCCTTATCCATACATCATGTCTGCTGGTGCTGGCCCGTACATGAATTTCCAGCTAGGTGGCTCTTTCAATGGTGCTGTTGCGGTAAGTTGCCATAGGGTGGCTCTAAGTACGTACTAGTCACGCGCACGTTGCATGCCAGAGCGATTTGCTCAGCATACACATGCGCATCCATCCGGTTGTCACCTTCCGCGCAGAACATAAATAGGGCCACAAAGTTCTTTGGCGCATGCTCCAAGTATATCCGAGCAGTGCCGCTACCCGGCATGGGTGGCAAGCCGGGGCCGCGGAAGGCCGCTGGACAAAATCGCGGATACTTCCTGCTTATTGTGTGTGATAGAGGCGTGTCATCCGCTTTCACGGGTCGCGTATACAGGAACGGCGTGGAAAACTCGACATCCATGCGCATAGCAGCATCCATACTTGATACGAGCAGGACATCGGTAAAGCCTGCACGTTTGATCCATTCCATCAGGCGCTCAGTGAAGGATGCACGCATCACTTTCAGTACAGGACTTCGCTGCTGCACAATCGTTATTCCATGGGGGGAGTTGTACACGTCTAGCGGCGTATACACGTCTTCCGATGACATACCAGGCTCTGGAGGTGATATAAACGGAGCGCACGCACTGCCATCAAGGAATCCTACGCGACTGCATTCCAGTGCAGGTGCGTGAATGAGAAGATCCAGAGTCAACTGCGGCACAGAGCCAACGCTGATGGTGGGGAGGATAAGTGTTCTATTTTGAAAGGAGAGCCTTGAAGCATTTCTCACAGGGATGAACAAACCCTTTTCGTTCGAGGAGCTCATATGTAACGGATCACGTTCGTTACCCAACATCAGGAAACCGTAGGCTACGTAAATATGTTTTATGTACATACAAAATTGCTCGAGTGTGGAGGCAGTTCACTCCAAGATGTCAGTTGGCAGGGCTCGAGCTTTCGTGATGTTGCTTTGATACAGGATGTTCGAATGGGAAGTTTGTACTTAATATAAAACTCATGTGCATCCTTCATGAAAGATTGATAGTCAGGTAGTCATACAGAATCAAGGGTCAGGTCGAACTTTGGATGCAGCGGCGGTGGCCGCTGCGGCTTTCAAGTGCTGAAGTTCGCCTGAGCGTTCACACAACGCATAAAATGTGCTCTGCTCGTTGTCAAGGAGTTTGATGGGAGCATCATACTCAACGACGTGCCCATTCGAAAGAACAAGCACTTTGTCGTAATCGATGATTGTCTTGAGTCGGTGTGCAACTGTTAGGATAGTCGCACCAGGTGCCATTTGCTCGCGAATAGTGCGCTGGATGAGGGCATCTGACTCGGCGTCTAAATTTGCTGTGCTTTCATCCAGGATCAGGATCCGGCTCTCGCGCATTTTGAGCAGGCCACGAGCAAGAGACAAGAGTTGTCGCTGTCCTGCACTAAAGTTAGAGCCGCCCTGCTCTACGGCGTCGTCGAGGGATTTGATGACGCTGCCCTCGCCGGGGGCATTGGGAGATGAGCCAGGGACGGCGAGCTGGCATCGCTGTAGAGCGAACCACATATCGCCGTCATCTGTGAGACCAAAGGGGTCGAGATTGGATCGGATAGAGCCGCGGAAAAGCTGAGAGTCCTGAGGAATGATGGTAAGACGGCGACGGAGAGACTCGAGGGAGATGGAGGAAATGTCAATGCCATCGATGATGATGGAGCCAGACTCGGCTTCGAGGAAGCGGAAGAAGGCAAGGGATAGGGTAGATTTACCACTGCCCGTGCGGCCGACAATGCCGACCTTGTGACCGGGCTGGATATCAAACGACACGTTCGAAAGAGCAGGGGGGAGCTCTGGGCTGTAGCGGACGGATAGGTCACGGACTTGAATGGCACCTGAGTCGGTGGGCCAGTGAGCAGGTGGCTTCTTCCCGCCTTGTTGTTCTGATGGGACGTGAAGGTATTCTTGAATCCGTTCGACGGAATTAAGGTTGATCTCGGTGGTGGTATAACGGCGCACAATTCGGAGGACGGTTTGCACAATCAGGACTGCGTAGGCGAGCGTGAAACCAGTTAGGGCGGCGTCGGCACCAGTGATCACAAGCAAGATAGCCGTGGTATAAGTGACGATAGCACCCATAAGATCAACACAAAGTGTAAGCCAGCGATTCTCGTACCATAAGTACAGGAAAGCGCGGTGTGTACGATCGAGCACATGCATGCACCGGCGAATTACACGCTCGCCGTCGCTAAAAGCGCGGATTGTAACGGTGCCCGCTAGCGTTTCACCCAAAAGGGTAAAGAGGGGTGAGCGCTCAATACTTTCAATCCGCTTCAGTTGCCGGGATGAGCCTAGGTATAAGGCGCCAATGACATAATACATGACCATGACAAAGCCGGCCATGTATAAAAACTTCGGAGTGGCCCAGCAGATAATACCAAGGATTGCGGCTAATGCAATGGAAGCTTCGATCATCATTCGTAGAGACGGCGTCATGTCTTGGTCAACTGTCTCGACATCCTTAGATAGCCGGTTCATGATGCGCCCAATTGGCGTAATGTCAAAGAAGCGTGGAGAGGCGTATAGCAGAGCGTGAAGTAAGCGTGCATACAATAAGCGCGATGCTCGCAAAGCGATGTAATACTGTACACAATCACGCAGTGTGGACAAGAGAATGAAAAAGACAACGAGCACAATATAATGCACCAGGTAGTAGAGCGTCGCTTTCTCATGCGGGTTAGTCGGAGCTGCGTAGGCGGAGCGCAGAAAAGCAAGCATAGAGTCCAGTGCATGGAACACAGGGTCTAGCAATGCCTGAGATGCTGAACTGTACGAATTTGCCCACTGCTTGAGCCACGCATTGCTAAAAACGTCAGCCATGCGTACGGATGCATACAGGCTCATGAGCAGCATCCATAGACCAATAGCCACGGACGTATGGACAGCCACTGACCTGGCATACATGAAATAAAGGTCCATGCCGCGTGCTTTACGTTGGATCGATTCAGCACGGGCATTTTGATTTTTACGAGCGCGGCGTTCATTGGCCTCAATCCATTTCGCGTCGTGCACTTTGGACTCCATGCCCTTGTCTTCCGATACTGTGAGCGGCAAAGGACGTGACTGTTCGTCTGGATACTGAATCGTTGAGTTGATGTGACCAGCACGCACAAGATCAGTTGGCGTTCCTTGTGCAGCCACGCGACCGTGGTCCAAGATCACAGCATACGTAGCGTGAGACAAAACCAGCGGCACGGCATGCGTGACTAGCACGATTGTGCGGCCCCGCGAGAGTGGCCCATGGAAGCAGTGACGGAGCAAGTGTTCACCAGTGTGAGCATCGACTGCGCTAAGCGCATCATCAATCAAGATGTGCTTGGCATACGAGTAGAAAGCGCGCGCTAGAGCAATTCGAGCTTTCTGCCCACCAGATAAAGACGTGCCTTTCTCACCCACCTCTGTCTCGTCATGGTGTTCGAGAATATCGAGATCGGGCTCTAACGCACATGCACGCAGGACCTCGCGGTAGCGTGGCTCATCGTATGCAGAACCAAAAAGAATGTTTTCGCGCACGGTGGTGCCGAGAAGCCAAGCATTTTGGCCACAGTAAGCGGTCGATTCTGTCAGCAGCGTAGTTGGGTCAGCAAGAGTCATACTGCGAGCGGTTGGACACGGCAACACAGTCGAGCCATGAAGTCTGTGTAATTCGCCAAGCAGGGCCAAAAGGAGTGAAGATTTGCCAGAGCCGACAGGGCCAAGGACCATGCTCAATTGACCGACGGGGAATCGGCATGTCAGATTCAGGAGACGAAACGCTTCAGGATCATGTGGATCGTAAGCAAATGAGGCATCAAGGAACCCAAGATAGGTTGGATGATGATTGGGTGCTGAGTCATCTGTTGTCATGAGCTGATCATACTTGTGCGTGTTTTCAGTACGAAGGAATCCGTCAACACGCCGGACAGATACGACAGCGGCAAGAGCAGAAACAATCATCTCGGGATAATCAGAGAGGGGCATACGAAGCGTCGTGAAGATCGAAAGAGCGGTGAAAGCAGCTTTGGGAGTCAGTGCATGGCCTAGTACGTAAGTATAATTGCCAAATGTAGCCATTGTGACAACCATCGGCATACCGACAAATATGAAATTGTACGTGATAGACATGAGATTATTACGAGCCAGCATGATTAACTCTCGTGCGCGCGATGCGCGCAAACGCTCAAGAAATGGCGTTTCCCACGCGAAAAACTTGACGGTCTTGATACACATAAGCACTTCATTCACGAGGTCAAGTCGTGCGTCGGTGGCCTGGAGTATGTGATCCTGCAAACGGACCATGAGCTTTGACAGCTGTGTCTGTAGAGGCGCAGTAATCAGCAAAACCGACAAGCCCACGAGTGCTGACACACCGAGTAGCCGGAACAGATAGATACAACAAAATATGATAGTGAGGGGGTAGTCGACGAGCGGCTGATGAAGAAACGCGAGAAAAGAGTCGATTTTGAACATGTCAACCGAAAGCAGCGAAGCAATGTGCCCATCGGTCAGACGTTCCGATGAGGAGGACGAGGCAGGCGATGCAAGTGGTGTGCCATGAACGACACGACGGAGAATCTTCGAAAACAGTTCTGTCGACAGGTATGCACGCAGCTCGACGGACTGTGATCGGCCGTGCTGCATGACGTTAATGTCTAGCAGAAATTCGGTGAGTTGAGCAGCAAATAAACAGCTGGCCCAAAAAAGGCCCACATGTATTGGCGGTGGCCTCGAGATGCCGTGAGCATTGGCCTCGTCGCGGAGCGTCATGAATGTGAGAAGCTGTGATAAGCAAGCAATTGGCACGACCCGGAAACATGCACGGAGGAACGAGAGTGTCAGTTGATACGTGATACTAGGTCCCAACACATGCCACAAACGGGCAAGAAGCGACTCGCGCTTGGTCCCGGTAGCCAACCGGACCCGTGCTACGATGGTCGCAGCGCGAAACTTGGCAGGGAGTTGCGGAATCGAAGCAAATGTTGTGGGGTGAAAGTATTGTCGCCACACGAACGGTGTCATAAACAAGAAAGTGATGCGGCCGAGCACTGATGTAAACGATTCAGGTGATGGCTCGTCGTTCAACACTTTAGGTTTGAGCAGTGCTGAAGAAGCAGGGTCCATGCCTGTGGAGGAGTGGACGAATCGCAGTTGCTTGACACGGTCTGGCTGAGGAAACATTTGCCGACGAAGCAAGAGTCCCAACAGAACGGCGATCGCAGCAACGCCTTGTACAAGGCCGAGGGTTGAGGCCGTATGCATCCAAGCAGTACGCATGTTCGAACACATGACGAGCGTATAAGGTAGGGCCAAGGCAAGTTTGTGAAAAGACAGTGACGTATTTTGCTTCCACGAATAGATACACACGACACAAGCGAATAAAACATACAGGCCCCATGTGACATTCCATTCGTACGTAGAGACCCATGCCCCTATGGCATGAAGGCATACAAGGAACACGCACACTCCAATGTCCATCCACGCATGGCCTGTGGTAGGAAGTGAAGCTTCGTATGCAATGGCTTCATGCACGATGGACGACGCCTCATGGAGAATAACAGAAGATTCAGTGTGCAATACATGCTGCGTCGGCGTACTAGGAGAGCCGAGATCATAGTGTGCGGCTTGATCAAGTGAATCAATAGCGCTGTGCGAGTACCGTACATTTATAAAGCATGCCGCGATAGAAATAGTCACGCCCAATAGAGGCACAGCAGTGTTCAAGACAGCTGTGCGAAAACATGGGCGCCAATCCCAAACGTCCCAAGGTGACCTGATGCAATCCATTCTTGGCAGCGTGGGACGGGCCTTGGTCGAACAAAAGGTAGAATCCCGGACCTTTCCGTCGACAGCGAGCAACGTCAGTTGCTGCGGCGCTTGATACCGCGCGTTGAGTCACAGACAACGACGACGACGCCACACAAAGCCAGTGTGGGAATAGGCTGCTACGAACATGCAGGCCAACAGCCAACACAGGCCAGAAGCGGCGCCGGGTTTGTCAGCATGTGGAGGTCATCGTGATCGCGCAGGTTGAATTAAGTTGGGGCGACCTGTCGGATTCGCAAACTACGTTTCTCCACCACTCGACGTGCGCCTGGCGCGATGACGACGACACGCAGAGGGACTAGGGTAGCCAGCAGAGTCAGTTTTACGTGAAAGGAAGTCGAAATAGTCATTGCACGTGAGAGGAGCATGTGAAGCGCCTGGTAAAAGACTATGTATCATATCAAGTAGGCTGGGTGTTTATGCTGCAGCTGGGACGGCACGCTCAGGTGCCAGGATGTTCGACATATGCTCAAGGATGGCATGAACCTCAGGGGGGGCCTGTGGAAGCGGCACCGAGTGCGTGCGGAGAAGCTGCGCAAACGTGTACAGCAGGCCCCATGGGTGTGGGCGATGAACGATCATACGTTCAAGGAGTACACGCAGAATTTGTTCGCGCACAAACGAGTCGTCCTTCGCGTACAAGACCACAAAGAGCGCGTGGAAGTACGCGGTGTGATGCGACGGATACCGCAGCTGATTCGCAGCGGCGCTGAGCATCAGATAGTGGCCTTCTGGCTCCATTTCGGGCAGCACGGCATGGTAGAGTTCGACAAGGGGATCGCGGACAGAGCGATTAGCCAGCACATGGTTTGTGCCCTGCAATGCGGTGTGTGCCGTGTACAACACGGCCGCATTGATCAACACTTCGTTGTAGCGCGTGTCTGCGCGGCTGGGCAGCACAAAAGCAGCTGCGACGTGATGGCCTGTGCCTGCGGGCCATGGCGTGCCGCGCACAAGCTCGTCCAAGCGCTCCAACAGCATGGGCGCAGCGGCTGAGCGCAGCAGGACAGCTCGTGCATCATACTGCATAGCAGGCATGAACTTGGGGTCGGGCCAAGTCACGAGGCGCAGGCTCGTGCTGAAGGGATCAGGCATGCGGACAGTTCGCGGGTAGGCACAGAGAACGAGATTGCGCATTTGGATGCCGACGGGCGGAATGGCATCACAGAGACTCTGGTGGTGCTCAGCGAGGTATTCGGGGAAGTCGTGCAAGAGAACAAGGAGTAAGCGGAGCGTCGATGTGTATAGTAGACGCGTCGTGTCATGGAGTCCGCCCTGGCGAAGGAAGGGTGCGAGGAAGCGCAGGTGAGCGAGCAAGAGGCGGTGGAATGCAACAGGACCTGCGGCCGTAGCTGCAGCGTTGGATGACGACGCTGTCGTAGTTGCAGCGGTGCCAGCAACAGACAGCGGCAAGGTCCGGCTCAGTAGCTGCGGCAGAAGCAGGCGGTGCGAAATGAGCGCGATCCACGAGAATGCAAAGCCTGGGAAAAATGCCGGCTGCAAGGTGTGCAATGCATTGGCGATGGCAAGAAGCGCGCCTGGGTAGGCGCCCTGCAACGAGCTCTCTGCGGCGTGTAGGCCATGGAGCATGCTGGAAAAGAGGCGGAAGTACGGCCTTTGTTGGAAGTGGGCACCCATCTGCTCGTGCGACTGAGCCAGGACAAGGACAATAATGGAGAGGATCTTGGACAGGTAGTGGACCTTTGCCTGTTCGTAGTTGGTGCCGCTGGGATCCGCATGGTACTTGATCAGGTAGACAATGAGTTGCGCAAAGGTATCGATCGGCGAGAAGATGCCACTTGCGCGAGTTCCGCCAACCGCATGCTGCTTAGCGTAGTGTCCTACACACACCTCGGTGCACATGCGGAAGAAGAGCGACGACACTTCCTCGCCCTTCAACACATTTTGGCTCTGGAGCTGCGTCACATACTCGATAAACGCCTTCTCCGGGTTCGACGATTGCTGGAACACACGCACCCAGCTTGCAAAGCTGTACGCGAGCTGCTCACGCAGGGGCATAGCGGACTCGGAGCGCGCGAGATCATCCAGCTCGTCCAGCAGCGCCTGTGCAGCAGGCGTGCCGCGCCCATACTGCACGGCCTGCGCAAGGGCACTAAGCAGAGTCGAGAACTGCGCGCGAGTCGCAAGGCCCTCTTGCAGGCACTGGCGCACAAGCTGCGCACTGTAGTCGACGACGGACGGGCGGCACTGTGAGCGAACGAGGAGCTTGGCAAGTTGCTGGTCTTGCTCGACGAGGCCGACCATGTTGGCACGAACGAGCGCTAGCGTCACAGGCACGTGGAATTTGCGCTCGTCCTCTGCGTACGTGAGCCAAGCTGTGACTTCCCGCGCAACTTTGGGCGACTGTTCACACAGCTGCTCAAGCACAGCCACCCACACTTCGCGGGCGAGATCTGTGCCTGTCTTGTACAGGAGCTGTACGGTTTTCTGCGCGATAAGCAGCACAGTCTCGTCGCGATGCGACGACTGCAGTACAAGCTCCATTAGATGCGGCAAAACTTGGCGCACAAAGTGCGTGCTTGGCAGCGTTGCAAGCGTCGTGGTCTGTGACTCGGTCACTTCCGCGAATAATCGCTCCAGCTCGGCAGCCATGAGCAGGAATCGCTCGAGAGCCTGGGCGGGTGTTAGGATGGCCGGCAGGTCGTCTGTCCCGAGCTCATCTTCCGGACGGGGCACCGTAGGCGCCATCGCAAGTTGCTCGTACACACGCAGCTGTGCAGGCTGCAGTCCGGGCGGGCCGATCCGCAGCATATCCGGCAGAGTCGTGCTGTAGTGCGAGAGGGCTGTGCTGTCCCAGAAGAGCGCACCGCGACCGTGCATCTTGAAGTCGCGCCGCGTCAAATATGCACTAGCGAGGCCTTCATCGACCTTGGCAAGTGCCTTCTCCATCGCTGTCTTTTCAATCACTACGCACGCCAGATCCAAGTTGTCCTGCACGAGCATCAGCAGCGCTTGCTCGGGCAGAGCCTGCTCCGACACCCCGCCGGCAGTAAAGAGCGTGCGTGCATGCGTGAGGATGCTGAGCCGCAGTGGCTCCTTGCATGTCACTAGGGCAAGGCTGCCGGCCATGTTCTGCACCATGTGATGCGCGGCCGAGCGCAGCTTTTGCTCGTCTGGCTCCATAGCAAAGTCCTTGCTGACGAGTTCACGCGTCGAAATCGACGCAATTGTCACACTCCTCTCTACGACGGGTGTGATAATCTCCTGGATCGCCCGTTCCAACGCCACATACATCACGCGCTTCCATGCCGCACTGTTCGCGTATGGTACAATTTGAGGGCTGATGACAATGTACTGTGCCATATTTTGAAGCATCGTCACAAACATGTCATGATACGCCACCGGTTCACTCACACTCAGTTGCTCCATACCAGGGACCAAGTTGCCGTACTCGGCACTGGGTCCTGCAGCGCCCCCCGCAGCAGCAGCAGCAGCCGCGGCGGCCGCTGCTGCGTTGGTGGGCGTTCCAGCTGTTGATGCGGCCGACCCCGGTACATTTGATGCAGCGGCGGCAGCCGCCGCCGCCGCCGCGGCTGCGGCCGATGCAGGCGTCGAGTTCGCAGCGGCAGCGGCAGCCGCTGCTGCTGCTGCTGCCGCAGATCCTGGAGCAGCGACACCAGCCGCGGCTGCCATACCAGGAACCAGCGCGGGAGCTACATGCATGGGGAGCTCAGGGCGGCGACCAGGCAAGAGACTCGTGGGCTCGAGTTTCTGCAGGTCAACACGCAGACTCTTACACAGGACCTCAATCTCAAACTTGAGATTCAGCTTCAAATTCGCATACTGGTACAGTTCGACCAGGAGGCGAAGCACAGCCATGAGCCAAGGATTTGGTGGCTGGAAGACGCGCGAGTTTGCGCAATGTTCCAGCACCTTGCATACAAAAGGGATTGCGACAATGAGACGACCAGCCTCGTAGCCCTGTAGAAGCAGATCCTTGAATGCAATCTGGCGATGCAGAATGGGGCGCTGCTGAGCAAGTGTCGTCAGGCCGAGCCAGGATGCTAGGTTCTTGAGGATTGTACGCTCAGACGTGGACTGCATGGTCTTTTCGGCCTCCAGCAAATTCTTGAGTTTCGCGAGCGTTTCATGCAGGGTGTATTTGAAGACGCGTGGCTGCTCAAGGCCACGAAGGAATACTAGGTACAGGTCATGGTTGTTCGGCTCAAGACTCACACGCTCCAGGACGAGGTACCGAGCTAGCCAATGAAGGATCTCAGGCACCACCACTTCACGAGCAGATGCGAGCTTTTCGTCCACGTTCGCAAGTGACATGTTGTTAATGAGAAAGAGCAGCTTGTCGGACTCGCTCTCATCGGGCTTCCGCTGCGAATCAGCGGGCAGGCCATCGGGCTCGATCGCCGGAAACACGGCATCTTCAGCTGGTGGGATCTTGCCACTTTTTGCGGCAATGAGTGCCTGGTTTACAGTCGCAATCATCTCAGGGTGTGACTGGGTGAGTGTGGGGAGCGACAAGAGCACCTGACAGAATTGCGGCCACTCTGGCAGCCGTTTCTGGAAGCGGAGAAGCGCCTGCAAACCAAAGTGGAAGAAGGTGGACTCTGGTGGCGACTCGAGTGCATCGACGACGTATCGGATCGCAATGCCGAGTGGGATCGCCTCGATCAGGCGATACTGGATGAGCGCGCCAAACACAACCGCGGTCATTAGTAGTTCGCGTGGCGGATAGTACAGCTCAAACCAGCGATGTTCGTCAAAGAGTGTATGTACCATGCACGCAAACAACTGCTGCTCATGAGTGTCGTCCGAGTGCTTGCAACGTCGCAGCAGGGCAATAATGTCATCGACGCTCACCTTCTCCTCGTACATCTGCCGATACCACGAATCTGCCTCGCGGTGCACGTCCTTAGTGAACGTGGTGACGCTCAGTCCAGGCTCTGGTGCATTGGGGCCTGGCGTCAGTGTCATGAGCCGCGGGTGCAGCTGCAGACACATGTTCCTAGCGATTTTGAAATGCTCAATTTCCTTTGGCGTCATTGCGTCGCCGAAACCACGCAGCACACGCAAGATCGTTGCGACTTGCTGCACGTGCAAGGGCACAAACGTCGGCTCCGCCTGTGGATCACGGCGCAAGAGATCCTCCCTGATCTTGCTGTCAAGGTAATCAAGCGTGGCTGTGATAGGTTGTGCGTCGGGCGCGGTCGACGAAATCAACTCTTCCAGCCAAGACTCAAGCGGAAGCACATCGCGGCGCGCCGCCAATGCAGCTGCATCGAGTGCGAACGCCAATGGCCGCTGGGAAACGAGATGACTGACCATGCCGAGCTCCTGTGCGACGTCGACGATGCGTGTCATGTGCAACGGGCTCTCCACGTACAAGCGCTTGAATGCGTCCATGAGCAGCACCGGCTGCGTGCGCCAAAGGTGCCGGAACACGAGCTGATGAGCGGGGTGACCTGCCAGAAACATAGCTAGCAGTTTCGTCACCAGCTCTGTGTGGACGACGTTAGTCGTCGACGGCAACAAAACAAGGCCAAGCAACACACATTCCGCGTTCATCTGAATGGCGCGCTCCAAGATCGCTGTTACAGGGCGACCGACTTCGGCACTATCTTCCACACCTGACGCACTGCTGGCCAGGTCCATAAGCGTCTCAATCAGGTCTAGACTGTTCCACACGCTCTCTGAGGCGGCTTGCGCCTGCATCTGAACGGGCCCTGGCGCATCTTGGAAATCGCTCGGGACCACGATCTGCCGCTCTGTCACGTCTTTCATTGAAAAGTGTGTCGCATTCGACAGGAGAAGGGAGTACAGGATCTGCAGCTGCCGCGACCGGTGCGTCCACACGCCCCAGAGCGCGCTGAACGTCGTGCGCGGATTTGGTGTGCCGTGGATCCAGTCACAGAGCGCCACACCAAGTTGGTCGCTGGGTACGAGCACAAGCGGATCCAGCTCGTCAAGTCCACGCACAATCGCTTGCCAATCGAGCGTGCTTTTGTAGGCGGCAAGGGCCTGTGGCAACAGGGCAAAGTTTGTTGCGAGACGCAATGTTGAGGCAGAAAGCAACTGACCCAGCAGTGCCGAAACATCTGCATTCGATGGTTCTGTAAATGCGCAGTGTTTGATAAGCAGGCCGAGATTATCAGCTGTGATGGGCTTTTCACCCAGATCAAGAAGCTGCTCGCCCAGAGGTTTGAATGGAAGCTGTGGGACTACGCTACTCAATGCTTGAGCAACTGTATCTTGGAAAGTGTCACACAGACGCGCAACGAGTTGCACGCGCTGGGAGCGATCGAGGACAGGTGGCTGGTTTGGGTCTTCATCGCGTAAGAGCGAGACAAGAAATTGGGCCATGTGTGACTGCGACACATCGACAGTAGCCGACTCGGCAATGTGTTCAGAAAGCTTGTCAAACAAGACGGTGCCATTGACATCTGACGGCACTGACAGCCATGTCCCTTGCAGACTGTGAAACATGGCGTTAGCAGTCACAGTGGCGGTGTTTGCCAATGTGTGTGAAGGAGAAGTTGTGCTCTCAGCGACGTTGGCAGCAGACCACGTGGGGTAGCGTAAGAGCTGATCTAAAAGAGCGCGAGAAGAGTCGCTGGACGCGTGCGCAGCAGCGCGTCGTACCTCACTGGTAACGAAGGCGGGTTGGACTCGTGCTTCACGGCAGAGCGTGTCAAGTTCCTCGCGTGTCTGAGCCAAGTTACTGTCCGACAGCTGCCACACTAAAAACTGCGTGTGGCGCTGGGCAATGGCAAGGGATTCCGCGTCTTTTTCTGGCGGCGTACTTCGACGCTGGGCGTCGTCGTCACTCTCAAGTGGACGCTTCTTTCTTGCCTGTAAGCGAAGTGATTGCGCAATCGGCGAGAAGCGGACCACTGTTGTGTTAACTGTTAGGGGGTGTACACACAGCCTATTGCCGCTGGTTCAATCTCGTTTCGCCTTGCCTGTGGGAGGAGACAAGGCAGCAGCGGCCGACAAGGGCGGATTCGACCGACAATCGAGAGACAGCTGACGTAGCCACCCTTCCCACCCTCTCCCCTCCCCTTCTACCCCCTTCATTTGATATTCGGCCGAGAGACGCGTTCAAACGCGCCTGCCATTACGATCGAAAGCGGGGGAAAAGGGCGCCCAAGGATTGTACTACTTGGCCAGAGGAGAATCTGTGTGATTGCTCATTGTACAAGCCACGTCGTGGGCATGCGGATTGTGCAGACTAGCTAGCGTTGATGCTATACAAATGCGCGAATAGCTGGAATGACCGATGAAAATGTGCAGGCAACGGCGAGTACCGGCACTCTCACTACTGTTGGTCACACTTATCGCAGCCCCCGCCGGACGGGGCGGCTTTTATGGGACGAACGTTAGATACGCCAAGAAGCAGAGCGCTGAGCGTCGCAATCGCAAGCATGTACACTAAGAAGAGGTTTGCCATGACGAAATGCGTGATGGACTGGCCAATTTCAAGCCAGCTACCCTCGTCACGGATTGCGAAGAAAAAGTTCAATGCAAGCACATCACCAGCGATTGCTGCGACTAACAGCGGAATGTGTACATCATGCAGGCCGAGACCGCTCGCAACAATCGAGATGCGATACGAAACGGGCGCCAATGCGCGCGTTTCCACAGGCTGCATACATGTCGCAGCTAGCACACACGAAAGCAGCACGAATGGGATCACAAGCTTCAGCACGAGCAGAGCTGCCATGAGGAACGGACTAAACACCGGCACGAGTCGATACACCGGTGACAGATAGAAACTGGAGATTGATGCGACATTGCCTGTGCCGAAGAAGCCAACATGCAGCAAGAAAAAGTACATGAGGCCCAAACGTAAATCGTCCAAGATCATATTGCGTGGCGGAAGCGTCACGGCCTTCGTCACACACAGTGTCTCTTGCGAGGCAGCCGTGGAACAAGTCTTGCTTCGCATGCGAACGGTCCGGTCGCGTGCAAGCTCTGCTTCCATGTGTCCCCATATGAGGATAAGCAACGTGTAGCATGCATAAAAAAGCACCTCATCACGCAGAGACAGCAGAACAAACACCGGTGCAAACCCAAATACCAGTAGCACCAAGCGCTCGCGGACCGGCTGTGTAAGCGAGCCACGAGCGCGCTGGAAGCCATGCACCAATGGTACACATATCGAGACTAGTATGATGACCCAAGCAGTCATCTGATTGAGCCATGGCAGGCCTTGTTTTGCTGCGAGCGAGCGTGCCGACGAAGCAGTCACGCATATAGAGAGAACGAGGCATACAAGCTCGATGCCTAGAGCTTGGCGTGTGCGTGGCCAGAACGCATCGAAGCCAGGCTCTTTTTCATTCTCTTGCGCAGCGATGACATGGAGCTCCTCGACTGTGCGTGCATGCATCATTGCGTATGCGTGTCGATCACGTCCAAGGTAGTCTGGCGGCATGAGGAACGTGCGCGGCATTGCATACACAAGCAAACCAAGAGCAAGCAAGATCATGCCGCCGCACGTGAGGAGAAGAATGCTTTCGTCTTTTTCGGTCGGCAGAGACATGAACCAACCGGTTCCTGCACAACAAAGGGCGTTCAAAAAGATGCCGATTTGATGACCCTCCTTGAATGACATGGGCGATGCAAATGGTAGGAAGAAGCCCAGAAATAGCAGAATGGCCGCCCATGTGAGACGATGCATGTAACCATACACCATGACTTCCAGAACCGCGAGGCAGGCCACCACATAGATACTAGCCTTCACGTACGTCCACACAGACGATGTCTGCTTGAGCAGATCGAGCAGCAGGTGCACGCGAGAAGCAAAGAGAATCCAAATCGCACCACAGGCACCACTATACACAAAGTACATCCATGGCGCACGATCCAAAAAGAACTTGCTCCAGTATGCAGCGAGCAGCGCAACGGCCGCTGACATGGCCCGGGTATTCAGCTGCGGCATAGCATGCAATGACTTCTCATCAGCATATTCCGCAAGGAACGTCAGTCCATACAACAAGAGTCCCAAGTAGCCCAGCACGACAATAGTGCTGAGGATCATCGCGTCATACTGGTGCAAGTACTTTGCACCAGCCAAAGCATCATGTGCCAGCGTCTCGCTTTCTTCTATAGCGACGTCAAACTCGCCATCGCGGATGGCTTGCTCAGCATCAGCGATGCGAGCTGCACCAGGCATGCTACCGTCATCCTTACTCTGCAGTGGTGCATACGGGCGGAAATGACGCATACGCTGCGCACGCTCTGAATACTTGACACGATACACTTCCAGCAGCTGCTTCGCCGTAGCTAGAGCCGCACGCGCTCGGTAATCAATCGGTGCATCGAGTAGGTCGAGTGGCAGACGGCCTTCCGCATTCGCTGGCACTGGCACTCCGAGCCAGGCGGCCATGAGCGGCGCAAGATCCGCCTGTTCTACATCGCGTCGCGCCACATAGTCGAGGCCCCAGTGTCTCTCGTAAGACGTACGCCATAGCTGGCGATTGGGCAAGAAACGCGCATGAGGGACGCCAGCGCCCCATGCTACGAGAGGTGTGCGCGTGTTATCTGGATCGCCGTCGCCATGGTTCCCGATTCGACTCATTCCGTGATCCGCCGTGACCAGGAACGCTGTCTTGTCGTCTGAAAAGTAATCTTCGAATAATTGAGCGATCTCGCGCACGATAGCATCGACGACAATCGTATTGCCGATGTATTCCGGGGACATGGGTCGATACGTGTGCCCTGTAGTATCAAGGCCAAGTAAATGCAAGAAAAACACCGTCTTAGGGTTGCGTAGCTGGGCGTCAACAGTTTCGTTGGCCTTGCCACGCTCAAACAAATCATGCATGCGTCGCAGGACCCATGTATCGAGCTCGATTGCGTCCTTTGTAAAGTCTTCTTCCTCTTCATCATACACTTCCCATTCAACACGTTCTTGTGATGTTCCTAGCATAAACATGGGTACAATATCGGGAGAACCATAAGCATACGTGAACGATGATTGATTCACGAGCGAGTCAAATGCCAAAGGATTGATTTTCCAGCCTGATCCAACAAAAGACGACAGAGAAAGAAAGAAAAAAAAAAAGACAGGGTTCGCACGAAAAAGGGCATGTCAGTACATTCGATCCGGAACTTTGCATTATCACAAACCTTTGGTCACAGCACTCATATCCTCGTACATGCCAGCAATAAGGGCCACATGCCCCGGCCGGCTCTCCGTCGGTACACGCGTATGGCTTACACCATAGATTCCGGGTCCTTTTGCCACAGAGCGCAAGAAGGGCGCAGCATATGCGTACAAAGGCCGTGTGATGTTCGTTGTATCCACTTCATCCCGAGAAAATGCGGCCGGATATGTGCCGTTGTACACGAGCTGATCGCCTGCAGCGGCTTGCTGCGCCCATGAAGGCAGCGCTGTAGTAATGTGCCGCTGAAATAAAGTGTCTGCACGTAAACCGTCTGCGACTATAAGAACGAGCCGCTCAGCTGGCGATTCGTATGTCCACGGTGCATCTGGCACGGCATGTGTCGCATCAAATCGATTTGGCGGGTGCACGACGGGCGAATGGAAGTATACATCAAAAATGGACCATGTAAAAATAAGATGAAAAACCAGAGATACGAAAAAAAACTCCAATCGTCGTACGATGGATGATGGCGCTCGTTGCGGCGGCTTCGTTAGTGCCGATGTTCTGGACATGGCAAGCAGATGACTACGCGAAGCTTGACACGCGAGGCGTAGTCTGTGTCACACCGCTCAGACAATACTTTCCAAACTCGACAGAGTCTTTGCGTACAAGAAAGTTGGCTACGCCGCCCCGCACCGCTTCGTGCCTTACCGCTCGACGTAACTACCCACCAACAGCACACCAACGTTATGTGAGTGGAAGCGGCACAGGCACGCACAAATACGCGTCCGGTCTGTCTGTGCACGTGGCAATTGCAATCACACGCGCATCCAACCAACAAACTTTCACATATGCCTAATTTCGACTACGAGATGTGCCCAGCTGGTCGTTCCTGAGCACGTGCCGCCTCCGCTTGCCAAACGCGATCGAGATTGGACGATTCCTCCTCAGCTAACCTGTGCTGCTGCTCCATTTCCTGCCGAGCCGACTGGTGCTCGATCGTCTCGGAGCGCAGCCGGTTGATCATACGGATACCATTCACAGCCTTGCGGAAAGTACGTTTTGCATTGAATGCGTTCTTGATATCGGGCAAGAGATCGCGCTGTACTGTGTCGAGGCTTGTCGATACATTAGCTAGCCATGGATGCTGCAGTGCCTCTTTAGCTGTCATACGAGTTTCTGGGTTGATCGTCAATAAGCGACAGATAAAGTCGCGAGCCTCTTGCGAGACACCTTGCCAATATATTTCCGGCTCAAAGCGGAAATCAGCCGTGAGGATACGCTGAATTTCATCCTTTTGTGAGTCATGGTCAAATGGCGTATAACCACACAAGAGGAAGTATGTAATCACGCCCAGAGCCCCTGTACCAATTTGTTAGCACTCCATACCGTGAATCTTTGTTGCTTGAAGCTAGACATACACATATCCACAGGTTTGCCATGTCCACTGGGAGCGTTGTTAGGATTCGCACACACAGCCGGATAGACCGGGGCTTATCTCATACGTACGTCTTTTTGAAAATTTCAGGTGCCATGTAACCGGGCGTACCACATGTAGTGCTTAGCACATCCATCTTATCTTGATCCAACATTCGTGACAGACCAAAGTCGGCAATTAGAAGATCTGCATGCTCAGATCGATCACGGAACAGCAAATTCTCTGGCTTCAAGTCGCGATGTACGACGTCTCGATCATGAAGAAATTCTACAGCCTTTGTCACTGTTCGCACAATATGCGCTGCATCCTTTTCATAGTAACTGCCACGTTCACAAATTCGGTCAAATAGTTCGCCACCTTGGCACAAATCCGTCACAAGATACAGGTTGTTCATCGTCTCAAAGTAGTCCACCAAAGAAACGACGCCGCTGTTTTCTTGTGACACACGTTTCAAAGATGCGATTTCATTGCGTACCATATGTTCGCGACCGCGCATCAACTGCTTGCTGATCACCTTACACGCATAGTATTTGCCAGTCTCGATGTGAACGGCCTCCTTCACTACCGCGTATGTCCCTTGTCCGAGCGTGCGTCCCGTCTTATAAGCACATGGTACTGTGACAGGTCTTTGGTTATGAGCCATTTTTATTGTTTAAAGTTAGATCAACCGTCAGATGAGCCGCACAATGTCCTTGTGGGGTGAGAAAGCCTCTCGAACGACTCCAGATGCCGTCAGTTGTAGGGAATGTGGTCCCTGTGTCAACGAGCCTAGCCACCTGCGTCAATCACGTGTTTCCCCCCACAGGCTGTGAATGGTGTGGAGGAATGACCACCGCCCCTGTCATTTTTGTGCAACATTACCACGCGCCGCGCAGGCGAAAGCGCCACGTGCCAGTGTATGTATGTGTGAGTGTCATCTTTAGGCTGATCCACTAGGTGTGTTGGTTTCTCGAGCGCCCTGCTTCGCATGGACTTTTTTGGCCAGCGCGGCAAGCCGTCGAGGCCCGGCCAACGCCCTGCCTCGATTGTCACAACTACAACCACAACAGCTCGAGTGCAAACATCTCAGATACCTACAACACATAAAAAACCACCTCTTGCGCGACACAATGCATTACCAGATGCTGTGAAAAAGCGCATCGAGCGTGACCGGATAGCAGCACACAATGCGACTGGAAATGATGCCAATAATACGCACACTGTGCGCGATTCGAATGGCATGCAAGCTACTTATGAACAGCCGAAAAAACGAGCGAGAACATCGTCAGCGCCACGTGAGCGCACTAATCGGTTTCGCCGTTCTCCTATCAAGGAAGATGACGACCACTCCGATGACGCTAGTGATTCGAATCTGGAACACATCACCCACAAAACACGTCCTATACCATCTCAATCAAAGTTTGAATACCATGTTCCCCGTGAGATCCTCGATGTCCCTGGCTACAACCCCCTTTCCGAGGAAGTGCATGTGAATAAGGCGCCAACTATAAGCAGCCGCGCTCTGGTCGAGGCCTCTGGTGCTGAATACGAACTTTGTACGTGTTCTATTCTTGACATTGCTAACGACTTGTTTTGGGGCTGCACAGACTTTGAGGGTCTTGATCGCGACACCGTTGTGATACTTGAATATCCAGCATCTGAAGCCGTGGAAGAATTCACGCTTCTTGTACCGAAGGAGGTTGACGAATATGACCCAATCTCAGATTTGCTGAGTGCCGTGGGTGTCATGGTCGCACATTACGTGCCGTCAGACATGCAAGCTGAGTTTGGCTCGCTGGAAAGCCTGGAAACAAGCAGCAACGCAGGGATGCCGCTAAAAAAAACGGTCGACGCCTCGCTTCCCGTGAAAAATGCTGGTGAATTTGACCATGCATCGCCAACACCTCCGGATGATGAGCCTATCCTTCGTGCTTTCTCAAAAGCGCGAAACCGCCGGAACGGGCCACTATTTGTTCGCACGCTTGACCGCTTCAACGCGAAGATGCGACAGTTGAAAAAGGACGGCATTCTAGCTGCTCATGTTCAGTGGCTCGGCCAAACACATGGCGTGCCACAACATGTGTGGCGCATTATCCAAGAACAGGTATATGCGCGAGTTGTCGCGCCGCATGTCGGTAAACTGAAACAATACGAAGCCTTTTCTGATCATGTGTATGGAGAAATGCTTCCACCTTTTCTAAGTGAGATTGCCCGTGTCGCCAACATAGGTCCATCGTCGGTCTTTGTGGATTTGGGCAGTGGCATAGGCAACTTGCTTGTCCAGGCTTCGCTGCAGACAGGTTGTGAGGCATATGGCTGTGAATATATGCAGGTTCCCAGCGAGCTCGCTACGCGGCAGATCATGGAAGCGACGCATCGCTGGCGCATGTGGCTTTTATGCGGCGGCCGGCGGCTCGAAGCGTGGCATGAAGACTTTACGGACTCAGAACATGTGAGAAATGTGTTGCGACGCGCTGATGTCGTGTTGGTAAATAAGTGAGTCACAACCTAACCAATGAGGCTTCCTTACTTACTCTCCCCGTCTCTCTTCGCAGTTATGCATTCCGCCCACAGACAAACGACACGTTATCGTTGCAGTTCCTAGATCTGAAGGATGGCGCGCAAATATTTTCTCTCCGGCCATTTGTTCCGACAGATTTCCGCCTTTCGGAACGCACCCTCTCGAGTCCTCAAGCGATTCTCCGCATGGAACAGCGCCCTTATATGCGCGGATGCGTGAGTTGGACGGCCGGTGGCGGTGTATACTACGTCCACACGGTGGATCGAAGTCTTGTGCGGGATTTCGTTTCGCGTCATGAACAAGAAGACAAAGGCCTGTTACAGTGACGTAGGAACTTTGGTTTTTGCATCAGTAGCTTGTCGTTTGACGTACACCATGCATATTCGCTGTTGGACGTCAAAGCGGGCACACGCCACCGAAATGGGGCGTGCCCAGAAGGCAGTTCGTTTACTGGCACACCTTCGGCTTGCAAGAGATGCGCTTGTCGATCAGCCCCAATACCTCCATCACCACGCTCCGCAATTTCACCGTTCGAGCGGACGACGCGGTGCCAGGGAACTTGGTCACTCTGCAAGAATTTCAGCGCAGCGCCAACCATCCGCGAATCAGACTGTAAATGAGACGGTGTGACGTACGTCTTGGATATCCAATGAGCTGAGAGTACGTTAAACCAGCAATCCAACGAGACGTACCTTGGCAATGTGGCCTACATGAGTAAAGATAACGTACCGTAAGAAGTGACGTGGCCATAAGGAATGCATTGAACGCACTCGTATGTCATAGCTGCCTTGCTCGTTCGAAGGGCCTAACCAGCAACGTACCGTGGAAGCGCTCTGCAGATACCGACACAGACATCTGGCTGTTTGAACTGACACGCAAGACGTGTAAGAATGATGGATTGAAGTCAAGGTACCACGCGCGTAAGCGCGTTCGTCACAATGTCTAGGCAGCTGTCGTCGACATTGCTGTCACCTATGTGGAGAAATATACATGCAGGTTGTGTTTGGAAACTTAAGAGGTATGTTCGTACGGAAATGGTTTGATAATGGAAAGCGCGGAGTGGATTACTCCCAGTCAGAGTCAGCGTCATCATCGACTGAAGGTCGGGATTCATTCGTCGACAGAGATATCTTTGTTACACCAGTGGCTGGTGAATCAGACTTCGCCTTCACCGACTCCTTTGGCTCTGATTGTGGACCTGTTGCCTCCGTCTCCTTTCTTTCCGAAGCAGGCTTCGATGTTTGGAGTGACGGCATACCCCTTTCATCAGCTGGCATGTTGTCTGCATCATCGTCATCATCATCCCAGCGGAAATCTTCCTCATCTTCCACCACATGAACGGGCTGCATGGCTGACTTATCCGTCGTCCGCGGCGTATTTTCATCTGTTGGAAGATTCTTCACAACATTCTGGATTTTCGCTTGCAAATCCTTGCTCACATTTTGCATGGCGGCGCCACTGCTTCGCGCATACGCACGAGCGAGCGACTCTGCTTCTTTGAGCGTATGCTGCCATTGAATAGGAATGTCTGAAGTGGTATTCTTTTTCCATGTATTCTGCAAGCGATCAACATTCGGATGAGCTGTCACTTTGCGTAGTACGTCCCATAGACTGTTGTGGCTCCAGCTGCTTGTTGGTGGCGATGTAGCAGCATCGGACTGGTTTCCAGCGTCGGAGCTTACAGACGCCGATCTTGTGGGCTTCTCTCGCTCTAGAGTTTCTTCTTCGTCTTTTGTGTCCAGCTCAAAAGGTGCATCGTTGGGCATTGGCTCCGCCGAGGAGCGGGACTTGGACCGAGCACGGTCACTGTGAAGCTGGAGCTGTGATTCAAGATTCGATAAGTGTGCGCGTGCAGTAGACATCACACCCCCATTCTGTTGCACATGCTCCTGTGCAGAAAGCATGGCATTTTGAGTTTGCATGTTCATTCCGTTAAACCAAGTCGAAAGTCCTCCCATGAGATTCGAGACACGATCCTCAATGTTCCGCGCAAACATGTCGACCTCTGTCTCGGTATGATGAAGCTGTCTTTCATCTTCATTTACAGCAATGAGTGCCGCTGCAGCGCTTATGGGCTCTTCGGCCATGGTTCGGCTGAGTCAGTCACAATCCAAAGATGTGGTTACTCGAGCAGGTGCGAAAGTTACTTTTTGCGCTTAGTTCACTCATGTCGCCTCTCCAAATTCCAATCAAGCCAAGCCGAGCAGGGCAAAGTCCTATTTCGCACGCGCCACTCGCAGCGGGGCTCGATGAATAACATGAAACTAGCCGAGATGAAGGAACACGCCTCCACACAAGCTTGTGAGACTGAACGAGAACGACGCCCCTGACAAAGTAGTGGATCCTCACTCCCCGTGTCCTGGATTCGCGAGGACGTGCCTCCTTTGACAGTCGTCCCTGCTTTGTGCTCAGCTCAATTTCGTGTATGCTAGGGCTGCAAGGGCTGTGCGCGCCTTGCACAGCGAGACACATCTCTGTGGATTTGTGCATAGGATGGCGTGCGGTGCATATAAGCGCCAGAGCTTGCGTTGCGGCCAAGCCAAATACAATCAACATTCATGGCACGTCCTATAAAACAGACGACTATACCAATATTCCCTCGTCCATTATGGCACGTGTATTTCCTACTACACAGCTTCCATACCAGGAACATCACCCACTTAAGATCCTCCGCGACGAGATTGAGCGTGTGTTTGGCAAAAAGTACACCCCTATTCGGGCGCCATCGCCGGTCGTAACGTCCAAGCTTAACTTTGACGATCTTGGCTTTCCAGCAGATCATCCTGGACGCATGCCATCGGATACGTACTATGTGAATCGAGAGACGTGTCTACGTACCCACACATCCGCGCACGAAGTCGAGACGTTCCGTGCAGGCTACAAACGATGGCTTCTGACGGCCGATGTGTTTCGCCGAGACGAAATCGACTCATCACATTACCCTGTCTTTCACCAAATGGAAGGTGCAAGCGTATGGAGCTACGATGCATTCAATCGTGGTGGTCCCGTGGAGCAGGAATGCGTTGCAATGGAAACGATACTCCAACAGGCAGGCATGGAAATTCACGATGATGTCAATATTGATGAGGCTGATGGATGGCAGGATGTGCACATGCGGGACCACCCGGACGCTACGAAACTCGCTTTGCGTCATTTGAAAGCGTCGCTCAACACGCTTGTGCTTGCGCTTTTCCGAAAGCGCTGGGCGGAGGAAGCCCAGACGAACGAACCGCTTCGTGTGCGATGGATCCCAGCGACCTTTCCGTTCACTGCACCAAGCTTTGAAGTTGAGGTGTGGTTCCGTGGCAAGTGGCTCGAGATTCTCGGTACAGGCATTGTCAAGCAGCGCACATTGGATGTAGCAGGCATTCCAAAGAACCTTGGCTGGGCCTTTGGTCTTGGCTTGGAACGGATTGCGATGGTGCTGTTTTCCATTCCAGACATCCGTCTATTTTGGTCGGAAGATGCGCGTTTTCTAAACCAGTTCAAGTCTGCAGAGCCTCTGAATATCACCTTTAAGCCGTATTCGAAATACCCACCATGCTACAAGGATGTGTCATTCTGGATGCCACAGTCTTTCCATGAGAACGATATGTTCGAGACAGTTCGTGATCGTGCTGGTGATCTTGTGGAAGATGTCGTTTGTATCGACGACTTTCTGCATCCGAAAACCGGCCGGCACAGTCGCTGCTACCGTATTAATTACCGAAGCATGGATCGCAATCTTGAAAATGACCAGGTCAATGCACTCCACGCGGAAGTTGTGAATGCGCTTGTTAGCCGTTGTCACGTCCAGATCCGGTAAGCGTTCCCAGGGGGGGTGGGGACCTAGGATCCTCGCCCGACCGTATGAAGTCCACGTGGCCTCTTCTTTGGCGCTCTTATCCGCGTGGCTCCACCATAATCCTAGCGAGCAAATGATCAATGCGCTCCCTCACTGCATGTGTCATTGCATGTGTGCCTACGTAAGCTCTCGAGTAGATGGAAGTGCGAGCATATCCTACACTAGCTACATCTCCCACACATTGCTCCAAAGCATGGGCAAACTCGCGTTTTTGCTTAAGGCACAAGTGTATGCTATTCTTGCATGCATCTTGTATGTATTGGCATGCCTGTGTCTTTCACATCCCATACTGCAGCGCCAGTATTTGTTCCTGCACAACGTGCGCATCCCGATGTTCGCGAAGTTTGATACGCCTGAATTGTATGGTACGGAAGTGGGCCAAGTGCGAAATTTCCGCCTCGAATCGACCGACAACATCACACTTGGTGCTTGGCACTTTCTGCCCGAGGCCTTCTACAATGCAAAGAAGCAAGATCTTCTCAGTGGCGAAAGTGAACTGCTTGATGACATTTACGACGAGGCCCTCCGTGAGTATCCCACGTTCGTTTTCCTGCATGGAAATGGGCTAAACCGTGCTGCGTCTTTCCGAGTCCGCACGTGCAATGATATTTCGAAACATATGCAAGCGAATGTCATCGCTATCGACTACCGTGGCTATGGCGATTCTGACGGCTATCCCACAGAGCAAGGAGTCATTGACGATGCGTATGCAGTTGTGCAGTACGCCATGCGTAAGGGCTACAATCCCGAGACCGACAGGCAGCAGGGACTTTCTCTCGTGGGACAGAGTCTCGGGACAGCCATTGCGACGCAATGTGCTTTACGCATGTATCGAGAGCGGCAGCATCTGGACGCACTGGTGCTACTAGCTGCGTTCAAAGAGCTGCGTCCTATGATCACAGAATTCCGCATGGGTGGCATTGTCCCGATGCTCAAGTTTCTGGACTACCTGCCGCAAAAGGAGCAGCTCCTCGACAATGTGTTTATTTACAACTTCAAGACGCTTGACGCTCTAGCGGAGATCATGAACAGCACGAATGATCCAGGTGCTATCGTGCCTCCTGTCATGATTTTGATGCACGCCATGAATGATCGCGTCATTGACATTTACCACAGTCGTGACATCTTTGAAAGGATGCTAGAAATCACAAGTGCAACAAAATTGTCGTCCGCCTACCAGATCTGGTCGTCGAGCGTGCCGAACCTTGGGTACGTGAATGCGATCGTTAGCAAGACGGCACGTGCTCCTGAACGTCGAGGCCTTATCCAGGGGGCACGCTTCGTTCTTCCGCGCAGCGCGTCGTTTTCCCTCGTCCAGTTGGAAAAAGGCGGTCATGATCACTTGCTGAATGGCAATGTCGACGTCTTGCAGCTCATGCTGCCTGCCTATATGATGGGCAACAGTGCCAGGTGAGCCTTAGTCTTCAACCCATCTTCCCCATTTATTCGCCTTTCGTCGCGGCTGTCAAGGCTCTGTAATTAAGCACCATGCCTCTGCTCCGCGGTCGTATATAGCCGAAGGGTATCCATGAAATGTGCAGACGTCCATCTTCCTAAAATGGACCAAGAGGGAAGTGCGCCGATCATTGTGAGCCGGACCAACCAGCAAGGGAAGCCATGAAGACAGGGTGGACCGCCTTGTTGATCACATAACATCAATACTTCAGGCACCGTCCTCATAGGACCCATGCGTAAAACCCGCTCATTCACAGCTGCTGGCGTAATAAGATCCGCATCTCCACAGCTGTTGATGGCTTGCACTAGTGCTTGTTTATCGTCTTTTTGAGACATCATGTTCAGACGCACCGTGTCTGACTGAACATAAACATGATCACAAGGCACGCGAACAGTCATGGTTTGAGAGAGGTCACTTTTTTCGTGAGACCCTACATGTATACGTAGCAGCAGGGTATGCTTGGACGACAATGCTGTGAATGATGACAATGACGATGACATCAACAACGGCGAGTCAAGATATAGTTCTTTGTCCTTGTGCGCAAGGAATGCGCGAGCCAGTAAACCATCAGCATCGTACACCGTCAGTTCAGACGTGCCAACGGCTGCACACCATGTTGCCAAGCGCAGTACATCTTTACAAGCAGCATTGAGTCTCTTTGCCGTGGGATTCGTCCAAGCAAATACGACGGCCAAGTGATTAGGCGCGCGAAGTGCTTTGAGATTTGGGAGGGTATCGGCATGTGCCCAAGACACGTGGCGTATCACATCCACGAGGAGTCTTGTGTAGTAAAATAACACATACACCGCATGAAGAAGTACAGAAACGAGTCGATACGCTGGTGAAACCATCATAGATACATTTGCGCGGGGTCCCAAGAGTGCCATTTCTCCTCCCTATTTCGACTCCATGGCCTATCTGACTAACCTGGATTGAAATCCTAATTTTTTTGAGGGCTTTGAGTGATTGGTCCACCCGATGAGAAAGATCGGGCAAGGATCTCATCTCGTTTGAATGCTTATCTGCGACCGAAGAATTGCGCAAGTCAAGGCCAAAATAAAAAGAAAACTAGAATTGGAGTTCCAGGCACCACGACCGCTTTCGGTGCCAGTTCTCTCATGCTATGACGAACAGCTTGTCACTGCCTGCAGAAATTGTACAGCGAATCTGTGAAATTGTCTACCTCGACAGTGTCCCACTCTGTTCGCTGCGTTTGTTAGATCCGGCATCGATTCCCTCGGCCGCCCACGACGGACAGGCCGTATCTACATCTATATACGAGACACAGCATGTCCTTTACATGCTATGTCTTGTGAACCGGACATTTTATCGATACGCACAACCCCTCATTTGTCGAAGAATTCAGTTTACGCTCCCATATCGCTTCATGCTGCTTGTGCAAGCGGCTATAGATAAAAAAGTCTCGACACTATCGAGCATTCGCTTGCTGGACTTTTCTTCATTTCGTGCTTTGGGTCTCGGACGCACCGTGGGAGAAAGCACAGAACACCGGTTTGTCACACCTGAACGACTCTACACGCTGGTTCATGCTGCAACGGGGCTTGTGGCATTTGGATCGAGTGAGACGATGGACAGTGCTTTGTCGCTAGAAGTGCTCGAAGCGCTCCTTCTCCACGATGGCGCGCGAAGTAGACCCAGCCGTGTGCGTGATGTGAGTATGGAACGTGATGCTGGGCCTGTCCACAACGCGCTGCAGAGTCTTGATTTGTGTGGCTGCATTAGCCCCAAGTTTCTGCATGCCATGCGACTCTTTGTCGAGAAGCACCTTGAGCCAGCATCACAGCACCGCGCAATGTATGACTTAATTGAAGAAGATGAGAACACGGATTCAGAGTCCGAGCACCGCGGCCGGTCACGCACAGCTCTGTTGCCACACCACATGGTCCAGCATCGGACAACGACACATGCCCGATCACGAACGTTTCCCTCCATGCAGCGTTTGGGACTCAAAGGTGTGTCGCTGCCTCGTGATGTGCTAGCATCCTTTGTGCTGTCCTTCCCGAATCTGACGCATCTCGACTTGTCGGAAACCAAGGTCGACGCCCCCATGCTAGACGCCCTAGGCCGATCGACGATCCAGCTGGAAAGCCTTTCGCTCTCCCGCTGTCGAGCGATCACGTCTGAAAGCTTGGTCAAGCTCCTCGTCGGATCCCCCACGACCAAAGGACTGACAGAACTTGCACTTCAAGGCACGCTCCTATTTCCCACTCCAGTGTCGCAGGAAGACGCGCGTTTCATTCTCACACATGCACCCTGCATGCAAAGTGGTGCGCTTCGATACCTGGATGTGGGCGGATGCCAACTCACGGATGATGATCTAAGTGTCGTTCCACCGCAGCACTCTCTCTTGGACCTGGGGTTGGGCGCGATGCCCAACTTGACGCTCCAAGGTGTAAGCACGTTTCTCTTGCACACGGCACCGAACGTGCAAATCCTTGATTTATCACACAGCTGTGCCACCCACAGTCAGGTTCATGCGGTTCACCTGTACCATGATTTGCTGGCGCCTTGCACACAGCGCCCACCCGCGCTGGCTGTTGCTGAGCAGCTGCGTGAAATGGGCATAAAGAAGGACACCTCCGAGCCCTGGCACCCGCCCACGAATCTTCGAGTGGTTGAGTTGTCCTCATCGGTGCTAGGAACGGTGCGTGGCGGAGTCGGGTCATGGAAAGTGATCTGGGGCGCAGGACGGCGTGGCTGGGTCATCGATACAGCAGCTGGGCCCCATCCCCAGGCATTTGATATTCCTGTACACACAGAAGAGCCGGAGCCCTATCGCGGCCGGGATCGGACATGCCGACAAACGGCCGGATGGCACGCAGAGCCACCTAGCATAAGCACGTCGGTCGCACGGATGGAACTTGCGCGTGGCCATGATCGCGAGCGGGGCCGTTCTTCCCATCGGCTTGACCGGCCGCCCACGGGATTATCGCGCTCCAACACCGTATTCAACGTGCCAAGTGCGTCGTTTGAGTCACGGTCTCGCTCGCTCTCGCTCTCGCGGCACGAGCGGATGCCGTCGCGTCGCATGCCAAGTGCCAAGTCAGAGCCCGTGCAGGTCGAGCCACAAGTGCTCCGGAACCTGCCTGTGCAGCATCCCCGTCGCGTAGAGCTGGAGCGCCTATCGAGCCAAAATGGACGTGTGCAAGGCATCATCGGCTGGCATAATCACAAGATGGAAGTGTTACTTGGCTATGGCCTTTTGGGACGTGAGATCGGTACCTATGCCTGGTTTGCATATCAAGCCAGTTAGCTGGAATCGGATGGAGGCATGGGTGGGGGGAATGAGGATGGATCAGGAGCCGATACAGACCCAGATGTAGCCCCTGATCCTGATTCTGCTCCCAGTGCCGTCCGAGACCCCGGACTGGACCCAGGCTCTGACAACAAGTGACCCATTCGCTCAATTTTTGTGCGCAAGTACCGCTCCAAGTCAGAGCCGCGCGTCACAGTGCCGCCAATGAGCGTCGCACCCGTATTCCGGAGTGTATAAGCATTGAAGCTGCTAGCGCTTTCATCGGATGCCACGTCGTCTTCATCGTCAACATCATCATGGGACTCAGCCTCGCTCAGCGAAGCCGCCAACTCGCCGGCCGTCTCGAGCGTCTGAGATATCACACTACTGGGTCGAGAGCGATGCACGTGTTCTTGCGATGGCTCCGACACGCGGGGAGGCGGCTTTTCGCGCCGACGTCGAACGCCTAGCTTTGTTGAGGAGCGTGGCCTGCTGCAAAACTGCCAGATTCGTGGCACCATGGGCACGCGCTCTGTGACTCGTATACCCTCGGCTTCAAGTGCCTGCATCTTCTCTGGGTTGTTCGTCAGCAAACGACACTGATCAATGCCCAAGTCTCGGAGAATGGCACTGCTTATATCGTATCGACGTGCATCTGGGAGATGCCCGAGAAGCACATTCGCGCTAACAGTGTCATGGCCCATATCTTGCAGATTGTACGCAAGAAGCTTATCCAATAGACCAATACCACGGCCCTCCTGCCTCATGTAGACTACCACGCCGCGAGGAGGCACAGGCACGCCCGTCGCTGTGCGAGATGATGACGTGCCGATGATGCGAAGAGCCTCGTCCAGCTGTTCACCACAGTCGCAGCGCTGACTGCCGATCGTTTCGCCTGTATAGCACTCTGAATGGATTCGCACGAGGGGCGAGGGCGTGAGTTTGTCAGACGCATCCGTACAGTGCGTCAACACAGGCACCGACGGCTCCTGGTGCGTTTCACTCAAGCGATTCACGTAAGCACCACGAACGAGTCGCTCCATCGTCGTCTCGTCTTTGTGCCAGACAGCATCAAGCGTCTGGCTGCGCAGATGTCTCGGTTTACTCAATAGTCCTTGCTGCTGTCGTTGCTGGATGGATGCGTTATTTTGAGCAGGATCGATGACCAAAGCCATATGCTCTTTGTTGTCGTGATTGTTTCGGTATAGGTGACAAAAGACCTCTCCATGCGGCGTGGGAACACGTGTACGACCATAGCAGCGAACCTCCAGGGGTGGTAAAGACGATGGAAGCTGGGATGGCTTCAGCAGTGGGTCGCGCCGGGAAAGGGGCGACGTGGTCGCGGTTGTCGACCGCTTCAGGGCATGGAGCGCCTCTTCTTTTTCACGGAGCAATCTTGCGCTTCGGGGTGCTTGCTTGCTGTGCATGATAGCATGGCGCTCAAGCTCATTGTCAATATGTTTGCTAAGGGGCTGCCTCACTTGCTGTGCATAGATATGTCGCTTACGCTCGCTGACAGGCATTTGTTGCGAATGACCGGACGAGCGCTCAGAATGCGGATCCACAAAGGTATGGTGGAAATGGTGCCGCGTTATCTGTGGCCCAGATTTTAGTGATGCGGCTAGCACAATGGGATCAATCGGCGGCCGTCGTAGTGCTGCGACGGTGTCCAGGACCCGGTGCGGAGGAGGTGTGGATTTGATGTCATGTGGATTGGGAACAGATGTCAGCATCTCCAGCATGTCCAAATCGGCGGGTTCAACACGATGGCGGGGTTCGTCAGCCACCATCGTGCAACTATTCAAACACTCGCACACGCAATCACAGATGCACACGCGCTCGCAAGTATGAAAAGCAGGACTCAAGGATGAATCTTAACACTCGAACGCAGGACGGCGCAACACGTACACATGCTACTGCCCAGGTTCTCAATTGCCCAAGAATTACGTAATGCGATGTCTTGTCCGTCAAAGTGATCAGACGCTTGTGGAAAATAAAAATCTCAACGTTTGCATCGCGATCAAGACAACCTGTAGTAGAGACGGGCGTATGTCGCGCCTCAACTTAGATGCGTTGCTGAAAGTTGCGCCAGAAGGTGCGTATCAATTGCAGGTTAGCTTACCATTAGCCATTGATCCTGAAAACGAGTACGAAGATAAGGACCCTTCTGAAAATGAGAGTAGTGACAGTGATGAGCACATGACAGAGGCCGCTGCTCGGCAGCATTATGTGGATGTCGGCCCTAGCCAGATGCGTCGAAAGGCACGACTCACGGAGTCAGACGCTCTTGAAAAGCCGCAGTACAAAGGCGTAAAAGCTTCCCGCGCCGAGATGTTTGGCGACGGAAGCGATGACGACGACGATCGCGACGACGAGAACTATGATGATGAAGAAAGCAAGCTAGAGCCCAGTGATAATGGGGATCAAGAAGACGATGACAATGACAATGATGATGACGAGGACGAAGAAGTGACCGAAGATGAAGATGAAGACAAGGACGAAGACGAGGACGAGAACGTGAACGAAGAAATGACCGAAGATGAAGACAGGGACGAAGGCGAGGACGAAGGTGTAGACCAAGATCACGATGACAAAACAGCTATCAAAGCTCGTCTTGACATTAAATCTGACCCGTCCATTTCACGCAAAAAAGCCTCGACGACCGTAGGTTCTGCCAGAGCTGCGACGACAGTGGCCTTGCAGGAAAAAGAATCACAGACTGTGCTCGACCAAATCCGAGAGAAACGTGCGCACGACGCTCGTAAGGGACAACATGTACGCAAGCAAATTCGTAACTGGGAAAAAGCACTTCGATTGCGTATTTCTTTTCAGAAACTGGTCACAGGAGCATCGCGCCTGCCACCACCAGCCATGCTAGAGCATTTTTTCCAATGCGCGCCTACCGCACGCGATGATATCGACAAAGCGGCTGCTGAGCTCGAAGACATCGCAGCGCAGCTGCTCGACATTCGCATGCAGCTGTGGAAGGTGAATGTGCCAGCCACGTCACTGGAACTAGATAAGCATGTGCGCGTCGAAGCGAGCCAGTCAAAAGCACTGGAGGATCTGGAGCAAGTCTTACAGCCGTACATCCATCATCTTCTTACTCGCTGGTCGAACAAGATTGCATCTGCGCCTGACTCGCGCAATGCTGGCGCAAGCGCGCGGCTGCAACTGCGTGCGATGAACCAGGGCATTGTAGATCAAATCGAGCAGGCACTTGCAGGCGATGGAATGGACAGACTCGTCAATCGCACGCGTGTCTGGCGTGCTGATGACGTGCAACGACTGGGTGTTCAGGTACGTAAAAAAGACATGTTCTAACTATTTCCACAGCCATGGCACGAAGGAAAAGAGGCGGAGGCTGACAGCAACTCTCAACCCACCACAGATGTCAACGTGTTTGACGACAGTGACTTTTACTCACAGCTCCTGCGGGACCTAATTGATAACGCGGGTATCATGGAGGCAGGGACATCAAGTGCAGCCACGGATGCCTTGCACACTCGTAAGCGGAAACGAAACGTCGATGTACGTGCATCCAAAGGACGGCGTCTTAGGTACGATGTCATGGAGAAAGTTCAAAATTTCATGCCGCCCATCCCGAAAACAGCGTGGGATGAGGCTCAGACGGAGCGACTGTTCTCTCGCTTAGCCTCTGTTACTGGTGCGCCTTCCAACGCATCCGCCGCGGAAGAAACCATTCCACCTCAAGATGTGGCAGACCTATCTGCTCATGGCGATGGGTTCCGATTACTTGGATAGGAACGCTATATGAATGTATCATAGAATTGTAGGCACTGTACTACTCTTGTCGCACTTCCATATCGAGGCGTGTGCGTCTGACGATGCCTAGGTATCACGGGCAGCTACCGACCGTTTAGCAACATCCCAGTAGCCTGCCAGTTTGGGTCCCAATGCATCTTTGGCATTCATGTCCGTTGGACAGGATTCCATCCGAACAGAGCCAGCAGGGAAGGATCGATCGCGAACAGGACCTTCAAATACAAGTTCACAAGTATTGCTGCTCAGATCCATGCTCTCATCACCCTGCTGCTTCGACGCGATGGCGCGCGATGGACCACTTTGGTTCTCATCAACGACATCGTCATCATCCACACTGCTCTGTCTTGGCCGGCCGGGATCGGTCCAGTCGATGCGCACAAGCATGAGTCGCTTGTACGCCTTGAGTGCCTTGGCGGCACCCTCGACAACAACGAGTGAGAAGTCCGGATGTGTAAGGACAAGCCCACTTAAATGGTGTTGCTGTGCATTTTTGCGGACCTTGAAACGATGTGAAGGACTCGAGAGGTTTTCAATGCGGTACACCTGGCACCAAATGCCTTTGGCTTCCTCGACCTTGGTCTTGTAGATGCGACGATCGCGCCGCTCTTCATCGGTCAGCATGCGCTCAGCATTGGCACGTTCATGCATCTCGTGCCGCGCAGCCACTTCCCGACGAACACGAGCTTCGACTTTCGTCGGGTCTGCAATCGCCTCATTTCCTAACACGCGCATGAGATTGGCAAGTTTGATCTTCGGAGGATCAGGTGGTAAGAGACCCATCTTGATTCGATCGCGCTTATCTTGCTGCTCAGCGGCACGACGTTGCCGCCGCATTTTCTTCATCTCTTGTTTTGTCAGAATGACGCCATGTGGCTGTACCTTGATGTTGACCGTCGGGGGAGGGATCGGGATTGGATGCTGCACAAGATGATCGATGGGTGAGTGTTCATGCTCTATGAGTGGCCACGTCGGCGGGCGTGGCTTGGACGCAGGAAAAGGCCGTTCAGGCACATCGTCGTATGTCTTCGAAGGAAGCAACGCCATGTCCCACCATTCTGCTTTCGGTGGCTCAGGACGCTAGTTGTCGGTCAGTACATGTGGTGGATATATTCTCTCTAGCCATACGTACACGAAGGATTCTCTCGTCATCCAAAAGTTCGTCATGGATGCCCGCTTTGCGTGCTGTAGCCTGAATACGCACCTTCAAGGCCTGCATCTGTTCATCACGACGAATTTGCTCGGCTTCAAGGATATACTTGCCCGGCCTATGAAATTGGAGCGCGCGGTGCATGCTCTTGCGTTTAGGTCCTTCACCGTTTTCTGGCTCATTCGACAGATACGGATTTCTAGGTTGAGCAGACGCAACACGTTTGTCGAATGGGAACAAAGACGATGATGATGACGACAACGACGAAGATGAGGATGATGCTGACGATAAGGTTTGTGAGGTGGGTGGTGGACGCCCAGGCAACTGGCGCTTGTTAGCTTGGATCGATGCAAATTTGGGGGCAAGCGACCTAAACTTTTCCTGAATGCGAGCCGCATCTCCTAGGAGAAGAGGGTGAATGCCAGTGGGCTTGTCTGCTTGTTGGGCATCGCCCAAGCCAGACTTACCGGGCAATGGCGATGGCTGCTGTGGGAAAGAGGGCGAGGGTGAGGGTCGTGCGCCTGATGCCGGCTGCGAAGGAGGAATGGCCGCTGGTCTGGGAGCTGGACGTGATGATGTTGTACTTGGTGCAGCAGAGGGTAGTCCGGACCGCTTGAATGCCTCCATCGCACGCTGACGAGCTTCCTCGATCGATTTACTCAAGTCGGCAGGGGCCGCTTGATTGCGTGATCGTTTCTCATTAGATGATGCTTCGGATGTGCTAGAGCCTGGATATGGGCGCTTTGGCGCCATTGTTCACGAGGTGCAGCTAGTTGGTCGCTGGGATATCAAGGGATGGAGGAGGCGCGGCTCCCAGCATGTAGACAAAGCTGGGCCAAAACGACTTACGCGCACGCGTACGTGGGCCCATGGAGCGGCTGACGAGAGAGTGTGGGTGGAGACATGAGAGGGTCACGTGTGGTACACTTACAACATGTTGCTAACCACTAATAGGTCGTGTTGGTGTTTGCCGACATTTTTTTCGACAGTGCCGTGGCGGCGGAAGAAAGAGGGGTGAAAGAACGGACACTCCAAAACGTACACAAGTACGTCTTCTGCGACCCCAACACCCGGAGACTAGCAAAGCACTGCCCTCACATCGATCCCCGAATAGAGCAGGCGATGTCGTCGTTCCGTGACACGAGCAGGCGTCAGGACACGTACAAAGCGAAAGGCGCATTCAAGCACGATGAGTTGCGTCGTCGTCGAGAAGAGGCACAAGTGGAAATCCGGCGCCAGAAACGAGAGGAAAGCATGGCGAAGCGTCGGAACCTGAACATGCACCAGGTGTCAGATGCACCTGACTCGGAAGAGGAAGATGAGGCTGTTGATGGCCTGGACATGAAGATCACGTCCGAACTGCCAGCCATGGTCCAAGGCGTGCTGAGTGACAACTTGGATCAGCAGCTCGAGGCCACCACCAAGTTCCGGAAGCTGCTATCGAAGGAAAAGAACCCGCCCATCGACCGCGTCATTGCATGTGGCGTTGTTCCGCGCTTCGTCGAGTTTCTCCGAAGCCCACACAGTATGATTCAGTTTGAGGCGGCCTGGGCGCTCACGAACATTGCGTCAGGCACATCGGAACACACCCAGGTCGTCATCAATTGCGGCGCTGTGCCGATCTTTATCGACTTGCTTCTCTCGCCCGTGCTGGATGTGCGCGAACAGGCTGTGTGGGCACTAGGAAATATCGCCGGTGACTCGACCAAGTGCCGAGACTTTGTGCTCCAGCAAGGTGGTATGCAAGCTCTGCTCCAGCTTCTTAGTGAGGACCACAAGGTCAGTATGCTGCGCAATGCGACATGGACGTTGAGCAACTTCTGTCGCGGCAAAAACCCACAGCCGGCGTGGGAGCTCGTGGCGCCAGCACTGCCCACGTTGACAAAGCTCGTTTATGCCATGGACGACGAGATTCTGATTGACGCATGTTGGGCCATATCGTATCTGTCGGATGGTGCAAACGAAAAGATTCAGGCCGTCATCGAGTCCGGCGTGTGCCGCCGTCTTGTTGACTTGTTGATGCATCCATCGGCCGCGGTGCAGACGCCAGCACTGCGCTCGGTCGGCAACATCGTTACAGGCGACGACATGCAGACTCAAGTCATTGTGGCCAGTGGCGCACTAACGCCGCTCCTGGCCTTGCTATCATCGCCAAAAGATGGCATCAAGAAAGAGGCGTGCTGGACGATTAGCAACATCACGGCCGGGTCACCAGGACAGATTCAAGCTGTGATCGATGCCAATATCATTCCGCCTCTCGTGCATATTTTAAGCCATGCTGACTTCAAGACCAAAAAGGAGGCATGCTGGGCGATCAGCAATGCGACAAGTGGCGGCTTGCAGCAGCCACAGCAAGTGCGGTACTTGGTGTCACAAGGGTGTATCAAGCCGCTGTGTGAATTGCTCAAGTGTATGGACAACAAGATCATTCAAGTGGCCCTTGATGGTCTGGAGAACATTCTGAAAATCGGTGAGCAGGACAAGGAGGCCATGGGAGCTGGAGCGACGAACCAGTATGCCACATATATTGAAGAATGTGGTGGTATGGTAACGATCCATGCTTTGCAAAACCACGAGAACTTTGACATCTACAAGAAGTGCTTCTACATGATGGACAAGTACTTCCCTGACGATGAGGAAGACCAAGATACGGGCATTGATGCCCCGCAAGTTAGCGACTCAGGTGCCTTTGCGTTCCCCACATCGGTGGCTGCTCCCCAGACTGGCTTCCAATTTGGTCCGTCTCAAAACATGTAATCAAGGCTTGGGCACCGCACTGTACTATAGAGGTTCCCATAGACTTGCCGTGTTGTATGATCCAGAGTGTTTCTTTTTTTTTTCCCTAGGGATCCAACTGGCAGTCGCTGTAGCTTGTCACCGACCGCGATCTTGGACGTAGTGCGAGCGAAGCTTGCTACAGACTTGTGTCGCTTATCCCAGCATCGTCTCTCGACAAAGACGAATGCACCTCGTCGCCCCAAGAGACTCCGTTCGTAGAGATAACGTCCTCTCGTTGCTGTGATTGAGCAGCAGCCTCAGAATTCGCACGTGTGCGAGTATGGGAAGTGGACAGCTCCTTGTCGCCAAGTGTGCTGGAGGCACTGTTGCTCCTTAGTCGCCGAAGATGCGATGATGCGAGAGCCATTGAGATGTGAGAGCGCGTGCTTTGATCAGCCATAGACAGTGTGTCGGTCTGATGACGTAACCTGCTTGGTGGCGAGCTGAAAGTCGACAGAAGCGGAATGCTCGGTGGTGGCGTCGTGCCAGATGTCGAGCTTTTCGAGTACGATCGCTGCCGGAGCGAGGCATTTGGATCAGGTCTGCTCGAGGTCATCGGAAGTGCCCGGCCAAACCGAGCTGACTCGGTGTCATTGGGCGTAGCAGCAGAGGTGGTGGTTGACGAGGCGGAGGACGAGGTTGATGTCGACGCAGCTGCCGCCCCTGCATCATCTGCAGACTGCGTGATACTCCGACGGCGGAACAGGCCGGTAAGACTCGCTCGACTACTAATGCGTGGCACGCGACGCGTCATCGATGAAGAGGTATTTTCGTCAGAGCGCGGCGTCGATGGAGAAGAAGGGAACAAGGCGGCCCGGATCGTCGCAGCAGGATTCGACGCCTTTTCGATCAACGAGGGGAAGCTGCTGCGTGGTTTAGGTTCGTGTGGAGCAGGGGAGCTGAGCGAAGATGACATGGCATCGCGCCTTGGCAGGGTTTCTGGCGTATAAGCAAGAGGCGATCGGCTCCTGGTTCCCTCACGAGAGCGTTCGAACAGCGAATGGTCGCTCCAGGCTAGGGTGGGTCGCAACGAGGACGATTCGACGTGGCCGTCAGTGCCATACAAGTCCATCCAATGACGCAAGAATGACAGGCAGTGAATGTGCTGGTTTTGATATGCAAGAGACTCGGGCGTTTGCAAATCACGATCGACAGGTCGTGGACGCGCACCGTGTACAAGCAGCGTATGTACCACACCGAGATGTCCATTTGCTGCTGCGAAATGAAGTGGTGTCGCTCCTTCGACACCGGGGCCAGTGACTTTGTCTTTCGCCTTGGGAATATTGACATCAGCTCCGTAGGAAATCAGTGTGTTGGTAATGGCGACGTCGCCCATGCATGCAGCGACGTGCAAAGGTGCAATGCCATGTAGAATTTGATTCACAGGCTGCCCATTGTCGAGTGCATACAGCACTAGTGAAACATTGCCCGCACTAGCGGCGCGATGCAGGCCAAGAGATGGCGGTAACATCCTTGCCCCGTCCGTGAAAGCTGTCATGTCTGGACTGGCGCATGCAGACGAGGGCGGTGAGCATGCCGCCGCTACGGGTCCTGTCGTCGCACTGATGGTGTTGATGGAGCTAGCCACGCCCGAGCGCGCCGAGCTCCGGCGCATTCAGCGGGACTTTCTGCTAGCCGCCGATGGAACAGGGTATTGGTGGGTATATGACGAGGGCAGCAGCCTCCCTGAGTGACGAGGTTCGGTTCGCGGATGCAGGTCCAAACTACAACGGAGGGATGGGGACGGAAACGCGAATTGGGACTGGGTGAAATGACGGTCGTCTCGCCCCCACACTCAATTCAGACGCAATGGATCAAGCTTGCGCTCCGGACCAAGAGAAGAGACATAAGCTCATGATGCAAGGCCCGATACCATGCAAGATTGGACAAGCACGCCCATGTGGGAGTGGAGATGGACATGTCGAATCACAGAAAGGGCCTTCTCCACACATACCAACAAAGCCAAGGCACACGGTGGGCGCCATGATGACAAGGGTCGCCCACGTCAGTCACGCGTGCAACGAAAAGAGCGCATGACTACTATTACGACTGCTATGGAAGGTAGGTACCGAAACGGATAGTGTATAAAATGAGAAGGATTTCTTGGTATGGGAAATTCACAAACGTAGAAACATAAGCTACCTCAGGAGGTTGCTAGCGCTGCTCGAGAAGCGCAAGATAGATAGAGATCGGCTTAGGACTTGTGTGCAAGCTTCTTGAATGGATTTGGGATGCCGCGACGCCGACGTGGCTGAGGGCCGTTATGGTCTCCCAGCTCGGTATTTGTGGCGAGGGAGGCTGATTCGTTCGCATCCTGGAGCGAGTACTTCGACGAGTTATCGACCTTAAAGTTGCTCGTATCCATGGGGTCCTTGTTGGGCGGATGCGCCGATGACGGAGCATGCTCTCCTTGCACGCCAGACTCGGAGGCGTGCGCCTCATCGTGCTGACGAACCTTGGGCGGGCCACTCTGTTCCGCATATTGCTGAGCAGCTTCTTCGGGCGTCGGATGCTCCTTGTCGTGGTGCTTGATGCCCACAGCACTCATGATCTGCTGACCGAAAGACATGCCTCCCGTGGCGACACCCTTACCAAGATTGCCAATGCCACCAATTACGCCAGAGGCCATGTTGCCCATGGCATTGCCGAACTTGCCGACCAAGTTGTTCAGATAGCGTGGGTGGAACGTGAGACGTACCGTGATGGTACTGTCCTCCAGAGCGCCTTCACCGGTAAGGGGCAGTGTGCGCTCATACGTTTCGAATGGCTCAAGCTCAGCAAGATTTACGTATGCCGTACCCAGTGGGTCTGATGCACCCACTTGGTCCCAGTCACGCACATTGAAGCGATACTCACGCGTCAACCGCGACTTGATCAGGACTTCAGGCAAGACCTCGTTGAACCGCGGGTTTAGGTTGCGGCGCACGGTCTTTGTGCGAGCGAGTGTCTCTCCATTGTCCTGGAAGAGGACGTATGGATCAGACTTGCCACCACGGTCGGCTGATGCCAAGTTATTACAGTGCAGCACCTCGATCGTAAGTGAGCCTTGGTTCACGACACTCTCGATCGGCTCGAGATGTATGTCCATGGGAATGTATCGGCAGCTGACAAGCACTTTGCCTCCTTGAGCCATGAATGCGTCGCCAGTGCCGATTTGGCCGACTTTGTCAGCACCCTTTGATGCTAGCTCCTGGCCGGAATCGAGCATTTTCCCTGGCATGTTGGCAAGGTTCTGTGGATTGGCATTCTCTTTCATGGCACCTGATGCATTCTTGCCTTTCTCCACAAGCGAACCGGGCGCATCCAGCAGCTTCGATGGATCCATCGCACCATTTGCGCCCGTCGGCTGCAGATACAGCTCTATGGGTCCGTCCAAGGCACGCTCCAAGAGCGACTTCGTCGTGCACGTGTACTCGGCGAACACGTCGCTGTCACGCTTGCCAGTGCGGAGGCGGAACCAGACATTTGAGACATCCAGCTCCCGAATGACGGCCTCACCGACTTCGTCCCAGTCGTACTGCTTACGGCGCTCTGTCGTGTGCGCGGCCCAGTAACTGTCGTCAAAGACCACTTCAAGCTGTGCGCGTGACCGAAGGATCTCGCCCTTGATGAGATTGAATACGATAATGCCTGATTGGCTCGAGAGCAGCTGCTCCTTCGAGAGGTGCAGGCCCTCTTCTTCACCGCCCTCAGTTTCATCATCGTCCTGCAAGTACGCCTGCCCAGCGCGTGATGCAGCGCCAGCAGCGGCTTTGGCATCAGGCGAGTCGAGCGGCGAGCCCGTGTACGGATCTTCCTCGACACCTTCCTTCTGCCGCTGCTCGGCCTCGAGCCTGCGGTTCTGTTCAATAAAGTTCGCACCTTCCACATGCATCGCGGGGAGAAACTCGACATCAAACTCAATCACACCCTTGGTCGTGCCGTTTGGCTGCTTCAGCTTCTCACGCATGCTCTGGCGACCGTTGCCGCGGTAGGGGCACTTCGAGTCATCGATATAGTCATGCGCGAGCTTGGCAACAGGCACCTCGCAGAAGCCAAGAGAACGGTCGGCCGTCGCATTTTGGTAGTCCATCAACTCGACACGCACGACCTCGGCTGTCGCATGCACCGGCGCATAGAGCACTTGATCCCACTGGGGAGTCAGGGTGTCGTCAATCACGCACGTGCCGTGCACCGGAATGTTGTTGACGCTCAACATCGCATACGGATCAGACTTGCCGCCGGAAAGTGCCTCGACATTCTTGACGTCGTGAGCGCCACGCATCCAGAATTTGAGGATACCGATGGCCGGCCGATAGCTGTTACTGCCATTGATACTGCCAGACATGAGAATCGGCTTCCACTGCGCCGATAGGCGCATACGAGCATCTTCATTGCCAGGGAAGGGAAACCAGTCCTGCTTGCGTTTCGAAGCTTGTATGATATCATCAATCTTCACCGTCAATGACGCCATGACAGTGTCATCCTTCGTCTGGTGCGGCTCCACAATATCGACCGTCACGGTGCTGCCGAAGCGTTCAATCACCAACAATTCCGACACGTCCTCAAACACAGGATCAACAGGCTCCTGGACCACATTCGTTTCCCTCACGAGCTTCTTGTTCAACTTCAGACATGCCTTGCGTCCCGACTTGGCACGCACCCCGGCCGACTTGGGAAGTGCGCGTGCTTGGTGCAGTGTCAGGCGCAGCACACCAGCGGCTGTCTCCGGCAATGGCATCAGCTGGCCGTCAGGCCCCACCTCCGGCTTCATAATCGGGAAGTAGTCCAGTGAGTACATGATCGAGCCAACAGGCTCGTCGCTGTACATGATCGCTTTGTTCATACGGCCTGGAGACGGGTTCTCGTGGAGCGACGACAGATCGAAGCGTGTCGTCCCGAGACGCGATGGCGGTAGCGAGCCATTGTCCTCCATAGGCGTAAGTGTCAACAGGCCTTCTAGTTCCTTGAGCAGCACATACTTCGTCTCGCGGTAAGTAGGATTTGGATCTGCTTCGCGTGTGCGTGTGCGGTCGATCTCAGGGCCGCCATTCAGGGACACTGATACATACGCATTCGGTGCGCCGCCCTCGATGCCCAGGCGCTCGAGATTACGCGCATTCCAAATCGTCACTTGAAGCACACCGCAAGTCGCATCGAGTGGCGTACCAGAAAGCATATCCTCGAGATTCAGAGTAAACTGGTTCGGGCTGTACATCATGGGACTCAAAGCCGCGTGGATCTGGTTCTGGATAAAACCTGACAAACCGGGCAGCGCTGACACATCCAAGCCAAACGTGCTACCGCCGACGGGCTTCAGCTCATAGTCAAATGACGGCGGCTGTATGAAAGAAAGATCCACCATCTGCACATGAGGAAAGCTAGGAATTAGCTTGAGTCGGATTCGCAGCATTCCAACAAAGCTCATGTTCTCCAGCAGCACAGGCAAACCTGCACCAACCATACCTTTACCCACACGCACAGTTAGCACGATTTTCGGGTTGATCCGCTCCGCCGCCTTCCGCACAGGCATGTCCTGCACGTCGTTGGGCGTGAAGCTGAGTTTCCAGTCCATCACAATGATATCGTCTTCCGTGTCGACCAGCGTGCGAACCGAGTCGATCATCGGCGGCTTGGTGCCGAGCGTGAAGGTCGTCAGGCGGAGCGAGTCCAGAAAAGGCGGGCAGTTGTCACGAAGTACTTGATCCACCTGCTGAATGATCGTGCCAGACAGCACTGGCTCATAAATGAGCCAGAAGCGCGAAAGAAAGTGGTTAATCCAACCTGCAGACTCATTCTCGGTTAGCATACGGTGTCGTGCAAGCTCGCGTGCGACGTCATCGCGCACACGTTGGCGTGTGCGCCGTGTGCTTGTGGTGTAGTACGTGCATCCAATAGCAGCAATGATCGTCGCAAAGGCTATCCCGCCCCCAAGACGCGTCAATATGTACGTGAGTGCGACAGACGCAATGATCGCAGCACCATCGAACCATAAGTACCCATAGTATGCATCGTCCAGAAACGCATTCACAAGCGATGTGTCACGCAGTCGATCCTGCTGAATATGGAGCTCACTTGGCTGCAGGCCGAGTAGATAGCGTGAATTCGAGATCCAGCCGATCTTGAACCAGTCAGGCACATCCAAGGATGGCGAGCCAGCGGGCAGCGCACCAGGGATAAGTTGGTCACCGCCAAGCTGTCCGCGTGCACGGCTTGCCTGATCGACGTCTTTTAGGTTCACATTCGGTCGCACTCGCTTCCCCAGCATGTCCGAGTGAACAGATCTGTTCAGCTTCTCAGCCTCGGCCTTGGCCTTGGCCTCTTGGTGCTCGGCAAACTGACCGCGCGGCTTTACTTCGTCTCGAGCCTTGAGGGCAGCGCGACCCTTGGCCTCGGGACTCGTATTTTCATCAAATGTCTCTACATTCGCACCAGCCGACTGCATCTGAGCAGCCATCTCTTGCTCTTCCTGCGCCGGATCAGGCGCATCCTTGTCACTCCGCTTGAACGGGTTGCTTACCATGACAACCTCAACGACTACGACAGCAACGTCTGGGTGTCAGTGGAGTAGGTGTGGTCCTGGGTCTGACACGTGTGACTAGACAAAACAGATTGTGTGCTACGTAATACTGTGCAGAAATATCGTAAACTTCAGGCGGTGGAGTGAGCGAGTCAAGCCAAGGCAGAGGGGCAGGCTTTCGTAAGGGCCGCCGCCCCCTGGCAACAGGCGTGCGTGGCCACATGCAGCGTGCAGGGCAACTTGCGCATGCGTTGTGGAAAGGATGGCGGCGGCCGTGTTTCTCCAGACGCCGAGAAAGCGACACAGCCAGCCTTAGAAGCTGGCGCGCGGTACTCTTCAGACTTGATAAGTCGACATTGTAAGGGGATCGAAATATACGGCAAGCAAGCGAAGTGAAGTCGGAATAGAAAGGATCTCACATCTTATAGGGAAAGTTTTATGCTCTAGTACATTGAATGGCCTTAGTAGACCACCACGCGCGGCTATGATGACTCGTACAAGTACGAATCAAGCTATGAATAGACTCCTTTCCTTCGCACAATGGCATCCATGCAAGTATCCGTGCATACGCCCAGGGCTCGTACTAGGAGCACACAATGTTGGTCAGCACTTTGCATATTCTCCGAACAGCATTCATAACCCACTCACCGCGCTTTCCGCCGCCCTCTTTCCATCACAGAACCCCACTGCAGTCTACATGCGATTTGGACATGGTGCCACGATGCTTCGCTCAGATACGTCTATAATCTCTCGACAATTCTCACCTATGAATGGGCCAGTGGCTAGCCACGAACATTCATATCACGACGCGATAATACGATCGAACCTACTTGCGGGGCTTCTTGGATGGCCGCTTCTCCTCTTCTTCCAAGTCAATCTCCTTGTCACCGTCATCTTCATCTTCTTCGTCATCCTCATCTTCTTCGTCTTCGTCCTCGTCTTCATCGTCTTCATCAAAAAGCGCAGGCACCTCATAGTGGTGCACGGCATTGGGGAACAGGTCTTCCACAATAGCACGACCTATGCTGCCGGCAATCTGAGGGTTCTCATTCTCGAAGAAGCTCGAGAAGAATGAGCCAGGCTCAAAGTCGTCGTCTTCTTCTTCCAAGCCTTCAGCATCTTCGCCGTCATTGGCACCATTTTCGCCCTCCTTGCCAGTGCCGATGTTGCCCGTGGTAGGCTTCTTCTTAGCCAAGTTGACGTCATCTGATTTCCATGCAATGCTTGTCTTCACAGGCACAGTGTCAGTGGCAAAGTCAAACTGTGCAGACTGCTCGCCTGCTTCAGGCGACAGCTTGAACTCCTTCACGAGAACTTGGTCATTAATATACTCGTTTGGTGAGAAGTGGAACTCAATCTTCGCAGCGCGTGGGTCGTTCACGTCGCGTTGCACATCGATCTTCGTCAGGTGGTCCAGGAGTGGGTGGTCTTCGTCGTCAATGTACACGTTCGTCGACACGCAGTTCGTTAGCGCCTGCGGCCAGAACCCTTCGATTTTCGCGAGAATGTCTTCCCGCTTCTTCAAAATTGGCGCGTGCAATTTCGCCATGTACCTGGCCACCTCGACTTCAGCGGCATCCAGCTCCTTTTCCAGTGCTTTGATATCATCCTTGACGGCGTTAGGGATTTCTCCAATCTCAGGTTGGCGTGTCATAATGTCGTTCGTTCCAACAACGAGCGTGCTTGCAAACAGCGTGTGGACGATGAGAAATGCACGCGCCGCCGCCAGTCCCACCCAAAATAAAAAAAAAAATTTGCTCATTCAGCCACCGTAGACTTTGCCGCTCGCTTCTCCACATAGACACGGCTCATCTTGCGCAGAGGCACAGAACAGCTTAGTCAGTCATGCCAGTCTTGGCGCACAAACGCATGGCCCTCGCATACGTGCCCCAGCCTCCAGATTCCGACGCGCCCAAAGTGCACGCCAGCCGGCTGAGACTTTGACACACGCCCACACGACGAAGACGCACGCTGTTCCCTTCGCCCCGACATGGGTACGCATATGTCACCCGTGGTTCGTTCGCGAAGATATGGAGTGGCACGGAACGATGGAGTAGAGTCAAGAGGGTTGTATCGGAATCCTGTCGACAATTTAAGCAGCTCTGTTGCGGAGCCGCCACCGGACGTGTTTGCGCCAGGCTCCAAGACCAAGTCACGCACACTCCTGACCGCGCTGCAGAAAATGACGCCACATGACATGTTCTCATCGGCAGACGACCCAGATGATGACTGGACTGACTCGGAGCCGGACACGGGTGTGCCTCATGTCGCTGCAATGTCCACGCATTTTCCCGACGCTCACGCCCACTCGCGCGACACGCGGGATACTCATGGTCGATCGGAGCGCTCGTTCTTGTCGGAGTACCAGCGGCGCAATTACGACAGCCAAACGTTGGTCGATGACGTGCAGGATGCATACCCTACACCGATACGACGGGTTCCCCTTCCGACGGTCTCGGACGAGCAGGATGTCGACGCACCCAAGACAGTGCCATCGGCGCCTCGTGTGAGGACAGCAATGCAGGAGGCCATGAGTGGCGAGTCAAAGCATGTGCCTGTTGAAGAAGAAGAAGAAGTGCCCGTGGTCCATGCGACAGCTTCGGCGATGGAGCGACTAGTTGACTCATCGCCTGAGGAGCCCATACCCCCAGTCCACGACCGCGTGACGCAAGAGCCACCCGAGCACGAGCACCGCCATCAGCATCTGATGCATCGGAAAAAAGGCAAGAGCACCGACGCGACTCATGGTCTCGGTTCCGATGGCGAAGCAATGAAGAAAAAGAAAAAGAAGAAGAAAGACCAAGATGGCGACAAGCGCGAGCCCAGCCGCAGACGGAAGAAGCGCTTCGATGATACAGTAGCGCATGATCTTGAGCCTGAATCCGCTGTACAGGACGACCCATTGTATGATCCGCTGATCGATCCTATGCCGCCGGCGACCATGCTCATTAATGCTGAGCGGTTTGATCTTGACGCCGATCAGAACAACACATCAGCTGCCCATCGTGTGCGTGAGGACCTTGAAGTTGCCGCACGAACGAAACAAGAGGAAGTGGCGGCATCAGCGCCGCTATTTACCATTACGTCGCCCAAGCCGACAGTGGCGAGGGCCGGGACCGCCGCTGCTCCCGGACAAAACAAGGCCATGGAAAATGGCGCCCACCATCCTGCGCCCAGCTCACCCACACACTCGTTGGCGCTCACAGAACGGACGCGCCATGTCTCGCCGGCGAAGGGCATGGCCGCCACGAATCCGGCGTTGAAACGAGAGCGTGCTAGAATGCATGTGTTCAACTATAACGCAACGCGTCTAGCTGTTAACGTGTATATCCTCTACTGGGGCATGTTTGCCACATTGCGGAGACTGTGGCGCTGGGAGAATCCTTGGGTCACCGCTGGCATTGCGGCACTGTACCTGGTGATCTGGTGGCGTGGTGATCTGCTAGCCGTGTTTTTCCTTGCTGCCTTCCTGTATGTTGCCACGTTCCGTATCTGGCAAATGCCAGCCATGGGCGGCGAACAGGAGCGTAGCGCGGCCAGCATGCCAGCCTCAGCCAACACAAGCACACATGCTGGAGCGTCCTTCAGTCATCCCAGTGAATCATCTGCGCAAGCGATCACACGTCGCGGTACAGAGGCACTAGGCCTCGTGACGTTGGCCCCGTCGCGCGAAACGCTCCAGCAGGTTGGTGACCAAGTACTAGTTGTTGCACATGGCCTCGCCGACATGCATGAGCGCCTCAAGAACCTGATGCTTTGGCGCAGTCCTCTCATCACGCTCCGTTATTTGGGCTGGCTCCTTCTCTTTGCACTCCTGAGCATGCAGGCAACAACATGGATGCTGATGCGCCTCCCAGGAGCGTTAGTGTTTGTACTCCTGTTCATTCTAGCGCCAATTGTCGAGTATGGTCACTTGCACCGACTGTTGCATGTACTCAGTGAATTAAGCGGAGCGCCTCCGCCCGATCCGAAAATGCCACATGCTGCTACCCGTACCGTGCTGGATAGTGTTTTGGCCGGTGTGCCTACGGACGAAGAGTACTTGCATGAAAAGCTCGTACGCACTCATTGGGAGGCCGAGCGTGAGCTTCGGAGGCTTGGCGAATGGGTCGACTCGAACAGGATTGTGGAGGAACAAGACGATGACGTCAGTTTGTCGCGCCGCAAGACCAAGGGCAAAAACCACCACCATGTGCCCCGCGTCTCGAAGCAAATGTGGTCAGATGCGAATGCGGACGACCTTCCAACACAATCAAAGGAGTTCGGTGCACATACGCGTGGACATGCACGCGGACCTTCGTCGGAGTATGACCTGCCGTTCTCGAGCACTAGCCCTGTCGCGCCCTCGACGATGCGCCGTCACTTGCGAGATTCGTCCAGGTCCGATGGTCTTCTAAGTGACGAGCGGAATCGATTGCTCGAAGTCGAAAGCATGTCGGACTATGGATCGCAGGCTGGTATGATGACGACGATGGAGGCCGACACTGAGCCTGCGACGACGTGGAAAGAAGGCACCCAATTTCGCCACCGAGCGACCAAGCCGACCATCGACGCAGCTGCGGACACGCCGTTCCCTCCTACTTTGCCACGCAACACACCTCGTGCAAACGGCATGAATGGCAACCAGTCATTGTTGTTTGCGACTCCTGTGACAGACTCGGATCTGCCCACGCCGCAGGCGCGTAGCATCAATGTTGAAAACAGTGCGCTTCGAAACGGCACTAACAGCATCGATGCAGACGGCGGGCTTGATGCTGGCCCAAGTTCGGCGAATGGGCCTGCTGCAGAGCCCCAGGACCTTGAGCGAGCATCCCACGCACCAGCGGCTGCTCCCCTACCTACACTGACAAGTGCAAAAGCCGCAGTGCCCCCCGCTCAAGCAGCCCCCGTTGCGCCCGTCCAGCCGGCGACTGACACCATACCTACCGGCGATATCGCGTCGTTCTCTCATGCATCGTCCGCAGGCGTTGGCAGTGTGCCTACTTCGAATCATCCCGGCAACACGAGTGGGCCTACACTGCTGCCATCGCAGATGAGCAAGACGCACTCCGACTCATCCCAGAACTCATCGTTCCCAGTTCTGAATCGACCCAACACCCCGTTCATACCGGCTCGATCAGAGTCGCTGCAGACATATGAGAATGAGCGGCAGCAGCGCCTGAAAAACTGGGCCATGTCGCCGCCTGTGCCAACTGAGATAATGAACTTAGTCAGCTCGCCGACTGTGGCATCGCGACCAATATCGTCGCTCACTCGCGACCTTGACATGGGACATGGCCTGCATTTGGCCGTCTTTCGTAAGCGACTCGGCCACTTGATCGTGCTGCCGACGCGCGTCGTGTTCCTGCTCTCTTATACGCCGCACCGACTCCCAGAAACAGCTCAGGGTCTCACGTCAGATGAAGAAGATGAACTGACACACGCAGTGGACGGCCGCCTCTTCTATCCCATGATGTCCCCGACGCTCATCAAAGATATGGTTGAGCTAGAAATGGATGGCCAAGGCCTGACAGACTTTCAGATCGCCAGTGTGCCATTGGCACGTGTCCCGAAACAAAATGATATCTTATTCGAAGTGCCTGTTTCTCAGATCACCGGCCTCAAAAAACTGCGCAAGTCCACACCCATTTTGGAAAACTGCACAGAGGGCTTGGAAATCGTCTTGAGCGAGAGCGAAAAAGGATTAAGCCTGCCGGCCGTAATCGACCGAGATCTGGCATTCCAGCGCATCCTTACGCTTGATCCACAGCGCTGGGCTGCTTGACCACATGCAGATCATGCAGGGCTGTAATTTGAGACACGCTCACATTCTTTCATATGGGGATTTGTGTTGTATCTATGGGACAGGGATAGCAGCAATTGTGACAACAGATTCATATGGTGAATGTGAAAATTCATAGGGAGTGTGAAAGATACAAATGGTAGCATGAAAAAGGCTTTGGACGTAGCGACGAGCACGTTCGGCGTGTGTGTTTTTTCTTTCAAAAAAAAAATTCTTAAAGGCCTCAGGTCAGGTTTATGATTACAGAGGAAGAGACTCGAGAACGACCGCTGCCGTGAAAACAAAGTAAACAAATAGGGCACCTTGTAGAGACTTGACAAACGATGCCATGCTACGCAAGTCCAAAGCCTGTCGAATGCCGAATGGCAATGCGGAGCTTGACCTCGAGGTCCGATACTGTGTCGTATACAGGCAAGAAGAGCGTCGATGTACAAGTACTGCTCCACGGTACGCGTGACGCATGCATTGGGTCCAAGTCAACATGTTGGATCCGCAAGCCCAAGCATCTTGCACCCAGTGCAGGCACTCGATTGCAGCCTGTGATGAAGCCTAAGAGCGCGTGCTGCTCTTCGGGCACAAGACGCGCCCATAGATCCCAGAAAGCTTCTAGATTCGCATACACACGCTCAGCATGAGGCGCGTTGCGTTCAGGAAAGCCGACATGCTCTGTATAGGTGCGCAGCGAGTATGTATCAAGGGTGCGTTCATTTCGCCCGCACAAAAGAGTCTCGAGCTCGTGCGGGGCAAGGAGCGACAGCGGAGAGCGCCCAGTCGCCGGCGACACAATCCTGGCGAACCCATGCACCAAGGCCTCCAACGGACCTTGCACCGCCTCGAGCAGCGTGTAAGAGCACAAACGTGCGACATACGCTTCACGATCCGCCGCCGTGACTAGCCGCGCGCTGCCACCAACACACAGATCACTTGTGCGTTCCCGGCCCTCGTCCACGTGGCCGACCGCGGCGTCATCGACTTGCCATGTCAAGTGCATTTGCTCGACATTCGCTGGATCTTCCTGCAATAGACGCTCCAGACCGACGGCAAGATCCGGCTTCACCTGTGCAAGGGTCGCGAGATCACATGGTGCAGTCTCACCACGTGATAGTGCTAGCAGAATCATGTACACGGCAGGTGCGAGACGCAATGGCACTGTGACCTGATGGAAGAGGGCAAGACCCATAGCCATGCCAAGGAGATGGGCTCTCTGCAGCTCTTCTTCATTGCAAGAGGCAGAAAAGAATACTAGGCCACGCATGCTTGGCTCGCTTGAGCCCAGATCCATCCATGGGAGATGCTGCTGCAATTGATCACATAGGATCTGAAGCCATTCTTTCTTGAGGCCACCCGCATCCTGCGCAAGTTCATCGCGGAACAGGACATGCAGTGGCTGATGCAGCTGTGCGAAGGAGGCTGACTCGAATGCGTCGAGTGAATCGTTCACAATTGATGCTCGTGAGACTGACACCCTCCATAGACCCGACGTGGGTGATGTCATGATTGATGTGGAAGACGTTGGGCTAATCCATGCCTCATTGGAGGCCTGTCGCATAGCACACTGCGCCTCCCACGCCAGGATCTGTGCCTTGGCGCCCAGAGTTAGCATCCATGGCTTGTCACAAAGATTTCGATCACTGCCACCCTTGAGCCATGCCGCATACGAATGGACAATAGACGGCAGCTCCGTCGCTGCGACGTGGAAACGGGTAGCAGAGAGCTTAGTTGACCGATGCAAAGCGGCATCCCGTACACAAGTAAGTGCATGCACAAGCGAGATCGGAACCTCGGTGCCTCGCGCACCGTGTGCGCTGACGTGCCAGCTCAGGGCACCTGTCAGTGAATCGACAATGCATGCAAGCCGATCCAAGTCATAAGCTTGGACATAGGGAGCAACGGAGCAGTCCACATGGGTTGCCAGTGCCTCGGTACATGCGCGCGACACATGCGAGCTAACTTCGAGTGCTGCAAGCACATCAGCAATGGATGCATCTCTCGACGTGCCGAGCTCCATCAAATGAGTGCTCAGCGACGATGACACTTGTGCACGTTCCTCGGGGGTAAGGCTACTGTCAAATAGTTGAAGATACAATGGCGGCAAGGTACGAATGCACGGCATCTTTGCTTTATTTGCCCCATCAATCACATCTGACGAGGGCGGACCATCGAGCGAGTCACGCTTCTTGTATGCGACTTGCTTGTCGTGACCGTCAGCACTCGTTGATGCGTCTGAAGCAAATGTCTGTGGTCGTTGCTTTGACAATGACGAGCTTGTACCATGTACAGATAGTAACGCTGCTGTCGATGATGCAGCAGCTCCGTTTATGCCATGCAAGATCGCACGAGAAGCTATTGAACCAGTCTGTGCCGCATGAAACATACACGCCCATGCGCCACCATTGGCCATGGGCCCTGAACCCATAGACTTGTCTCGGAAAATCACTTGAGCGTAGCCCTGATCGTTCGCTCCTTCTTCGCACTGTTCCCGACCATCAAGAACCAGGCGTGAGTCGCCATCGAAACGTGGCACACGTCCTGTGCGACGCCACTGACTTGCGCGTGCATTCATTTCATCGACTCGAGATGGATAGGGATTGAATTGAGCAGAAGCAGCGCCTGAATCGTTCCATATGCTGCGGTTGGCACGCGCTCGGCGAGTGTGTGGCGCGCGCAGAGATGTCGCCAAATCTGGAAACGATGCGTGCGACATGCTCGCGCCAGTTGTCGCCGACGCGTTGCTCGGACATGGAGTCGCCCATGCCGAAGGGCGACGTTTCTCTGCGTTCATGCGCGAACGTTGGTTGCCACTCGCCTACGCTGTGCAAGACGCAATGAGCACGACCTTGAACGACTGCTTAGTGGAAGTCAAGAGGAGACGAGTGTCGAAGATATGCATGAGTGGAGAAGCCAAGCATAAATTTGGACGCATTTCCACACGACCGCCAACGCCGCCTCAGCTTGTTCGACAACATAACGCAACGGATAGCATGAGCAGCAGCGGTGTCGACAATGTCGATGGCCGTACCAAATCGAAGGAGCTAGAGCATACAGACCTTGTGCAGCCTGCCTCACATATTCTCGCACTACCCGTCGATTACGTGCCGAGCCATGCGACAACGTCACTCTTCTCCAGTCTCCGGCAGCGCAGACCACCGAGTGATGACGACTGGCCACACAATGAGTTTGAGTTTGAGCCATTCGTAAAGCGCGACTTGCAAATTAAGCTCGAAACGAATGATCAACTATGTCCGCGCTTCAAGCGCGGACGCTGTGAACTTGGGAGCCAGTGCACATTACGTCATTGCATTACGCCATCGCCCGCTATACCCACAAGTCAGAGTCGTGACGTGTCTCGGCGTACGGTTTGCAAGCACTGGCTTCGTGGTCTGTGCAAGAAAGGCGATTTGTGTGACTATTTACACGAGTATGATTTACGCCGCATGCCCGAATGCCGCTTTTATGCGACGTTCGGTTTCTGCAATTCTTCTGATGAATGCTTGTATATCCACATTGATCCCAGTGTAAAGCGCCGTCGTTGTGAGCGATACGAGCGCGGTTTCTGCGAGCTGGGTATGTCATAAGATAGAAAACTCGATGCATTTGACTGACACCTACCGTCTTGCTCGCTGCCCCACGTCTAGGTCCCACATGCCCGAAAAAACATATCCGCCGAGTTGCTTGTCCTTATTACCTTGCGGGATTCTGTCCTTTGGGTCCAGAATGCAACTTAGGACAGTACGTAATAAGGCATGGGAAACAGTCCTCCAGCATGTTGCGCACATTTTGTGTGAATATGCAGACTGCCCCGTGTCTGTCCATGTTCGGGTACTAACACCACTCAATTCCTTCTCGTCCTCGTCCTCATCCTCATATCTACTTTTTTTTTGGAAATAATTTAGCATCAAGCCATTGGTTCCAACACCAGAATCTCGAGCATCCACACCCTTGCTAACGCACCGGCCATTGACCATGACGGAGGCATTTGGAGCTGCTCCTGGTATCCATGAACTTCCTACTGACCCTCATACTGGTCGGGCCATTGTTCCTGAAAAGGACAGGATAGCTGCTGCAGATATGCGCAAAGCCATGGCAGCAGCTGCTCGTGATTCATCCGCGTACAAACGAGACATGAACGATGTGCTGTGTTACAAGTGTGGCGAATATAACCATTTTGCTAATGCTTGCCCGAACTCCGCTCGGCTCGGCGGCTACAGAGAGCGTCGAGCCGATCGATGAAATCTAGCGTAGCTTGTCGAACAGATGTGAAACTTGGTTACAATGGGTAGTACAAGGCCGTTGTACGTAACATAGCTGTTCCGAAATGCGAGATGACCAGTCTGTCAGAATGACCACCTATGTCTTACAGTTTTGCACGAGATGGGCGAACATCTACTTTGGTGTGCGTGGCAGTAATCGTGTGTGTAGTCCGCTTCCCATCAGGGCTCTCCAGCTCATATATGTCCACGCTCATGAGACATGATGTTTTGCCCAAGGAAACCATAGTCGTCTCGACCTCGATCCAGTGGCCTACGTGAGTGGGTTTAAGATAGTGAATGGTGAGCATTTGCGATACGCCCATCATTGCCCATGGATCTCCTAACTCTCCGCTAGTGTGCAATTGAAGCTGTTATACCATGTATTAGTGACGACTACGCATGTGCGTGTCTACATGTACATTCATGCGGAAAGACCACGTACCAAGCATGACGAGAACGAGTCAACGATCGTCGCTATACAGCCTCCATGCATTACGCCAAATGGGTTTCCCATGTACTGCGCAACTTGCATGCGGATGCACATCTTGGATGACGTTGCGCGCTGTGGCATATCTGTTTGAGATAGCTTGTCTTGTTTGTATATTACACCATCTCGCTCCGCATGTGCAAGAAAGCACCCGGTATCGCGAAATGTTCTCGCATTCCAATCCAAGCTCTGCTTTTGCATTGAATCAAGCAGGCTATTCACCTTTTCACACGCAGTGTCTAGCGTTTGCAGTTTCCTTGTCCCCTTGCTCATGATGCTGCACTTATGCGGTGTGGGGAAGGTGGATATGCGTCCCTCTGCTGAGCAAGCCATCTAAGTGCTGACTAAACTGCACTGACACCGTTCGCTCATCCGGCACACTAAACGCTCGAGTGCATCGACGGGGGCCATTGGGCAAGAGGCTGTGTGAGCCTCATCTGCGCGAAACTGGACCTCTCCATGGCGCTGAGCTGCATTAACATGTGCTTCTGTATCTTGGAGTAAGTGTGATACACTGGCCTCGAGATATAGACACATCGCCTGGTCTTTCCAAGCCTCCAGGCACTCGTAGTTCTGCGCTGCGACACGCAACGAAGCACGCGCTGCCACAAGCTCCTTTGTTGCAAGAAAATATTTGCCCAACACCATGTGCACATAGGCGCGTCGCTCCGCATTTTCATCGGCCAGGACTTGAGGGAAAATTTCATCGAGCAACGCACGCGCCTCCGTGTGCATGCCGAGTGACATGATCATGGTATCTGCAAGAACGGCCAAACACGTGCGTCGCATCGGGAAGAGCTGCTGAGCCTCACTAGCCGCTAATGCCTTCATAAGCACTTCAAGACTCTGGTGCGGCTGACGAGCGTGGATCATTTTCTGCGCTTCACGAAGCCATGCACTCGCCGTCGGCTCAGTGGATCGTATAGGTTCATACCACTCATGCACACCAGGGCACAATTGCTCAAGTCTCCGGAGAGTCGCTGTGTGATTTTGTCGGCGCGCGCGTACATACATGACATGCCAGATCGCGTCTTGCCATTGTTGATGAAGAGACAAGGATGTGATTTGATACAGCGTGTTCTTGCTCACAAGTGACGAAATAGCATGTTCATACTTTCCCTGCTCGACATGCCGAAATGCACATGTGATAGCGGCATCCAACAGCAATTCGTCCCAGTTCTTGGGTGGACTAGGACTAAGTCTTCGAATGTGTGCCATATATACTTCAGCCAAGGAAGGCATGCCGAGCTGCAGCCACGTTCGAGCGAGGATCGCTGAAGGACACACCGCGCTTTGTCCAATGCTGAGTCGCGGCTCCCATAGGGGCTCCGTTTGAGGAATAGGTGCTCTTGGTCTCCACATTGTATCGTATATTCGCTGCACAATCTCGAGTAAGGCACGACCTTGTCGCCGATCCATATCAGCCTTCCAAAGTTCTAATGGCGCATATGCGCCGCTCTTGATGGTATCCTTAGTCTCCTGCTGCGTCAATACACCTGCCAAACTTGGCTGAGGATCCAGATATGACAACTGATCCAGCAGGCTATGGTGCTGTTAGACTCTTTCGAACAGTGTGGGTGGCAAAAATGTGTCACGTACTGATCACATGCACGCATGCATTCGTTGTCCCCTACAGTGCGCGCCAACAAAATAGCCTCATCCAAGACCTGTGCATCGTAATGTCAGTTCCAACAGGTACTTCGACGGGTGACGCCACTTACTGTACGTGCGGCTTGGAATCCATGCGACTGCATATGGAAACAGGCCAAATTCAACAATGCGTGTTGGTGAAGTTCTCTGGTCCATCTATCAGCTTACTCTAGCCTTGTCGGTCACAAGCACGTACTTATCACATCCTGGTAGAGTATAGTCGAAGAAGGCCTGTAAGTAGTGTTTTGTTTTCACATAGTCGCCGCGTCTCTCGCTTTCGCGCCACATTCGATAGGCGTGCGCTTGCGAGCTGGATGTCCATTCATCGGCTTGTGCAGAACCGACTCCATCACGCCACAATCTGCATCGTTCGACAAGCTGCATCCGCTCATGCTCGAGCATCATTGCGAAACGTAAACATGAGCGGCGAACAAAAAGTCCGAGGTACGACCGGCGATGCAAGGTGAAGTTATTCGTGACGCCTGTTTCTGAATCAAACACGCACATGCAGTCGTTGAGCTCTGCAAAATAAGTCTTTCGTTCTCGCGCCATTCATGTGCTACGCACGTCCATAAAAGAGCTCCATTAGCCCATCTACACTGTCGAACTGATCAAATCTCTCCGTCAAATACGCGTCGAGTGTATGGCTCGTGTGCGGAAATGGCTCGAGAGCTAAACTGAGTCTGCGTTTCAACATGCACAAATTTTCCGGCATTCCGTCGAGCTGAGTCGTAAGCACGAATGACTTCGACATACGTTTTCTAGCGAGCGCACCAAGTACAGGAGAATTATACGGCGGGAGCGCTCATGCTCAGGTATATCTTCGAGGCAGAAGAAAGCTACAATCAACAACAAAGCCACTGTATGGCCCTGAAGGTCATGTTGCCTACCGGCAGTATTTACCATAACAGCTGAGGCACGCACAAGCAAATGGTAACTGCGGCTGTGACGTCGGCCGTCGAAGTAGACAACGGTCAAGGAACGATGACGGTGATGTGGAGCTAGCTCAAACGTGAATCTTCCACGAACGACATTCGTGTAGCGCTACTTCCGGTCAGGGTCATTCCTGCTTTGCTTGGGGTGTTGAGACACGATCTTTTTGCACGTGCGTGTTGATCATGGCGACGCCACGCAAACCGCGGAGTAGGATTCTCATAGTTCGCCACGGAGAGACGAACGAAAATGTTGAAGGTATTATACAAGGTCAGCTGGATACGCTGCTGAATGAAGTCGGGTATCAACAAGCATCAAAAACAGGTACTGCCCTGCGTAATGAGTCAATCACGCGGGTCATCTCAAGTCCCCTGAAGCGCACGCTTGATACAGCCCAAGAAATCGCCACGCATCATCCTGGTTTGGTTGTGGAGAAGGATGTGCGGCTCATGGAACGATGCTTTGGCGTGCTTCAGGGCCATGTGTACCGGGGGCCAAGAGAAAAGTCCGAACACACTATTGGTATTGAGTCAAGTCAGGCGTACGTTCGAAGATGAACTGACCAACCGGGAACGCCTTAGTTTACGAGATCGTCTTGTATCGTTTTGGAATGAGCTCATCGACGAAGTGCGGAAAAACCCCTCTGTCGTGGTGCTGGTGAGTCACGGCGGTGCCATTAGCTCGTTGGTCAACCAAGTCATTGTTCCCAGTGGTGATGTTGAGTATGGACCAGGGGTTACCCCTTGTCGTTTCTGGAATTGCAGCTTAACGGAAATCTACATCGTTGAATCAGGGCCTGGTGTCATTGTTCGCTGGGCGGATGTTTCGCACCTGGCCGAAGCAACACACAAGGTTGTGAATGTGGATGAGACAGCTGGATGATACAGCCTCAACTTCTGTTTTATGCGTGCACACGTAGCTTTCTCCAACGTGCTGGACTAACCATGGTTGGTCGGCGCACATACATACTTTCCTACTCATACATACACATAAATTTATATATACACAGGCCTTGCTCTATCTGACGGATCGTCTTTGTCTGTTGAGTAGTGTTTGAAGAGCGCTAAGCCAGCGAATTTCGTCTTCCTCCGTTGGCACGCACAGAACGAACGTACGCTCTGTAGTGACGATTTGGAATGAATATGATGAGACACGATGCTGTACTTCATGGGCATATACATCACGTTGATGCACACCCGGCATAGGGGCACGGCACCGCATTTCAGGGATATTTGATCCAAATCCAAGTCGTCCAAGGGTGCCTGGCGACAGCGAAAGCGTTGGCGAACCCACACTTGGCACATCACATTCCATGGTATCAAGGATACATGTCGTGGGTATACTGCGATGTGCGCGCGTATCCATATGACTGCGTGTATAGTATAAGGCGTCGAGAGTAAGCACAAACCAGCGCTTGCGCCATTGCTTGCGCCGACTACTTTGCTTCAGAGCATAGCCCTGAGCTATTACGCGGCTTCTATCCTCTTCGACAGGAGCCGGAGAGGGAGTAGCCACTCCAGCGGCCGCCTCCTCACCCATGCCAAAAACGATGGTATCATCAGCCTCATTATCATCGTCAGAACTGCTGAGAAGGTGACCGCCCGTCGTTGTCGGAACAGGACGTGCACATTCGCCCGGAGGATGGGGCTGAGGCTGAGACTGCTCGGGATGAGTCGCATGTGTTGCCACATGCGGGTGATTTGTATGCTGGTTATACAAACGATGTCGGTCGTGTGGGTGATAATCGTCTGTATGACCCGCCGAGTCCTTTATCGCTATTCCAGGAGTATGGCTCGCTGCGTCGTACACGGAAGGAGCTGCGACGAGATGCTGCTCTGGAGTATGTCCTTGCACATGGTGCAAAGCATTGAGCCAAGCGGATGTGTCGTGTTGGTCTCGTGCACGGAAGTACCATGTCCGGTCGGGCGTGACAATGCATATGACCGTTCCAAAGCGCTTCATTTCAAGGGACGCAATCGAATGCATCTGGCTCACATTCAGCACATTAACGAGTCTGTACTCTTTTTCGTTCTTGTACATGGCCATTTGTGAGACACGAAGAACGACCCAGCGCCTCTTCCACATCTTGTGTTTATCTCCGCGCTTCAACAAGAAGCCAGCGTGCACGACTTGCTCATTCAAGAGTTCGGTAGGGATTTCGTGCTTGTATGCCTCATCCTCATCGTCTTCCGCATCCCCTTCAACGTCGATGGAAGTATCAATGACGGGTACATGTTGAATTGGTGGTGCAACCAGAGAGCCTTTGTCCCGTGATGAATCACCACCGCATTCTGTCACGAATGATGATGTTGCGCCGACCCGATTTTCTAGGTTGCGCGACTGACTGAGATTAGCATCAGATCGCGACGGTATTATCACCATCATGCCGGACAGCTGCGCCGGTAATATATCGGTACACTCGCAACAAAAAAGAAGAGAATATTGTCGTGCAATGCGCTGCTCGCCACACCTTTAAGTCGCGCTACGCCGTTTCTCAATTCAATGACCCCCCTCCCCTCCCTCCCTTCTTCCCCTTGGCCTCCGCATACAGTCTGTCTTTCGACCACCGCTCAGCCCTTTTTCTTATTTGACCACTCGTTTCGTTGCTTCCGGTTTGAACGCTCATTTCCCACAGACCTGCATGGCATATATCCCAACACATCTCCACACCACGACCATCGAGTTTGGCTGTCTACTATTAGTCATGAATCAGATCCGCTGACTACACTGCACGTGAACTTACAGGTCCGACCCGGGCGGCGCCAAGTAGCCGTTCTAGTCAGGCAGTGTGTGCGCAATTCGCTCGCTCGAAGTGAGAGTCAGTCGTTCGCGCGGCACTCGGTGTGGATATTTTGGTTCTTTCGCTGTCGCTATCACAGTCTCTTTATTTGTCCTGCATCTGTCATGCTTGGCCGTGCTAGCACATCGATCTCACGCGCAGCTGCACAGCGCGTAGCTTCTCGCAGTATGTTGCCTGCTCAGCGTCGCTATGCGTCTGGCCATGGACCCAGTTACAACGAGCCTTCTGGTACGTGAGCATCTACAATAGCGGCAGCGTGCTGACCCGTATCAGGTTACCTGTTCGGCGAAAAGGTATGATTCAGATCTCTATTCGTGCACTTTTCTGTGTGCATACCTGCGATAGTGATGATTACCAGTTAGACTAACCGATACAGCCGCCAGCACCTGGTCAAAAGCGTGTGAAGGATGCTTGGGAACTCCCATGGTATTGGGGCATGTACGGTGGAGCAGCTCTGTTTGCTGCTGCGATGTACTTCAAACCTGACAACAGGTAAGTTTGGCGTATATGTGCATGACTCATGCAATTTAGTGTGCGGAAATGGGCAGCTCCTGAGGCTGAGAAACGCCTTGACGAGTCTGGCAGTGAATGGCGTTACAAGCCATCGCCCAACTCCGGCTATCCAGACGGGATCCCCAAGTAAGGACGTGTAAAGGCGATGGAGCTACTACATGTTCACTCTTGTATTCATCCATTCTATTACTTGCTACTTTGTTCATGGCTGTTACTCCATCTTGTCGCGAATATCTAACTTTGTTCGTAGATTGGTAACCTGCACATATGGTGGGCGTGTGAGTGCCATTCTTCAAGCACTCATTTGGTGCCACAACGTGTGTGTAATCTTAAAAAGATACGTACCTCATTGTGATGTGTGCCGATGTACTCGCGGACGAATGATTCGGCGGCGAGTGCCTTTTGAAGGGTGATCTGTGGTGGCAGGGTCAATGTCACGTACACTGTGAGTGCCGAACCATTGGTCACAACGAGAAGCTCGCTCCATGTGAACGCGGGCATATCTGATGTGTTTACAGCGCAGTGGGCTGCTTGCTCTAATGCGTGTTCGATCCTGCGAGTCCATTCATCACCCGCACTGCAGTCGCACAAGCGATCCACAGATTCAACGAGGAGTGCCCAGGCATCTTTGCCGTTATACACTGCACGAATCATCCCCCCAATAGGATCGAGCCATGCATACCCAAACCATGTAGCTGCAATGGTAACGAGCGACATAGCTGAAGCTAAACTCTCCATGCGTTGATGCAATGCGCTAGCCTCAAGAACTGAGCTACGAGCACTCTGTGCCGCATTCTTCAGCATGCGAAACACAGCCTCCTTCACAAGTATTGAGAGCACGATCGAAATGACGGCGTATATAATCGAGGTAGATTGATGTTGGTGATTATGGTGATGCATGTCATCGTGGTAAATCCAGGTCCATGAAAGTAGTTGCCCGATCCATGCATTCGATGGTATCAGCCATGTCGCGAGGTGGGCAAGGGCTTGTGCACCGATGCCTACCGATGTCAAAAGAAGCATCGCACTAGAGAAGAACGAGCCTAGTGGCTCCATTTTTGCATAGCCCAATGGGTATTTGGTTGTAGGCTTCTGCCGTGCCTTGTACAGACACACGAGTGTCAGTATGTCAGTCAACGTGTCAGACAAAGCGTGGCTTGCCTCAGCCAACAACGAGAAGCTCTGCAGCCATGCGGCGGCGGCCCACTTTACGAGCATCAGACATATATTAATACAAAGTGCATATAGCGCCAAGTGCGTAACTAGTTCGCCATGCTGCAAAATTTGCATCCAGCTCATGCTACTGCCGTGTGCATGATGGTGATGGTCCTTAGCATGAAGTGCGTGTTTATGCCCGGTCTTTCGTCGGGTGTCGTATACATTCATGGAGGAACGAGGCTCTTCGTCCCTCCGCATTAAAGTCTGTAGGGCACCGCGCAATGGCAAATTGAACCGCCTAGTGCAAACACCGTGTCAGTTGTGAGTCCACAATTCAGTCGTTCCGCTTGGTCCACGTCGCCTACGAAAGTGGAGCCTCCAAGTTTTGACACATAAGAAATGTTGCGCGTGTCTTGGCCAGAAATTGTTGCTCTGGAAAATGATGTGCCAGAGCTTGAGACTGTTGGATGGTATTTCCCTCATTCATTGCTACATGATGCGCGAATAAAGTGCAGATTTGGTGTATTTCACCCATACATCCAGCGTCTTCTCAATAAAAATTTGGTCCAAGAGCAAGTCAGAAGAAAGCTTCACATGGCCCTTTTCGCTAAAACACAGTGAATCGACAACAACACATAAGAAACACAAAACCTTTGAAAACTGGTCAGATCAATGTTATGTATATATAATTATGAAAGAGGATCAACGAGAAAAAAATTCCGTCTTAAAGAAAAAAGAATACGTCATTGTCATGTCGCAAGAGGATTCTGTGCAAATTTGATACCGGGGAATACTCGTGAGATATCAAGCCTAATAATTCAATTGATTTGGATCAACCAGCTGTCCTGCAATACGGACTAAATTAGATTGACTGGGCCGTGATAGTTGGGGTTGTTCCTGCGATTGCGTGGAATCCGGATTCTCGGAGAAGCACCCTGAAGCTTGTTGAGGTGAAAATCCCAAGGTCTTGCAAATGAGTCTGTAACGAGCTCGTACACGCTCCAATAGCTTACCCAAGTCAAATGCATCCTCATCATCGTGGCAAATTTCGTTGGCTGCAGCATTGTTTGAATCATTCTGTTGAGGGATTTGGTTCCAAAGTGCTTCTAGCGATGCCAGTTGCTGCCATTGCTTTTTTGCTTTGAGATCAACACTTTCAAGTTCATGGACTTCATGCAGCTTTGTGCTCAACTGACTTTCCAGGGTGTGCTTGAACACAGAAATGACACCTTTATAGTAGCCAAGCTCGGTCCATAGTTCAAACCCTTTCTCGCCGCCAAACAACCGTCCCTCAATCAAGCCAACTTGTTGCCCTTGTTCATACCCGCCGCGGTAGCCATCCATATAAGATCTAGACGTTAAAATTCCGATAGCTGCCAACGTACAGCTCTTCTAGATCTGCCATATCATCCAGTCCTGTTGCACCGTAATTGCTGCCCGCGTGGTTGACGAAATTTTCGTCCTTTCTGTGCTTGTTAGAGCTCACCGAGCAGGGATAGATGGTGTCACCAAAGGTATCGTGTTGCTGTCAGAAGACAACTTACTCGTGTTGCTCGCGAGGACTGGCCGCCTCCGTCGACACATGTAGGCCACCCGCACCGGAGTTGGTTTTGTTCATATTGGTGGTGGTTGAGGTCTGACTTGCATCCACCTGAGACGAAGAAGAAGTGGAGGAATCCTTTGGATCACATGACACGACACTTTCTTGAGGATCCTGCTTCAGGGCATGAGAGTTGGGAGACGGGCCTTGGGCTGGTTGAGCAGCATGAGCAGCATAAGCATTGACGCACTTAGTAGAACTTTGAATAGAACTGTTGGCAGGGCTCACGGATGAACGGCTCGTGGCACTGTGAGGCATGGCAGCCGAGGAAATGGGGTACTGGGTGGGGGGGCTTATCATGTCGGACGACTGAGACATCGTGAAGAGAGGGTTCATTTCATTCTTCGTGCTAAAGCCAGAGGTATCGCCCGACAAAGACAAAGATTGGAGCTGCTCCACCGCTTCATTTGGACTTGGTCCAAGCGCTTGGCTCGGAGAACGTCTGAAATCGAGCGGGCTTGATAGAGGCTCCGTCCCCGAACGCGTACTCGCATCCATGGCGCCCATGCGAGGATGGGCCAATGATGGGCTCTCACTTCGACTTGCAAGACTCGATGTTCCCGAACTCGCATAGGTAGGGATATTCTTGGAAAATGTCTCTAGACGTGCGACCATTTCATTGATAGGTGCAGTAGTAGCCACATGCGAAGGTGCATCATGATGCAAGGATCCGAGCATGCTGTTGGATGCCTGATAATCCAATGGATCGCTCCACGCTACACTGTTCGTACGTGGATCGCCAATCAGGACTTCTTGTGGAGTCGTAAACGAGGGCGGCATCACATTCCGAGACTGCGATGGAACAAGGATTGGTGCAGACAATGGCGCTTCCGTGAGCATGGAATGCGTGTCACGCAGGGCCGTAGATCGGTTCGGTTGTGAAGGATGCGTGTGTTTATTCACAACATACGAAGCACTGCGTTTCGTGTGTAGGTTTTTCTTTGCGAGCTCGGCTTTGAGAATACAGCCACGTTCCGAATCGATACGAAATCCATTCAGTACGTCACGCGCCTGTAGCGCTTCTTCGCGACAGCTGAACTTAGCAAAACCAATAATTTGTTTGCTTTTGGGCGATGGCTGTGGGTCTGATGCATCGCGCCCTGCCCCTTCTTTTTCGGCGCCCAATCCAGTGGGACCGCTGACGCGCTTGTCAGCGGCGCGACGAGCCTCAACTTCGTCAGGTTTTAGTTGCTGCACGGCGTTTGTATTGGGGTATTTGAGCATAGAAGCTTCAAATCCTTTGGCAAACAAGAACATGTTAGAGAATTCACGATCAGTTATATCTTCAGGAAAACCAGCAAGAAAAAGTGTGGAAATTTCTTGAGGAGGGCGCTCGTTCGCAAGCACGTCTTTGCGAGTAGGAATAGCATACGACGAAGCCATAGGAACAGACGGGCGTAGGGCCACGGAGGGGGCCACCTCCATACTACTATTGGGTGGCGGCGGCATCGCGCGATAGTGCTGTGTCCAAGCAGAGGGCACGCTTGATGAACTGCGCGCATACACACTTGTTTCATTCATAGTTTCAGGCATGCGTCCCGGCATATGCGACCAACCACCCCATTCCCATTGAGCAGGAGGCGCATTGATCGTCGGTGATGATCTTGGACCACTTGACTTGCCATATGGATCGACATTCAGAGCCAAGTCATTGTTCTGTAACCGTGAGGTAATTTTCAGGGGACCATTATTGAGTGCAGGATTGTAGATCAATTGCGGCTCGTTTGACACGACTGGGTACGTATTTGATCGATTCGCATGCATCCATGAGGAGGAGCTCCATGCAGGCGGAGTCGTTGTACTACCTGACGGGATTGTGGTAGGTTTGACGACTGAATTATTGTCTCTGTCGAAAAGCGACGCGGAGGTGTGAGCATCAGGGGTATCCATGGTAGGGAACGTTTCAGGCGGTGAACATAGGGGTTGTGCATAAGCTGAGTGTGTGTGAGAAAAACTAGTACTCATGCTCTGAGAAACGAAACTGCACTAGAAAGGTGTCCAAGACCCTAAGCTCCAGACCAAACCAAAGAAAAGAAAAAAAAGAACCACAAAAGAAAACCAAGCTAAAAACCGTACAGGTGTGAAGGAGCGGGTAAGCAGACTCCTAACAAAAAGTAAGCTGCAGCCACCGAGTTGTACGTTCAGCGCGCACAATTTCTGCGGCTTTATGTACAGTGTGAGAAGAAATGATCAACCTGGTCGGGATAAGTGCGTAGGGAAATAGTGATGGGACAACAATAAGGAGTGGGATGGAAGGCTAGGTGGAATTGTTCGGCCGTAACTACTATGGCGCGTAAGGGATGTGGCGTAGGTACTCCACTTAGCGCGTCAAGCCTAACTGAGAAAGGTACATACTACTCCTTGATCTCAAGGTCACGTCCACGTGAATGACTGTTTTAGGCGGGCTATCAAATGGGGGCGCCGCACCTGAGACACATTTTCGTCCCAGGCTGTGTAATCAGGCAAAACACGGTAGGGCCGTGATTAGGGTGAAACCGGACTAAACGCCCTATCTCCAAAGGGACACAGCTTCAGGTTGGTGGAATTTGAACTTGAACTTGAGAAAAAAATTACAAATTCAACCAACCGGGACGATTTCGAATTGCCAATATGACGTACTCAGGTCCCATCTATATCTAAGCCTGCGACAACAAACTAACATCGATGAAGAAAAAAAAAAAAAAACAGATAAAGCCTCAAAAGAGTAAACAAGAGGGCAGAGATCGGGGCAGATCGGTCAGCAATCACATCCGCGGTCAAAGGGAGTTCTGGAAGCGTGGAGGGAAGGGGAGCGCATATGTATACGTACGTTTACAACACCGCGGACTTGCTGCGGTCCATTGGTCTGGTGGATTGAACGATGAGATGCCCCTGATATATATACGTAAAACACAACACAGTAGCCTGCACATATGCAAGCAACGGTCGATTTCGCCATAGATGCACAGCTAAAAACATTTTGCATAGCTTTCATACTGATGTGCACCTCATGAAATGCGTCAGGCGAAGTATTTGAAGCATGGTTGTCATTTGCTTGAGTATGTACCTGGGGATGCTCAAGCTGGAACCAACACGCACTACCTTCCACGTGTTGGTCCGATAGGGACAACTTTAAAGTGCCTTGCTGGCTTGCTGACAGAGACACGTATGAGGACAGTGTGCGCATTAGTTCACTCATCGCATGCATTTCCGATAAAGGCGGCATGACAATATACACCTGATGTGTAAGCAAGCGTCGTAAGAAGCGAGTCGGTCATCAAGGATGGAGCTACCACGTACATCAGGTGTGGGACACATTGGCTCAACGATAAGGGCCAATTCTGACGCTCGGAGAATACGCACGACCAGTTCTTGGACGACGTCCAGACGCGTACCGTTCTGACTGGTCATCGCTATGCTCCAGCTGAGCAATGGTTCGCGGTCGCGCTTCCCCAACCGCAGCATCACTTCTAGGGCTCCTACTGCCGAACGAAGCACACGCGCAAGGCTTTCCGCCGATACTTCGACGGTGATTTCGTTGTTGTTGTGAGATTCGATTTTGTAGTTCGTAAATACGGTATTCACATCGAGCGTCGTCCAAACTTGCACGCCGTCACGACCAGCAGGCGACATCATACGAAGTGTGTTGGGCGAAAATTGCAGATAACATGGTGACCCTACGCCTGAGGCTGTCTGAGCAAGCCTCGTCAGCAATGATACATTTACCACACTTCCACGCAAGCGCATCGTCCACTCACATGCAGTAAGAGCCTTACTGCACCGGAGTGCAATTGACCAGGAACAAGTGTTGGTTATGCCACGTGCATCCAGCGGCCTACAAGTTCTGAAAGCCCATGTGGAGAACAGCCAAATTCTTGCGGTGCGGTTCTCGCAGGGCGCCCAACTGATTGGTGAAGTCGATTGTTGATGCCCGCGTTGCCCAGGGTCTGTGGGCACGACGCGTAGCTCCGGCCGAATCTTGAAACTTCGCACGTGTGACGTCGCCATGGGATACGCAGCATGCACGGATATTTTTTTCGACAACCATGTCGGGTTGGGGCAGTTGGCTGTATGTTTTTGACAAGGAAGAGATGCAGACAGAATGATGTTGGAGCTGACATGAAATCAGGACCGGATCTTCAAGTGCATCTGCAGAGAATGGAGGATCGCAGAATGCAAGGGACGTAACGAAGACGAATTTTTTCCCTGTTACGGATCGGTATGAACAGGACCAACTGTTCGGCGAATTGGCACCAACAGATCTCAACTGGACATGCCCATCAGGCTTATCGACTGAGACATCTACTTGGTATATCCAATTGGAAGATGGCGGTTTTGTGTTGAATCAGATCATCTACTCGCCAGTCGGTCTGTTTCAGCCGCAGGTGCAAATGACGTTCCGGTACTACCACCCCAAAACGGGTGAGAATGTGTGGAAGTCCAAGAATGTAGACGGGTTTCAGGTGCTTCCGAACAACAAAAGCTCGTGCAAGTCCAACAGCTTTAACGTAAACTTTAAGGGCCAGCCAGATGGCTCACAGGTGTACGACGTATCGGCAAAGCTCGATGATCAGGTGCAGGTCATCTACTCGATGACTCGGCCTTCGCAGGCGAAAGGTTGGAAGCTTGGCCAAGATGAGAGGGCCGGGTTCAGCTACTTTGGCGAGAACGAAAACGTGCCTGAAGGGTATGTTGTGCATCGATTCTGGCCGTTTGCCACCACGTCGGGCTTGATCATCATCAATGGTCGTGCCATCGAAGCCACGGGTCAGGGCATGTTTGTTCAGGCGATTCAGGGTATGCGACCGAACTTGGTGGCGTCTCGCTGGAACTTTGGCAATTTCCAAAGTAAGGAGATGGGCGGTACGAGCGCTATTATGATGGAGTTTACGACAACGTCTGATTACGGCAAAGCAGGCGCCGAGGCAGGAGCAACGCGAAAGCCGCAGACAGTCACGATTGGCTCGATTGTGTGTGGCGGTCAGCTTGTGGCTGTTGTCGGTGCCACAAGGCTCGCTGTGCGCGGCTCGGAGCAAGAGCCGTTGTCCTCCAACACTCCTGCCACCCACATTCAGCACGAGGCTTGCGCCAAGGATGAACTGACGGGATACTCTGTGCCACAAAAGATGACGTTCGTGCTAGATGGCCCTGCCCTCGTTGGTGTTGATCGGCCTTCTGCAGATGTTAGAGTGCACGCAACGATGGACGTCAACCTGGGCGCGCCAACGGCGATGCAGGGTCTGATTGAAAAGGTCGATGTGCTAGCTGAAATTCCCTTCATGGTGCGCAAGATTGTGAACTATGTGGCTGGAACGAAGCCATACATTTACCAAACACTCAATGCGACGCAAATGAAGCTGGAGATCCCAGAGGCAGTGAAGAATGCCATTGGCGCTAGCAGTACATCCTTGGAGCTACAGGGCTCGCTCTTTGAAGAGCACACATTCATTAGTGAGTGAATGGAACACTTTGCAACGCAATCCGCATAGCAGGTAGTCAGAAGCCGGCGAAGACACTCTCTTTGGATCACGCAGCTGAGGTAGGCCAGAACCAAGGGGTTCATGAGCGACCCACGGTGCTTTGGAACCATTCACTCTTGGCAACATAATCTAGAAGCTCTTTACGTTCGTTTCATTCAACACGATCTACTTCGTAAAGAAGCGCGCCACCTTGCCGAGAATATGCAGGAGGACGACACTAAGGACAAAGGCAACCGAGAGGACGAGCACAATGACTGGGTCCACGTTCAGACCCTTGTTGTCTTCGGTGTTGAGACGCAGCATGGTATTCGTGCTGCCGCCAGCGCCGGCCTCACGAGCGCTGTGTGGCTTATTGGCAGCTTGGACGGCCGCTTTGCGGCTACATATCGTGTCAGTCAAATACTTATAGGCAGCGAATAGAGACATACCGCATGACGCTCGAGTTGCGGCTGGCAAGCGCAGCAAGCTGTGCCTGAGTGAGCGGCGTGTGTGTGCCCTGCTTCTTCTCAGACTGCGACGTGTGAGCAAGACTGCTTAGGGCGTGAACAGAGCGCAAGGACATACGCACAACTTTGCGCGCATGCATGTGCACATCTGTGCGTGCTTGAGAGTAGGACGTACCATGTTGCTAAGTCGGCGGCAAAGTTGGCAGCGACGAGGGAGGAAAAGGCCCGGCTGACCCAGTCTCTGTCGACGAAAGATGGAGGGGGCGACGGTAATGCCACGTGGCCCTATTTGTCCAGGAGGGCCTCTGAACGTCACATGCACCCATGGACGGAAACTACGATGAAATTTGAGAAGCTCAAGGTCCGGCCCAAGAAGCTCGCGAGTAAGGCGCCCTGTGCAGCGGAGTTTGCATCTGTCCTAGCATGCTGGGCCAGTACGCAAGATCTACGCTCGCAGTCTGAGTGTGTGGGTGTCACGAAAACTCTGCGCGAATGCATGGCCACAGCGGTACGTTGACGTTTTGTCGTGTGTGTTGGAGCTTATACATTCAGCACCAAGGGCCTCGTAAACAAGCCAAGCCGACCATTAATTACCATCTTGCACGTTTCTCCAAGCATGTATAAGTGCTTGTCTGTTTATACCTGTTGTGCGGATGTGCACCGACGGTTGTAACGGAGCGGCCGCGGTCAGGCCCGGATTCATCGTCGCCGCATGGTGCTGGAATCACGGCTCGTTCCAAATATGGCAGGGGCCGCATCGTGTGACATAGGGGGTTCATGCGAGGAAGACAGCTCTGAGTTGCTGCTAGGCAAAGTTCGGCGGCCAATAAGCCGGCTGTGTGTCCGCGCGTACACATGCACCATCAAGATGGCGTATTCTGTTACCTGACGTGCATGCATTGCTTTTCATGCACCGATCGGATCCATACCATGTCGATGATACGGACTGTATGCAGCTCTCGTAGCCTACGTGATAAGGAGGCGCGCCCACACCAGGGTGTGTGGGTTGAACTGGGCTGGGAAGGGGGTAGGGGGGGTTTCTTTAGTCCGGCTGGCACGAATGAGTCTGCCATGTTCGCTCGCCACATCTCTATATACAGAGACCGCATCTGATGTGTGACTTCTTCGTAGCGCTTGACTCCACTGGAATTCGCATATGATGCAAAATGACTTTCGAGTAGCTGTGGCCGACTGTGATGAGCTGCTACGCGCTGCGTATGAGCTGCGAATCAACGTGTTCCAAGATGAGCAAGGCTACGAACGTGATATTGATTCGTGCGTGATTCAGCATGAACGTGGGAGACGCTAACTTGGTGCAGGCTCGACCGTACGGCGGTGCCGATGGTCTTGATCCGTGCATGTGATGAAAAAGTTGTTGGCGTGCTGCGTATTCTGTCGTGGCCCGTGCCAACGAGTCATGCGACCTACGACGCCGCAGAGAGTCTGACATCGGTCGACATTCCTGGGCGTGGACGCTCCCATGCAGACATGCAAGCGGCGTTTATGCAGCACCAGACGACGTCAGTGCAGGATGATACGTGCTGGTATTCGGGAGCCAAGTTTGGGCGTATCGCCGTAAGCAAGGACTCACGCGGACAAGGATGTGGTCGTTTGCTTGTGGAAGGCGCTCAGGCTTGGGTGGTTCAAGCTGTCCGGCAGCATGCCTCTGTCCCGGCGGAGGTGCATCGGCTGGGTATCGTTTTCCAGCTGAGCTCGCAGATCGAAGTGCAGCCGTTCTACGAGTCTTTGGGCTTCCAAGTACAGGGAGATTCGTACATGGAAGAAGGACACCCGCACATTTGGTGCAAGAAGAGTGTGCTGACCGACGTGTAGCGTAGAAGGGAGGACAGTGGCATCAGGTCTTTTAGCCTAGGCGTTCCCAGACTTGGTGCATCGCAGGTACGGCAATACGGCTGCCAAGTAGTCAATGTGTCGTTCGAGGGAAAGAAAAGGGTATCTATGAACAGCGCCCCAGCTTGCGCCGGGCCTGTTCTACAAGAGCTGTGAGATGCGCTGCAGGATTGGCCGCTTGGGGACCTATCAGTGCCTGTTCACCATGAGGCGATTGGGCAAAGTGCAGGAGGACGCCGTGCAAAACACGTTGACTCAAGTCGCTGGGACGCGACCGGATCAAAGCCCGAAGCACGGCAGACCAGCTAGCAGAGGCAGGCGGCGTCGAAGGCAGGATGACGTGCAGATTCGTAGGCGCATTGACCAAGGCAGAGAGAGAGCCTTGCGCGTACAACAGCGCATCGGCAATCAGCACACCACGGCGGAACAGGACATGGTTCGTCCCATCCTTGAGAAGAGTGCGCACAAGCAAGAGGTAGGTGTCATTCGTTGGTGTCATAGACCAGTCCATCATCAGCTGCCATAGCACCAGCGCCAAGCGCGTTGCATGCAGGGGCATCTCATGTTGTTCATCAGGCCACATGACAGGCGCGCGTTGGAACGTCGAGGGCAGCGGATACTCCATCAGCATCGTTTCGACGAAGCGCTCGTTCTGAAGCAGGCCCTCCGTCATGATTTCCATCGTGACGGGCGTCGGAGCCAGCTTGACATTGGTACACATGGTGTGCATGAGCTGCAGGGCTACAGGCAGGCGCGGCTGGTGCAAGTCGCCTTTCGTGTGCAAGCAAGCCTTGATCATGGCGGTGAACGTGATCGAGTTCGGCTGCACATGCATCGACTGCATGATCTGCATCACCTGGTCAACAGCCTGTTCGGCTGCCGCGGGCTGTGTGGCGACGCGAAGCAGGGTGTCCAGCACGGTCGTGAAAGTAATGACATCAGGCCGGAGTCCCAAGGGCAGGATCTGCCGCAGCGTCGCGGCCATAGCCGGCAGGTTCTTTTGCCGCGCCTGTGCACGGAGCACGACGTTGATGGTCGTGATGGTCGGTGCTGGTACGCCATTCCGGCCCATCGAGCGCAGGAGAGCGTAGGCTTCTTCGGTGCGCCGCGACACGCACAAGCCATGCAACACGGCATTGTATGTCTCGATGGGGATCCTCAGTTCCTGCCGCGCCTGCTTCGCCTGCAGCTCGTTGTGCAGAGTCATGGCCATGTTGACTTGCCGCGCACGAAACAGCGCTGACATCATCGTCGTGTAGCACACGAGGTCAGGCCCATCTGGAGGCGCACGCAAACCCTTCGCTCGGTGTGATAACGGCATGCGCTCAGCAGGCAAGTGTCCATGAAGCACATACCACGTTGCTTGCACGGATGCCATATCACCACAGCGCGAGAATCCATCCAGCACAGCGTTCCAAACAGCCACAGGGGGCCATTCCGCACCGGTCGCTGCCACGAGCGGCTGTACAGCGGCAAGATCCTGCCATACCTGCGCGGCTAGATCGCGTCGATCAGCAGCGAGGAATCCGCTCAGGCACACCACCCAGGCACTGTCTGTCCAAGCTGGCAGCAGGCGCCGCTCACGTTCCTGCGGCGCGAGCTGCTCTTGCGCGAGCCAAGCCGCCGGCGATGTGGGCTCCAAGATCCCAGCACTCATGGCCGTCTGGTACAGGCGCCACGCACTCGGCACATCGCCACGCGCCAATAGACTGCCCAACAAGCGTGCTATGCGATTCGGACCGGCATGGCCACCGGATCCATCCAAAAGGCCTCGTGCCAGCTCGGCATGCGACACCCAGTCAAGAGCTCGTTCACACACGTCCGCAGGCAGTTTGAAGGCGGCATTCCCACGCAGCCAGGGAAGTTTGGTGAACTGGCGCTGGCTGTGCGCGAGATCGAAGAACAGTTCGGTATGTGTGCCAACATCGAACGACTGCATCGTATGCACCAGGCCATGCAGATCCTGTTCCGTCGCATATGCGAGGATCAGCACCTCGATCATATCGCGCACTGGCTCGCGCCTTTGCCCAGCATCGAGAATGTGAGGTTCTTGCATCGATTCTGTCTGTGCACGAGCGCGACGTCGCGCAGCTACGTACGCATGGAACAGCTGGATCGCACCGACCGGATTCCCACACAGCATCTCGACCTTCATCCAGCCCTGCACACCGAGCATGTCCATCCGCTCAGCAGCGTTCATGCCCCATGCAAGGCACCGATTCTTCCACGCCTCCTGCCGACAACTTTCGTGCGAGAATGTCGATAAATTCGCCCGTACAAGAGCCAAGAGATCTGCATAGTCATGGCGCCGGAGTTGATCCAAAGCCTGTTGCGCTCGAAGGCTGGTCCATGCCTCCCAGACCTGATCCAGATCACGCGCCGTGAGACCAGAGCGCAGTGAGCGAACATCTTTGATTACATTCCCTGCTCCCTCTGACGACAGCATGCGCCGCCATAGTACGGGCGCACGGAACGCCTCCACGGCATTCCGTCGCAACATACGAAGCTCTTCAAGTCCACGCGTTCACCAAACTTGAGTAGCAGCGGAAGGCGGCAACGTGCAGTCCACAGAGAATGCAGCTTTCCACACACCGTCAACGAAGGGAATCCCCGATGCGAATCCACACACACACACACACACACACACACACGATTTCTTGCGACACGCGTCGTCCTCCAGGAAAAGGCTTCCCCCACCCCCTCCTTTTTTTCCTCCTTCACCCATGTCTTGGGTTCGCACGGCGGCTGCTCAGCCAGCTGGCCACACCCTCTTTCTATGTCGGCCGACACTGAATCCACACACTATCCGTCCACACACACACACACACAGACAAAACGCACACGCACACACGCGTCCACTTCCACCTATCACAATCGCTCATACGCACGCCACTGTCTGCGCGTCATTGTTCCCCACGACTTCGACACTGTGTCTTGTGGGATTGCTGTCGGGCGTCGCAGAATTCCACGAAAAAAGTAGTAACAGCCAAAGCAGCAGCCACAGCAGTAGTAGTGAGTGAGCGGGTGCGTACTTGCGTACGTGTGTGTGTGTGTATGCTCTAGCACAAATATGACGCAACGAGATGCAGATCCGCTTTTGGAAGAAGGGGCTGACGATGACCATGTATTCATGTTGGATGATGACGCGCAGTATGTGATGCCCCAGCCTCGGCGCTACTTGTATGCGCCTATATCGTACGAGCAAGCCATGAGGCCACAGCGCTCTAAATGGGATCTCATGTATTGGTATGAGCTAGCGAGGGAGTATCGTCATATTCTAGACATGTTCCGCCCATCCGACCGAGTCAAGGCAGCAGTCAGCCGCGTGTATGCAACGCTGTGTGTCTTATGGCCTCAAAACCGCATGCACCAGACGATTCTGATCGTGTTTTCCTTGTGGATCTTACTGAGTTACGCCAACTGGGCCGTCAGTGAGGCGTTGCCCAAATCCAAGAAAGAAGACCTCATGGTGTACTGGGACTTTGGATCGCGTCTTCAGCATGACCTCGAAAACATCACACTGGAACCACGTCCCGGGCACGGTACCATAGCGCAACGGGCCGACTGGCGCTTCCTGCGGTGCTACTCGACGCATCGTCCACTACGCTTTGTTGATGCCGTCGCGTGCCAAAAGCATTGGAACTTTACCATGGTGGCATTCCCCGCGAATGACTCACTGCAATCCACAGACCACTCCTACATCTACGTGAACCCTGTACTGAAAGAAGCCCTGGACTGGTACCCGACAAAGCGTGCCGATGAGGACGCAGACTTCCAGGCACGTCCATCCGCCAAGGCGCCGGCCAATGTGTACATTGTGTCACATGCGACACCTGAAGCTGATCCATTGCAGAATCACATCTTCGTGGACGTCATTGCCACATACGACAAACAAGCATGGCCGCTGTTCGCCCATGCATTTGTTGCGAAAATGTCTCACGGCTTGTTTTCAGAAGGGCTTGAAATCGTCACTGACGAGCGTCCTGTCGCTGACTACTCAAGCCCTGGCCATGATCCCTTGCGCTTCGACATCCTAGTCTCGGTGCCTGCGGGGCATCCCATCTCGGGTCTCTCGATCGACATGAACGAGGGCGACGTCCATGTGTTGACACAGTATGCATTCGAGGAGGCGAAGCGGATCAGGCGCCTGGCCAATGGCCAGCAGCGAAGTGTCTTTTCCTGGTTGTACTTCCAAAAAGACGACGACGTGGTCCTCTCGCCCGCCGAGTTCGCACAGATGCAACAGCTCGCGGCGCACGAACACTTTTTCGGCCATCTGAACATGTATACGCGATATGGCGGCATGTATTTGGCAGGCTATCTTCGTGCGAGCTCAGAAATCATCGCACGTGCGGTGCATGGTGTCGTCCAAAGCGCATCGAACCTCTTGGCCAATGACATTTATTTGTGGACAGAGAAGGGCGACGTCACTCTCTTGCCCAATGCCACCGTGTATGCGAATTCACTCCTTCATATGGCATCTCACACTGGCTCCATTGTCTCGCATAATCAAACAGAAGTCTTTGGCACCAAAACCACCGTCAAGACGCACGATGGCTCCATCGAGGGCCCTGCGCTCTGGCATGCGAACTTCTCCCTTGCGATGCAGTCAGAAAATGGCCCCATTGATGCTGTGGTCTCTGTCGAAAAGCCGCAGCTTATGTACGTGCCTTACGACGACTTTTTGCGTACAGAACAGGGCCGTCGTGTCGAGACCCAGTTCCACACTCATTCCGGCGCCGTATCAGTCAACTATGTGGCGCATACGCCAGGTGTGCCGCTCAAATCGAGTGTGTCAAGCGACGAAGGCGACGTCCGTGTTCGCCTCCATTCCAACTTTGAAGGACCCTGGCGTGTGCAGGGCACACACATCGCTATGTCCGCGCCCAACATGCCGGCTGGCCGGCATTTCGAGACTTTAACATCCCACCAAGACGAGGCTCCTGAGTGGCTCACGGGCCGCGTGCTGTATGATGCAGATGCTCGTGGTCCCTCGCCTCCTACTGATGAAAAGACGCCCGTCCATCTAGAACCAGGAAAGACGCCTCTGGACTATGGCGCTGACTCTTTGGTCCAGTCTAATGGTGCCCGAGCGTCCTTGTCGTTTGTATAGCGTCCTTGATGTGTATGTATGTGTATATGTATGTGCGTGTGTGTAGAAAACGACCATCAAAACGCTGATGTATCTTGTCACCATTCTTTCCTAGGTAAGCCAACCACTTTGTAGGTCATGAAGAAATGTGAGAATAGCTCATCTCTGTTGAAACTTGTTAAGAAACGCCTGGACATGTGCGTGCTTTTCCGCTCGAGACACGCGCCATCTCGTTCGATCCCGGCGCTCTGCACGAAGTGCATCTGCCAGTGGTGCTTGTTTTTTGGATCGTTGCATCATCGCCTGTCGTGGCAAAACGTGCTGCGTATATGTGCGAACAAGCGAGCCTAGTGCAACGATCGCGCTACCATCGAATCGCTGCAGCATTGAGCGGCCACAGCCCAACGAATGCCGAGCCCAGTACTCCCACAGCGGCGTGCCAGGTAACATGGAGTCGGGCACTTCTTTCATGAGAGCGTTGCAAATCTCCTCACACGCTGAAGGCGAGATATCCGACGGCGTTGCTATGGCATGGACCGGTTGAAGAACATCATTCGCGTGATAAAATTGTGCCGCGTAAAAGTGCAGTGACTGCAGCATGGTGCTCGCGGGAATCCGGCCATCGGGTTCCGGCGCATGAATCCAGCCATAGCGATCCTCCTGCCAAGTTCGCTCATTGCCCTCGGTCCACAGGACAGTCTGGGGAAGCACATCTTTGACGACACGCTCCAATCGGTGACGCAGGTCGCCCGATTCTACGGTAGCATCACGCTTGCTCACCGCAGCTTCCTCCAAGCTGCGGTGTGCTGTGCGGGAGCGGCGTCGGTTCGCACGAGACGTCAACGCACTCCGCTGGTACACTGCGTGTGAGCGGTCCAAATCAGCGCTGGTCAGTGGAATACTGGCTCGGAGCGGGCCCGCTTCCGATGCATGCGGCGTATACATTCGATGCCAGTACGGCGACTGCCGTTCAACAGTGCCATGCACGACACGTCGGCCTCGCCGAAGTCGGATCGTCGCGTTCGAAAGCCCTGTCCAGTGATTGGGACATGGCATGAGCACATCTTGTCGCAGGAGAAACGAGATCGGGTAAAGGTCCATAGAGTCATGCGGACTACGTGCAGGCAAATCCTTCGTTGATGCGGGAACATCGTCGGCCTCAAGCTCTTTGCATTGTGACGGATCAAGTCCCAAATCCTCCAGAGATCCTAGGTTGATCGGCAGCGCTCGAAGTCCGTACGTGCTTTTCAAAGAGGCTGCACGCGAAAGCGCCGGCATGTCGTCTGTGGCATTGAGCTGCGAGACTCGTAGCGCGGCCACGTCCCAAGCTGTCAGATTGCGCGATGAGCTGGCCATTCTACGGGTGCAACATCCATGTGTCAAGAATCGGGGCCCTCCATCCTCTCTGCGCGCAATATGCCACAACATCGAACTGCCCCTGGACCTATTTTCCATAATACAATGTACCTCCATATGTAAAATCAAAATCAACAAAACTACTGGGCACCGGGGGGCCGTTGTGAGGTTCCAGCTTTTCTACATGCGTGACGACATAAGCAGGCACGTCGTGTGGATCGCGCAAAAAGACTCGTTCCATCCATCTAAGCATATTAGTCCATTGCGACTACCTCGTCATTTCCTTTATTGGAGAAACAGGTTGCGCAGCTGAGATATGGTATCTTCGGGGCTCGTAACAGAGTGACCATTCACGTCTTTGTGTGTAAAGATCTCGTGGTCATTCCCGCCCTCAAATGTCTTGTCACCGAAGAAGTGGATTTCCTTCCAGCTGTCCGGACTCACGTGTGTGAGAGCGAAAGTCTTATCCCAGCCGGCGGGGAACACATCGAAGCTGATCTGACCACCAATGCTGTAGCATAGACCATAATCGGGGAATTCCTTCTTCAGTGCTTCCACAAACGTTTGACGGATTTTATGCTCCTTGTCATATTTTTCAAACTCGTGACGCTCTTCGACCGACGCATTGCGGCCAATAGGACTGACATTCACCATACCCTTACGGAACTCGATGAATGTGCCCCGCATCACGGGAATATCCAGCTGCGATATATAGGAGAGCACAAACTTGACAAACTTTTTGTACTTGTCTTCACCGAGCCAGTTGATGAATGACTGCGATGGAAGCTGTGCACCGAGCCTGTACGCAGTCAGGCCATTTTCAGCAAAGCCATAGTCAAACTGCTGGAGAATGTCTTCATGTCCCGGGAGTTGCAGCTGCTCACGAATCTTCGACAAGTCACTGCCACCGACGAAGCCAATAGCCACTTGCTCACGAAGTGCCTTGAGCACCTTCAGCATTTCATCCGACACCTGCTGACGAGCGGGCGTCAGCGTGCCATCAACATCAAATAGGCACACAATGCCTGGCTGCTTGCGCTCAGAAAAGCTTGGCACACCGCTCATTTGGGAGGAAGGGGAGATAAATGTTGGATGTCCTGGAAGGAAGACAAAGGGAAGGTGCGAGTGGAAAATAACGAATCGTCTGCTCCCCCCACCCAAGAAATCGACCCACGTTCTGCAGCGGTCAGGCCGCCTGCTTCATGCATAGTGCATAAAAGCCGCCGGGATTTATCCCAGCGTGCACGGGCCTGACCACGTGGTCACGAACCCAGACCCAAACCCAAATCCACACCACGTCGCTGCTCCACGTCACTCTTGCGTGAGTCACGTGGGTCATCGTGAAATGGTATCCCTACAAGCACCAGAAGAAGCGCGAGGAGCATGCAAGTGTATGGACCGAGACGAGAAGTATAGAATCAAGTATGGTATGAAGTAAGCGTCTGATGCGTATATACTCGATGCATTAGGGGTCAGTGGTATATGTGGGTGGTGGTGACGGTGTGCGTAAATGTGTGCCGGATGGTGGCACGTGGGCATCTTCATAAGATACGTGGGAGCGTCTTGCCGGCGAGGGCGAGCGTGAGCGTGAGCGTGAACGGCGAGCACCTCGCGCCGGCATATCACGGTTGACGCGATCCCATCTGCTAGAGCCTCGGGTGTCTGGCAGCACAGCGCCTTCTCGCCTTCTCTCGCGCTCCTCTATTCGTTCTTGCTTGCGTCGTTCCTGGAGAACAGGATCGAACGCCTGCCCTTCTTCATAATCGGGACGAACGTGCAGTGCACGTTGCATCTTGCTTGACTCGCGCTCTTTCGCTGCACTTCGCGCATGGGTGTCCGAGGGTCGCAGCCCCTTGACTTCTGCATGCGTTGGCTGGCTGTATGATGTAGGAGCTCGCTCCAATCTTGCACGTAGACCTTGGCGCAGAGATGCTACTCGTGCCTGAATTTCCTCTTCTGGTAGTCTAACGAATCGCGTGAGTACAACAGCGCATAAAGCAGTGGCCTACGAACCCTTTTTCCTCCAATTCATCCTGAAACTCGATACACTGGATCTCGATTTTTCTCCGACGCTCATGATCTAGGATCGATGCATCTGGCTTTACATGCTCAAACTTTCGCACATCGTCATCGACGCGTGGTGCGATAGGATCACGCGGCCTGAGATGGGACAGGTTTCGCTGGACATAGCCGTTCGTGCCACTGTACGTGTGAGCCGACCATCCCTTCTTACAGGGTCCATTCCAACATACCTTCCGCGCGCTGTCTGCAGTCCAATGCCGTTGTACATGTCAGAGCAACTTTACCACTCAAGAGGCAGTAATTTCCGGCGTCACTGCAACAAGTTATACGCGTGGGCGCTAGACCGTTCGCCAGCTCGAATGAATGCGGTCGGCCCACTATCAAACCAACAGCGGTGGAGCGGTGGCGGCGCTCGTGTTTAGTCAGCTATATCCTGAGTACCCCCGCTGTCGTCGATGCACGCGGCGTGAGAGACTCGGTCAGATCCAACGACGTCAGCCGCGTGTACAGCACTTGCATGATGGGAGATGCACACATGCAGTCCACCATGGTGCAGGGTGCCGATGCCATGACGGCTCTTGATCTGCATCACTTAATTTCGCAATTCTGCCAACGACCAGATCCCATGGACATGATGTCAGCGAATGCACACGCATTACCAGGCAGTTCTGTGCAGCGTGAGCATGCTCTGCTGGAACTAAGCAAGAAGCGCGAGCAGTACGAAGATTTGGCCCTTGTGCTTTGGAATAGCTTTGGTGTTATGCCCTCACTATTGCAGGAAATCATCTCTGTGTACCCGCTCCTTTCGCCGCCTGTCTTGACGGCTCACGCGTCGAACCGCGTCTGCAATGCACTCGCGCTCCTTCAGTGCGTAGCGAGCCACAATGAGACGCGTGGCCCCTTTCTTCAGGCCCATATTCCTCTTTTTCTGTACCCTTTTTTGAATACAACATCCAAGTCGCGTCCGTTTGAGTACCTGCGTCTCACATCGCTGGGTGTCATCGGTGCTCTTGTGAAGCAGAACGACAAGTCGGACGTGATCACCTTTCTTCTTTCCACTGAAATCATTCCGCTTTGTCTTCGTATCATGGAGACTGGCTCAGAGCTTTCAAAGACGGTGGCCATCTTTATTGTGCAAAAGATTCTGCTAGATGATTTGGGCCTGAACTATATCTGTCAGACGTACGAGCGTTTCTATGCTGTTGGAACGGTGTTGAGCAATATGGTAGCGCAAATCGTTGAAAGTCAAGCCGTCCGACTGCTCAAGCACGTCGTACGTTGCTATTTACGCCTCAGTGACAATCCCCGGGCTCGTGAAGCATTGCGGTCTTGTCTCCCCACGCCTCTTCGAGACGCTACTTTTTCGCAGCTTTTGAAGAACGACCACATGACCAAGCGATGTCTTGCTACACTTCTTCTAAACCTGTCGGATCGTGCTGAAAATTAGCTTGCTGAAGGGAGACTATGAATGTCTTGCATCCTCCCATATTTGGATACCAAGCTTAATGCGTGTTTGTTGGCCGCTTCAGCCGTCACGTACGCAAGACGTTCATCTTGTTCGAATGTGTCATATGGAAAACATATGCGAAAAAAAAAAACACGCGCATTGTGACATATAATAACAAGCGCTGTATATCTGAGAATGCTTCACCCATGCAACAGCTCGCCTGGCATGATCTGGCTACATTGGGACCTGTGCTACAACTCTACGTGACCTGGTCAATATGTCAACATTGACACATGCGCTATGCTTTGTTTGGGAGCATCCTAGATCTCGTTCGTTTAGCATCGGCTCACTCCATGGTTTGTAAATGCCGCATATGTATGACCACCAGAGTCGCGTCAGCTCATGGGACTATGTGGCTCGTCATCGCCAGCCGCTTGCTGGGCACATATGCGCTGCAATTCAGATTGCAGCTCCATCTCTTGCATATGCTGCCCAGCAAGCTGGCGTTCCACGTGTCGAAGTGAGTCTGTCACGAAAGACTCAATCGCTTCTCGCTCGTCTTTTTCAATGTAGCCCATCACGCTTTTTTGTAGTTGTGCAGCATTCAAAAGATCAAATTGTTGAGCTCGTACATTTTCGAGTACCAGGGACGAGAGATCTATGCGATCGAGCTTTTCTGCTGGTAGCATCTCACGCTCCAAAGGCACCACAGACGCGGCAGAGTGCACGTTTCGAGCTCGACGATCTTTATGGAGCTTAAGCTGCAACACGTCTTTCGGATTCGCTATGCGCCCCGTAAACTCTTGTCCGAACCGGGCAATGTTTCCAAGAGGTAGATGAGTATCATATACCACTCGCAAGCGGACTAGGGGCAGCATAGGAGGCGGTCGCTCAGATGCTGGTAAGTGCTGATGACGCTCGTGCCATCGGGCGTCTGCCTCGGCAATGAGCAATTCCACCTGAACACGGTTAGCAGAGCCAACTTCCAGGAGAGACCAAATGGGGGAGGAAGGGGGGAGGGGCAGGAACACGTACATGCTTGCGAAGCAATTTTGCGACAGCAACACGATCAGCAGGATCGATCTCAGCTTGGCGGATCTCGGCAGGCAGAGACAAGTCTTTCATGACAAAGGGACGCACGGTCTGCAGAGCTATAGGCTCAACGGTGCAGTCCTTCCCTTTCACATGCGCGATTGCGACGCTCTTTGGTACGCACTCACCTGGGGATAGGCTCGTCGCGATGCTGCTGCCGGGCTGTGAGATGACGTAGTTCTTTTCCGTCACAGCTTCAGGCGAAATACGCTGTTCGTGCTCGTGGCCCCAAACGACCAAGTGCAGAGAATCATCGAACATAGATTCGGGCACATACGCCTTTGGGTTGTGTGAGGCCCGGTTCTGATGCAGCACGAGAATTTGGAACCACTCGTCCATAGCTTCGGCTGGTCGATACATATAGACGTGTCTTTCACGCAGTTCATGTGCAATGCGTTCATCTTTGATGTTCCCCATTCCGTACAAAGCAAGCCGCGTAGTGCCCTTGCGCAAAAGTACGGGTCGAAGCGCCATCATGCCTGAGCCAGAGGACGACGACATCGATGCTGGTCTCTTGCGAGAAGCATCTCGACTTGGAAGGGAAACGCGACCAAAATAATTCAGCAGTCCAGCTGCTGACAGGATGTCTAATGCCGACAAACTTCCATCCTGGCCTAGTCCTTGCGGGTCATCGTGATTTCCATGGATCGAGAATACGGGTATACTAACGTTCAGATTGGCATCTTCATAATTTACAAAAGGAAAGGATGTGCCTGAGCGACTTTCGGCGTATGGGTCACTCAGCAGCTCAAGAGCAATAGGATCGTCTCCTAACGTATACTCACGGAGAAGATTCATGGTCCTATACAGGGTGGATCGAGATGGCTTGTTCTCATGGAAGAGATCGCCACCCAAAAGGATCATATCGACCTACCATGTGTGTGAGGACCTAAAGCGCACGTACGTACCTGATTCTGACGAGCGAGCTGAAGAATCTCTTCAAAGGTTCGTAGCGAGTCAGAGCCACGCACTGGATCTCGTTCCATGTATCCAAGATGGGTGTCTGACGCTAGGAGAATTTTCAAGATGTCAGGATCGTCCTCCCGCTGTGCATCAATGAGACCACTCATGCCGCCGAGTGTCGTTGATCAGGGGTGGAGAGGGTGATTGGGAAGGTAGGTGGATGGATTGGCGACCACTGGCAGGAATCTGCCACCCCTTGTTAAAATAGCATGTCAGCTTAAGCGGCGCCACGCGATAATCAGGAACACGAGTCTCTGGTGCAAGTCCGGATGTATCGTCAACATAAAGTTCTCCGTCATGCTATATGCTGAATGTATGTACATTAGTTGAATGGGGACCAGATGACGCGTCCGATCAAGCGGAGCAGATGCATAGGATACGAGCCCCAAGAGAGAATAGCATTGTGCATCGTAATCCGCCCGTTTATACATGCGATCGTTTGCTTGTCTTGCGATATGCCTAACACGCGGAAACGGAAAGGAATCGGTGGTACTCGTGTCTTGGGCATTTCAATCACATGCGTTATATTGTATTGTCCAGGTTCCATGGGACACTGGACTTCCACATGGTTCTCACGAAGCACATCGCACAAATCCATGCGCTCCGCATACAATCGAAGAAATCCAAGGTAGACATTCACGTCGACGTAGCTACCCTGCGCGACACGCCCCGACAGCGATCCAGCGCCATGGAACGTCAGATTCCGGCCCATGACGGGTGGGTCAGGCTGCAGCTCCACCGAGTCTACTCGAACGAGATAACTTTCAGCATCGACATCATCACACCATTCCCATGACCATGCGTCGCTTTGTACTTGGCCCAAAGAATGTAAGTCCTTGCCAAGCGGAATGTCATGCGCACGAGCCTCAGAGACCATTCGGTAGACGATATCATCCATAGGCTCTGCATGAGCATACATAGAATTGTGTGTATCAGTCTTGATCATCCCAGAAATTGGACTGGCCAAGATCTGTGCACTCAAAACAAGCAAGCCCACGACGAGACAGACGATTCGCATGATCAGCAAGCGGCTCACCAAAGAGCAAGTGCGTGACATGGGGTGGGTAGTAGGCCTTTCTCTAGCGTAGTGGAGGAAATATTGGTTCATCACGAACAACGGTTCCTCCACATTCGTCTTATGGGTGCATGAGGCCCACCCAGATCAAAAACCCAATCAGGACAGGTGGATTCCATAAAAAATGTGGACCCAACCGAGAGGAAAACTTCTTCGTGACGGTAGTACGTGCCACTTCGATCAGAGTCCTTTGAAGGGCGCGTTGACAGAGCCATGAAGCTAGATGCTACAGACGTGCGGTACATCACGCCCGAAGAGTACCGCGTTTTAACAGCCGTGGAGATGGGCTCTAAGAATCACGAGGTTGTGCCGACCACGCTCATCGCACAGATTTCGTCACTACGGCATGCTGGCATCAGTAAACTACTCTCAAATTTACTGAAGCGACGCCTCGTGGCGCGTGTGCAGAACAACGTATATGATGGATTTCGCCTTACGTATGGAGGGTACGACTATCTTGCTGTTCGCGCATTGAGCAAGAGAAAATCCATGTATGCTGTCGGCAACCAGATCGGCGTAGGCAAAGAGAGCGACATCTACCTCGTATCGAACGAGGAAGGCGAGTGTCGGGTGCTAAAAATCCACCGCTTGGGTCGTATCAGTTTCCGAAAAATCAAGGAAAAGCGTGATTACATGGGAAAGCGAAAGAGTGCGAGCTGGATGTACATGAGCCGATTGGCTGCGCAAAAGGAATACGCGTTTATGCAGGTACGTTGACGTTTTCGATCATTATCACGGTACATAATGTTGTACAGAAATGCTAACAAGAAAGATCCTACATGCGCATGGGTTTCCAGTCCCCACGCCATTAGACCAGACTCGACATACCGTGCTAATGAGTTACGAAGACGCATACCCCTTACGGCAGATTGCCGCACTCCCGATTGATCAAGTCCGGCACCTATACTCGGCTCTCATGGCGCTTATTGTGCGCCTTGCACGGGCGGGGCTGATACACGGCGACTTTAATGAATTCAACTTGCTTGTAAAAGAAATTCGGGATGATGAAGACAACACTGATGAGAACGACACGATTCCGAAGCATCAACGTATAGAGCGTGCAGATCAAAGCGATGCGGAAAACGAGTCAGATTTTGGTGCCGAGGATGCAATTGTAGAGCACGGCAAGGGTTTTGCAAGAGTTGTGCAAGGACCCCCTAGAGCGAATGACGATGAAGAAAAAAAAGATGCAGTTGATGTGCCAAAGACGTACTCGGATGAAGACGGAGACGAGGACGAGGACGAGGACGAGGATGAGGACGAGGATATCAGCGACATCTCAGTGGATACGCAACAAGGAATTGATCTGGGTGAAGGCATTCGCGTAGAGCCGGTGTTGATTGACTTTCCTCAAATGGTAAGCATTGAGCACCCGAATGCCGACTACTTCTTCGAGCGTGATGTTGACTGTGTTCGGCGCTTTTTCCGGAAACGTTTCCGCTTCGAATCGGAGGAGTATCCAACCTACTCGCAGGTTATGGAAGCGATGCGGGACGAAAAGGTTGACCGACTGGATGCTCTCACACGTGCTAGTGGATTTGGCAAAAGCTCAGACGCAGATGCGATCCTGGAGATGCACCTCGCAAGTATGCACGTTGACGAGAGTGAGGCCGAAAATAGTGGCGTCGAATGGGATGAGGGCCGTTCTGATGGTGATCATACTCATGACGAAGACGAAGGTCAAGTTGAAGAAGAAGATGAAGAAGAGGAGGAGAGCGATGAGGACGATGTTGATGACGAAGCGGATGTCACTGTTGATTCCGTTAGAGGTATGGGTGCGATAAAGAAAGGGAAAATGGAATCCATAAGACGCAAACATGACATGCAGCCCGGCCAGGTGGACATGTCGTATGTTAGTTCACGCACAGCTGCGTCGCGTGCACAGGCACAGCGCCGATCTTTCAAGCATCATGGACGCAAGTCGCAGGCGACCAAAATAGGCCGGCGGCACGGCGGTGGAAAAGCCAAGCATAATAAGGCCCGCATCGTAGCTGATTCACAGGTTATTTAGCGTCCCAGTGGCACAAGTCAGACAACCGTCGAGTGAGCACGCCTCCATTGCGGAGACGCGACGCGCGAAGGAGGCATAATAGGAGTGGGAATGAAGGGTGGATGTGTGGAGGAGGCAAGCGCCACCACGAGTATGTGCGCACTGGAGCGTTGCCATTGGAGAGAGAGGAAGGGTTATATAGGCACGCAACGTTGGATGAGAAAAAAAAAGGCCAGTGAGCCGTTCTTCGATTCGTGCCCTACGGACGATGTCCGCTCGTCCCCAAGTCGGGCGTGGGACAAGCCGCGCATCGTCTCCCAGCAATACGCTGTATTTTTGGAATGGCAGGCTGCTGATATCAAAAGATGCGCCGTGGGCTATTGGCATCACAGGCACGCTGTTGATTGCAGGTCCAGCATGCTGGATCGCATTCGAAGCACCTTACCTTTCGCAGGGAGTGAGTGTGGCACCTGTCGTTCTTTTCGCCTATTTCTGGATCAATAGCGTCGCAAGCATGCTGAAGACGGCGCTGACAGATCCGGGCATCTTGCCACGAGAATTGGATCCCGAACCGGACTGGCAAGAACCGCCGTCGCCACACATGCCCTTCGATATTGAAGGGCCTATGAGTAGACCAAAAGACCGTTCCATTGCGTTAGAGCGCGTGGACGACGGTGGTGATCCATCGCTTGGCACAATAGCCAGTATACCCAGCGTCTGGTGTGAGACATGTCATGTGTACCGCCCGCCGCGATGTAGCCATTGCCGCTCATGCAACAACTGTGTCGACACACTGGATCATCACTGCATATTCTTGAATGCATGCATTGGGCGGCGAAACTACACGACATTTTATGCGTTTTTGTGCCATACGATGGCCATGTTGCTCGTTGGGATTGTCGGCTGTATACTAAAACTGTATTATATTGCAGCTCCGACAACAGTGGCTCAGGTACGAGCTGACGGGAACAAAACGACGCGTGGGTTCGTGCACGCGCTGAAGAAGACGCCGGAAAGTGCCGTGTTTTTCTTTCTCGCTACGGTATGGTCGATCCCTGTGGTGTGCTTATGGACATACCATACATGGCTTCTGCATCAGAATCGCACCACGGTCGAGCAAATCCGACTCGAGTCTACATCCCGACTATATGACGTTCATCGCCCGTACTCGACTGATCTATTCGACAGTGGTGCGTGTGTACGAGGCATGGCAGCTTGCTCTGCTAAGATTCGGAACGTTGTCGTACCCAAGGAGTTTGCTACGCCACTGACGGCATTCGAGCCGCCGTCTTTGTCGCGCAATCGCACAAGACAGATGCGGCGGACGCGCGCTCCCTTCCAGCACAAAAACCCATCGCGGAACGCGCTCCAAGTGCTGGGCCGCCCAACGTTTACATCCTTCGCCCTTGTCCGGCCACATGGGCTGGCCTTGATGTCATTTCCATCAACATCTGTTCCTGTTCACGAGTTACCGAACGAATCGATTCCTGCGTCCCCTCTGTACGCCCCACCCAATGCCAAGATATCCTAACTCACCTTGCATACACGCCTCCATAGCCACTCGTTTCAATCATGTAATTAAATCCTTATGTGCTAGACGACATCAGCCACACAGCGGCTCGTCAGCCCAGCCCCCTCACAAAACGTCTTCAAGTGCGCCGACGGGCTTGACTGGCTTCTCTTCAGCGCTAATCTCGCGAGAAAATCACCTCGATAGCGTGTGCAGCGTTTGTCACCGGCAGCGTAGATGTCGATGCCGTTCGATGTCGCTCCTGATGTGGATGCATCCACACTGCGAGTTGCCCAGCTGCGCACAATCTTGCAAGCACATGGCGTCGTGATGCCGGGGCATGTACGCAAAGCTGCACTTGTAGCTGCCTTTGAAGAGCATGTGCGGCCTCATCTTGTGAAAGCGGAGAGAATGCAAGCTGTACCAGAAACAGCGCCAGTGACGCCAGCAACGCCAGCAACTCACCCATCAGCGGCATCGTCTGCATTGTCTACACAACCAAAGAAAGAAAGCACCCCTCCGTCAATGGGAATTGGAACGCCAGGTATGCGCTTCGTCTCACAAGAACAACCGGGCGCCTCTTTGAAAGCATCGCCACCGGCCAGCATGGATATCCGATTTTCTGACGAAAACCCATTTCAACGTCCTGCTGTGACCCCCATGCCATCACGGAAAAAAGCCCAGCGTTTATCGACGCCAGTGGCAAAACCCATGACGCCCACATCGTCGGCGAAAGCCAAGTCGACGCCCGTGTCGAAGGCGATGAGCCACATGCCACACACAGCATCTCCATATACCCGCACGCCAGACAAGGTGCGCCAAATAGCCATGGCTGCGTCGCACGAGCTACATGTGCCTGGCCAAGCAACCGAGATGTCTGACAGTGACTCTGCTGACCAATCTGCCGTTGGACCAACACATGGATTCACGCACTTGCCAAAGGAAGATCAGTTACTATCGATCACGCAGCAAATCCGCATACACTGGCGGGCGACACTGGTCCGTTGGACGGCCTGGTTCAGTGTACTTGCATGGATTTGGTTCTGCTGGCAATCGCGATTGGAAGGGTACTGCCTCTCAGGCACACAGCCACCGGTGCCTGAGCGACCCACCAATGTATGGCAAGCGCTGCAGGTGGTCGTCACACCAGTGTGCACGCCATGCCCAGAACATGGGGTTTGTGTCGGCGGCCAACTTGTTGCATGCGATTCGTCTGACTACACGATAGAAGAGCCAGCTTTAGCTCAGATCCCCCTCCTTGCACAGCTCGTGCCCCTAGGATGGCGCGCCAGGCGCTGTGTACCTGACACATACAAGCTCGTGCTGGCATCCGAATTGGCCGATGCTCTCGTCGACTATCTAGCGCACTTCCATGGACAGGTTCGGTGCGGCCGGCAACAGGCACATGAGAATGCACCAGTCGAAGCACCATTGGGTATGTATGCCTTGCCTGAAACCGAAGTGAAGACGCTTCTGCAAGCGCGTACGGTCGACACGGTCGACGCGCATACGTATGACGTTCTATGGCGCATGGTAATCGACGGGCTTCTTGAGCATGCGCACGCCGACATGCAGGCTATTGTGCAAAACAAGGATGCAAGATCAATTCGGCATGGATCGGTCGTTGATCGATGGCTCGTGTCGCCACGCAAGACCATGCCGGTGACATGTCGGCTGCGCTTATACGTACTTGACTGGGCATGGCGCCACCGCCTTGCGCTGTTATGCACGCTCCTTGCTTTCGTGGGCACATTCACTCTCTCGCGCCGTGTGCAGCGTTCACGGATCCGTCAGCATGTGGTATCGACGCATACTCAACGGGTGTTTGAGCAGCTGCAAAAACAGGTGCTTGCTCACATGGCGGCCATGGAGGCGGGCTCGAACCGTGTCGTACCACGTGGCATTCCTGTGCCACATCTCCGCGACACGATCCTGCAAGCGGAGCCCAATCCTCAGGTGCGGCGCCAGCTCTGGCAGCATGTGGCCAAAGTTGTCGAGCGCAATGCAAATGTACGCACACGACAAGCACAGTGGCATGGTGAATGGCAACGTGTGTGGGAATGGATGGGCGTTGTGCCTGTGGAACGTGCTGAGATCCGTGGCGGCCAACAATTGGATGAAAGCCGACTTGCCAACTCAGAGCAGCACCACAACGACACAACGACAAATGACATCAACAGCACCGATAGTGCCGACGGCACTAACCACGAGCATGCCGACCATGACGTTCACACGGCGTCCGTGCCTCATGGAAGAAATGCGCGCGCATGGGCCGCACAATGCATCACTTTCTAAGCGTCCCACCCTCCTCACAGAGCGCGCTCGATTTTGATCGTATTTCTCTCTCGAGCTTCCTCCACTATACGTTTATTTGGCCGGAGGCGGCGATGCGCACGCACGCGCCGTCATCGGGCCTTGCATATATCCATCCGCATGTAGCAATGAGTAAGGACACATCCAATCTCGTTAGTGGACCCGACGTTGCAAGTGCACTCTTTATGTGGGCGCCAGGGAATTCTTCCATTGTTCGTACACACACTCTTTCTTCCCCAACTCTTGCTTGCGCGTGTAAGTAGAAGTGCGTACGTGTGAGTGCGTGCATCCGTGCGTGTGGTAAGCAGCAGCAGCAGCAGCGTCACCAGCAGCGGCCTGTTTCTGCTCAGCTCACCAACGACACGATGATAGAGCCGACCTCACCCTCCGTCAAGTCGACAAGATCTGCGCGGTCCATGTCGCCTTCTATGTCGCCACGACGTCAACCTGATCTCCTTCGACTTGTGCAGCACCCAGTTGCGCCTTTGTCGTCAAATGTGGTGGCAGAGCCAGACATGGGTCGTCAGGCTTTGTCACCAGACTTGGCCAAATTTTCTCATCTGCACACAAACACCGAGCCGGGGCCAAGTTCACAAGCAACACCAGCTGGTAGCTCAGACAAGTTGGAACATGTCGAGAAACTCTTGCATGCGTCGCTGGAGCATGATGCACAGCAGCAGCGACTGCACATGGACGCAGGGATGGCAGCGACTGGACTTCCTGATGACATGTCACCCACACAAGCGACAGATCCCTCCAAAGAGAGCAAGCGCGTATGTTTTGATGAGCGCACCTTTCTTCGTCATGAGACCGCACGCCCGTACCATTACGAAACGCGCACGGCTCGACGGCCGAATCTGCACGGGCATATGGCTGAGACGCGGCAGTACATGGACTCGTTCATTCAACAGCTGCAGTCGCAGATTGAAGGAGCCAGTGCACGATGGAACCGAGAGCCAGTGCAGGAGTTGGTTACGTACCAGGCACGCAGCGGCGCTAGCTCGCCGGTCGTCGTGCACCATGCACGTGCAATGAGTCTGTTCCGTCCATGGTTGTGGACGTGGCGCGTGTTGATCGAGTTCCACGCGCCCTGGTTATCTCGAAATACTCGCATGTCCCCCGGGATCTATGGTCAGCTCATGACACGCGCACGAGACATAGTGTCGAATGCGCTGCATGAAACCGAGTCGCTAGCTGGACAAGAGCGAGCCAATGCCGTGCTTCGTTGGTACCCAGCATTTGTACTCAGGGGGATGCACTCGTTGCTCGCCCAATATACCCCTACGAATGACGTCACGCACATCGCTGCGCCGCATCAGCGGTGGGCTTGGGATGTACACGTCGTTACGATAACGATGCCAACCGTCGCTCTATGGCACATGGACGTGGTAGTGGCCACGTGTCTAGAGCTGCTTCTCGTATACACACAGCTCGGATTGAGCCTTCTGCTAGCTATCATGCAAAGAATCCAACGCTAGATGTCCTTTAGTCTTCCATGTCTTCCTCGAGCGACTGAAGCGCCTTGCGAACAGCCTCGTCGCGCAGCGAGGCAGGCACGGCCGTATGCCGGCCATCTGGGCCAATCCACGAGAGCTCAAGCTCAAAGTCCTTGTCCTTGGCATCGTCATGTGCTTTGTAGATGCTGTAGCGCGCTGTCAGTATCCATGCGGAAGTAAAGGGGAGAAAGGGAAGGGCGCGTGAAGGAGGGAAGTGGGCGGAACGATACGTACATGCGCGCGACCTCAATGACGGCCTCTTCCATGGACATCTGGTCAAGTTCAAGTTTCTCGATCTCAGTCTTTGCAAATTGCTTGCCTTTACCTACGGCACAGCCGTGGTAACCCCAAAACATGCCGGACGGCTCCACGAGAAAGAGCTGTGGACCGTGCATTTCGTCGACGCCACCAAGGATCGCAGCGGCGCCAAATGGGCGCACAGATGAGTACAGTGTAAATGCCTGCATGTACAGTGCAATCCGCTCTGCGAGCGACTTGACAGGTGTCTTTTGCTTGTAGTTGTCGAAAAAGTTCGCGGCTTCTTCACGTGCACGCCCAGCCAGGTGCTTGCCATCGGCGGTAAGACCAGCTGACGTCAAGGCGATGTGCTTGTCTACGCCAAAAATTCGCTTGTTCGAACCAGGGACGAGCAGCTTGGAGTGAATCAGGTTCTCAACGCCCAGCACGACGCCATCTTTTGTCCGCACACCGATGGCTGTGCCGGCATTTTCCACCGCTTTGGTCGCATACTCAATTTGGAAGATGCGCCCATCTGGCGAATATGTGCTTGCAGACAGGTCGTAGCCTGTTCCCTGCGACGCCATGGTACTCAAACGACCGTGCCCGGAAAGTGAGTCTGTGTGTCGCTTCGATCGTCCAGAAAGACGGACAACAGAGCTCCACGCGTCGTTGTCGTCGTCCCTTCCTTCCTCCCCTCCTCACCGATCACTTGGCCAGGCGCCACTTGCTCACTCGGCCGAGTGAACCTTGCTTCGTGTTTCGCTCGTGTGGATGTGTGCGGCGGCCCTTGTTATCGACGTCCTTCGCTCGGCAGACTTAGAGAGCTCTGTGACGTCCCTCTCTCTCCCTCACGGCAGCCTCTGGAAGCAGACGCTGTGTCGTTGCGAGCGCGTTTTCGAACGACATAGCTGGTCTTTCTCTCTCTTTCGTGAGCGTGTGTGTTTGAGCGCGTGATCTTGCAAGCGCTTGAGTTTTGTGGCACCACTAGCTACGCGTGCTCGCATTACGATGACACACTTGTTACCACCCCAGCTCCTGCGCCTCTTTGCTCCTCGGCCGCCGCCTGAATACCTGCGCCCGTTGCCGGGAGACAAAGATCCCAATGCCCGGCCAGCTCCCCGCACCGCAAAGCAGGTTGAGCAGCGCAAGATTCGACCCTTGGAGGGCATGGCGGCGTTTCTCGAACGAGCAAGACAAGAGATCAGCCAACATCCCACCGACGCTGCTGATGAGACAGATGCGATCGTCACACAGACGGAAGTGCGTCGAGAAGAGCGCGCAAAGGAACGCGCAGATACGCGCCAGCGTATGTTGGACACGTACCGGCCCCATGAAAATACCCATGCTGCAGGCGACCCATACAGAACCCTGTTTGTCGCGCGCCTGTCGTACGATACCACGGAGCGCGAGTTGGCGCGTGAGTTTGAGCGGTACGGACGCATTGAAGACATCCATCTAGTGCGTGGACCTGACGGCAAGAGCCGTGGATATGCGTTTCTCCTCTTTGATCGAGAACGCGATCAACGCAGTACGTATTTCAACTTGCCTTTTTTTTGTTTCACCTGGTGCATGGACTTACCTGTAGCTGCATATGCACGGTCAGAAGGTGTGCGTATTGATGGACGCCGCATCCTTGTCGATGTCGAGCGCGGCCGCACAGTGCCTGACTGGAAGCCAGCAAGGCTCGGTGGTGGCTTGGGCGGCCAATCGCGCAAGCCGAAACAAAAAGTCCGGCCTGATTCTTTCCGTGGCGTTGTGGGTGGTCGTGGTGGATTTGGCCCTGCCGGCGGCGGCGGCGGCGGCGGCCGTGGTGGTGGCTTCCGTGGTGGACGTGGCGGGTTTCGAGGTGGTGGCCGTGGCGGCGCGGGCGGTGGATTCCGCGACCGCGGAAGCAGCTTCCGTGATCGCGGCGGCGACCGCTTCAGTCGGCCTCGCGATCATAGCTACCGCGATCGAGATGGACTCCATGATGCATCTGGATCTTTATCGTACGGCGCACCGGGTCCTGCACGTTCTTACGAAGATCGCGCGCCAAAGCGTATGCGCTACTAGGCTAGATCTTCTTGTTTTAATTTTTTTTTTTCCTTTTAGATGTTTCATGCATCTACTATTTGTATCGGTAGAACTCTTTTCTAACTATCTTATCCGTAACTTCGCCCTCAATGCAAAGACCAGCAACATGTCAGTGTGAAGGGACTTGATAGAAACATCAGCATACTTCTGACAATTCACCGTATAGTTAAAATTAGCTGAGAATTTCATCGGTCAAGTCATAAATAAACCCATGTCGGACGAACGGCACGTCTAGAGCCAGTGCGAATTTCGAAAACATATTCGAAGCCCGATAATTTAACACTCGTTCCTCTTCCTGTCCCCGCCCACCCTCTCATCCCCCCTTCCCATCTCCCAGGCCGCCTGCACGCTGGGATGACCAAAGCAAGCGATTCCGATGCGTCTATAGTCGGCGCAAGGAGTCCATACCATCGAATTCGCTCGTCGACACGCGTAAATTCCCAGGGCATTCCACTCGTGCCAACCCGCGGCGCACATGTACTGCCAGGCGACAGCGACCATTACGACGATGAAGCGAGCTCAGAAACGCTCATCCAGGCACGTCCTCGTGGTCAGCATGGGCCCACGCATGCACTACACCACATGGACGTGGACTCTGAAGATACATCATTCATTCAAGGCAAGCGGCGCACGCGCGGCTCAAGTCGCACGCGCTCCGTGCCGGCGACGTCGCGTCCATCGCCAGCCCCTACATCGATCATCCGACCCTTGTTGGAATGCGCATTGTTTGTTACTGCATGGATGGTCGTGCTTGGACGTCTCTTGCAAAGTGCGCCGGACGTACGGGACAAGGCATTCGAGATGCTGGTTGTGGGCATGGTCCTACTTGTGTGTTTTTTCCTACACCTACAACACGCATGTACCATCTGGGTGACGCGCGTGACATACTTACGAAAAGCCGATCCAAGCGATCCCTTGTACGTGTTTCTTCTGCCTTTGGTCGCATGTGCGCAGCTACTGGACGTCGCTCCCACCACGCAGCCACCAGGCCCCCTGGCCCCACCACGCATGGGCCTGGGCATGAAGGGAGCTTGGCGTGTCGAGCGATTGCCTGAGCAGACTGATCCTGTGCAAGGACGCAGCACGTTGCTTGATCTGCATGTACTGTGCGCGCTGATCCTTGGTATCCATATATGTGTTTCGTCGTGTGTGCGAGCGTACTGCAAGCGCCGCGCACATCACTGGAAGAGCCTGCCGCCAGGCAAATCCTTCCTCATCTTCCATGCTTTTGCATTGATCCTCAGCAGTGTCTGCATGAGTGTGCAGATTGTATGCCGTGCGACGGGTCATGCCCATTGGCTGCTAGCAAGCATGCCCACATGGATGACATTCACGACTGCACTCCTATTCCAGAATCAGCTGTATATGGTGACGCGCGTAGCGCGTCAGAACTGTACGTTGGGCGAGCTCAGTATCATCTGTGCTGTTGGCACAGCCTTGTTCCACGAAGCTGTGATTGTCACTATGGCCCGTCTTATGCCACCGTACGCGAAGTATTTCTTCCGTGAGCCATCGGCCATTATGTACTGTCAGCTGGCTCTTATTGTCGGTATGTTCCTAATAGGTTATGTCTTGAGCCCGTTGCTTGTCCTATCGCGCAACTTGGCCCAGCGACCGACGCATCGCCTGCGCTGGCCGCTGAAGCGCAACTTGCATCGCCGACTCCTCGCACTCGCATTCTTTGTCTTTTCGCTTGCTCTTGTGCTAGGTGTGCTAGCCCCATGGCTTGGTTGGCAGCTGCGCAAGCGCAGTGCCTGGTTCTACTTGGCACGGTTCATGCTGCAAGGACCGTACTGGTGGTTCCGCTTCGCACTTCTTGCGTACTGGGGCGCGCTATGCAACATTGCGTTGCTGAGCATCCAGCTCATGGTCAATCGCATGTGGCAATATGCAACGGTGGGAGATCAGGTCAAGAAACAGCCTCGATATCGGCCCAACAGTGGAAGCGGCACTAGCAATGCGAGCGGCGTTGCCAGTGGCATTAGCAGCGTTGGTAGTAGTGCTATCGGCGGCAGCGGCGCCGGCGCTGGCAGCAGCAATGGGCGCGTCTCCCAAATGTCCATGCATGGACGCACTGCACTCACTGCGACTGAGCGTGCTAGTACGCTGGCTGCAACGCAGTTTTCAGAGCGTGGTGAGCAGGAGGAGAGCACGTCTCTTGGACCACGTGTCGCTGTGAGTGTCAATGGGCGACGAAAGTTCTTCCATGCACTAGCTGTCCTACTATTTGTGCCGGGCATTGCATGGGATCCGGCGTTCATGCACCTTGCATTCAGTGGAGCGCTGGCTGTATTTGTTCTCTGTGAATACCTGCGGTACTGTGCCGTGTACCCTGTGGGAGCGACGCTGCACTTCTTCTTGAGTCAGTTCCTCGACAGCAAAGACAGTGGGCTGGTGATCCTGAGCCATGGATACCTCCTGTCTGGCTGCGCGGCAGGACTGTGGGTCGAGAGTCAGAGTCGCATCACACAACAGCTGGGCGTCCTAGCGCTGGGCGTCGGCGACGCTGTCGCGTCCATTGTTGGCCGGCAGTACGGACGTATCCATTGGCCACTTTCCAATAAGACAGTCGAAGGCACGTTTGGCTTTGTCGCGAGCATGATAACATCTGTTACATTCCTGCGTATATTTGGCCTTGTCGAGGCATTCCGCATGGTTCCCTTTACCGTGGTCATGGTCTTGCTCGCAATGATTGAGGGCTTGTCTGAGCAGAATGATAATATTGTGCTGCCACTGAGTGGCATTTTCCTTACGTCCATGATCCCCCTTGGCTCTTCGTAAAATACCTCGGACCCATTCATCCCCTTACGATAGACCTTTGAACCATGCCGTGTATGCCTGCTCAACGTCAAACAACATTTCGCGCGCTTGCGATTCATCCACCTCTTCACTCGCACTGAGTCGATTTAACCGAATGAGCCTGTATATGGTGTGTGAGTCGATCGTCACACATCGAGCAGCTGCATGTGCCTACGCACCATTCAAGAAGCTTCTCACGCGACTCGCCCGAGTTCGTGCCTGCTTTCGTGTATGCACTCAGCACATCACTCAATAGAGGGTGCAGCTGATCTTTCGCTCGCATTTGGAGCTTGAGCGCGTCCATCAATGTGATAAAGTTTTGCGTTGTCTCGGCGACAATTTGCGCCCCTACGCCCTGAGATGCTGGGCCCGTAGTTTCATTACCTCCGTGCTCGATCGTCGCAGGAATGCCAAGTGCGAGTCGGTGTGCTGCCGCTGGGTGATCCATGTGGAAGTGCTGCATAAATGCATGCACATCGTGGAACCGATAGGCAGGAGGCTGACTTGGGTCCGTGATCAGCTTGATCACAGTCTTATACTGCCCCAAGAGTCGCGAGCATTGCGTCGCGTATGCTTCTTCATGCACCGCCCCACGCACATAAGCACGTTCCAAGTAGTCCAGGCATGTGATGAGACTGAACAAGGTCGCCATCGTCTCGTACCGCTCGCGATCCTGACTTGTATGGTATAATTTTTGTTCCTGTCATTAGACACGCAAACTCGGAACTGCATTCCCTCACGTACTTCATATACGTTCATGCCGATCCTTTGCCAGATTCGTGCTGCAAATAGTGCCGCTCACACTTTTCGCACAACGCCTTCAGACGCAGCGCGTGAATCTCGTGCCACGCAAGCGCTTATCCGAAAGTCGATACGTGCGTGTGTCACGTCTTGATCTGTGTGATAAAAGCGTGGAGATGACCACGTGGACTTGTGGTGGCGGACACGCGACTCCGCATTGAACTAGACACGCTTAAATCCTTCTACACCCTCCATTGTTTCGCAACGGACGTCATCAACATCGATTACCACCATGTCCTGGGACCCGCAGTCCGTGGTTTCGTCCAACAGTCCAAAGCACATGTTGCTTGACGTGCGAAATACCTCTTTTCATGCAAATGCACTCGTAGAGGCTGATACTTCCATGACAGTGGAAGATGTCAAGCGCAAAATTTCTGAGCACGTGCGCCATACCAAGTGCGCTGCCGACGGATGGCCTCAACCCCATGGGATCCGATGTATTTATCACGGTTCAATCCTTTCTAATAATTCAAAGCTTGAGGTACTTCAGAAGGGTGAATTACAACCCGTGGTCATTCATATCGTCGTGCAGCCAGAGGCCTGGACACCATATTCGCCTCCTGAGCTGCCTTCATCTTCGACCGTGCAACATGACGCAAAGAACCGTGCACCTTCCTTGTCTTCATCTTTGCCTTCATCTTCCTCATCTTCTTCCTCCTCCTCGACAGATGCCTCCTCTTCACCATTTCCTCCAAAACCAACAACGTCACCGCTCACGCATACTCCAGCATCTGCACGTATGTCACAGCTAACACACCCTGATCCATGTATGCAGCGGCTCATGGAGCTTCCCAGGCACGAGCATAAGAGCATGCTATTGGCGCTGTACATTACATACGCATCGTACTGCACGTTCATGCACAAGATACAGCAAACATTGGACCCGAGCGCCGAGGCCAGGCTCCCGATCGAGGTACACGCGGGTGATCATGCCTCAATGCTGCGTACAGACGCACAGATGCAGACTGAAGCAATCAAAATAGTGGACTCGTATGTCATGCAGTGGACATCCCTCTTTGCCGAATGTGATCGAGCCTGCCAGAACGACGCGCACACAACTCAACAACATTATGAACCCGTATGGATAGAGGGTCTTCCTTTCTTACTGTGCACGAACAAACCGATACCACCGCGCTCCGTGATGGAGCTTCTTTCGACATTGGACAAGCGGATCCATGCACTCATGAAACTGTATGTTCAGTTCTATGCCTATAGTGTTGAGCAGGGAACTGCGGTATCGAGTGCGACACGCGCGTCCTCTGAATCCGAACTAGCGCACCCGCCGCGGCAACAACAGCAGCAACAACAGCAACAAGCCCGGATCACATATGAAGACTGGATGTCGTTAGCTCGCTACCTTCTGAGCTTGACTTGGCGCATTGGCATGACCGTACTCATGTTTTTTCTTGACTACGTCGTACTATACCCACGTATCATGGGCGCCTTGTTCGTTGCTTTCCTGTCTATTGCAGGCCTTTTTCATATGAAGCGCCGGCTCTCTGAGCGGGCGCCCACAGAGCCACCTGCACCAACACCCTCGGCCGCACCACGAGCGACTGCCACTGCCACTCCTAGTGACACGGTGCAAGAGACATCGTCTTCACGTCTTGGGCCTATTGCATCACAGGAGCCGGTGGTGCACACTACCATCCTGGAGCTGCCACGCCTCCCACGGCGCACTCCCACAGCGCCTGTGTACAAGCTCGAGCACTGGCTCCAGCGCATCGCATGGTTTGGCCTCGAAGAGGAAGAAGTAGCTATCGGCTTTGATCACGTGTCGCCCACGGAGCCGTTGCGGGTTACCTGGGAGCCATGTGCGTGGCCACCGCGACACGCGCAGTCACGCCCGTCAGCAGGCGTTCGCATTGCATCATCCGTCCCGGCACTGGAGTATGCTTGGAAATTGATATACGTATGCCTGGTGACGTTTGAGCCAGAAATCGACAAGCTGCGTCATGATGCAATCGGACTGCGAAAGGATGCTATCTGCTCACTCGCTCGAAAGTGGGAGCAGCTGCATGAGCAGGAACCTAGCGCTGTCGAATCTTTCAAGCAGAATCGCCCGGCTATTTTGGATCATCCTTATGCACAGCACCTGCTTGCAGCTGAAGTACAGAGGACGACCTAGCTAGATGCAGCATCGTTTGCACGTCGCCTGCCTCTCGTAGTGCATCGTGCAGGGCACGCGTCTCACGGCTGGGTGGCAAGCCTCGCATCATGGATTGGATGTGCTGCTGAATGCACGACATGGGTGCATCAATAGGGTATCGTTCACACATGTTCAAGTATGTCACGATCGGTGACCCAGACCATTGGCACTGCGAGTCGGATAAGGCACACTGAGCTGGATGGTGCTGGTGATGAGAACAAGCCGCTGAGGGCGCAAAAAGATCAGGATTGACTAGCAACGGCTCGCCGACCATGACTCCATCCGCATGTGTATACGCCATGTTCGTGGGGATGTCGGCCCATGAGCGCACATTGCCATTGCTTAGCACGCGTGTGCGTCGTTCTGCACCTAGAGCATCGACCAAGCCACGTACATGTTCAAGTTTAGCCATACCAGCACGACGTCGATTCGGCGCTACATGCCGAGCGTGCAAAGTGATAACCGATGAGCCTGCAAGCGCAAGTCGTTGCCCAAGCTCGTACGTATCGGATGCCGTATCGCACAGCCGGATTTTTGTCGTGATAGGCACGTCACAAGATTTGCATAACGCTTGCACGATTCGTTCGAGTAAGGGCCATTCACGTCGCTTTAGTAGATAACCGCCATAATGGCCGTCACGCGCTCGGGCTTGTGGGCAGCCAAGGTTCAAATCTATTGCATCAGCGATAGGTAGGAAACGCCGTGCCGCTTGAACGAATTGCTCGGGATCATCGCCAGCCAGTTGAACGATTTGAGGCGCTCTTTCCCCAGTTACAATATCGCAATTCTCTCGAGCTGCACGTCCCATTTCCAGCGCGCGCAGTGCCTTTTCATATGTTTCATTGTGATATAAGATATCTTCTGTATGGTACATTTGCCTATGCACATAAGAGCGCGCATGTAACGTACGTCCACGTCGCTGTGGCTCCATACTGGACAGCAGTGAGACGAAAAGCCAGATCCGACTGCCCGACCATAGGTGCAGCTACGTAGCTGTACCACGAGCGCGACCCCGTGGCTTCGCTCGCATCTGTCATCCTGGGGTATGGTTCCAACGCTTTTGTCCGCCCGCGTGCTATGAAGGGCGTCCTAACGGCGGGCGGCACAGCGTCATGTCAGAGCCTCATTCCCACTGTGAGAGATAGATCACGTGATACTCCGCATCAACACGAGAAGGGCGCGTCACCCATTTCACTCGAAAGTCGCAAGCCACGCGAGCACAAAGTGTTGTTGTTGTTGTTTCCTTATGCCGTCGCCATTGCGGGCGCGCTCGTCGCTACCAGAGCTCGGCAAGGAAAACGTGCCACCATTGGTACGCAAATCACCACGGAAGCAAGATGGGTTGAAGCGAAAGAAAGCCAAAAGCTTTGGTGGTGGCGCAAGTGGCGGTACCGTGGGGGGTGTGTCGCCCAAGTCCAAGGAGCGTGCGGCGCCAAGAAAAAGCGCCATTCGTGCAACACCTCAAGTGTTCCAAAGCCCTTCCAATCTCGAGCCAAATCCTGAACACGAACGCATTCGCATGCCAGGTCAAGACATGCAAAACGTTGTCGCGAAAACAGAGCAAGACGGCTTGAATGACCTTTTGGACGAGCGGCTTCGTTCGCCAGGACTTCCCAACCCCTTTACGGCCTTGTTCCGACCATCGAGCGCGTCACCCGCCAAAAATGAAGCACACACAATATCTGTACCAGCCAAACAGCCTATGGAGGCCGATCGAAAGCGCCGTCGCGTCACTTTTAGCGCATATCAGGAACAAACGTACGTACGTTCTTACATGTAGGAACTTACTTTTTTTTTCAGGGACTTTGAACAGGATGAGCCCACGATGAGCATTCGTCCTGCGCAGGTACACGACCGTAATGCGCTTGTTGAGCGTGGATCGCCGGTACCGAATGCATCATCATCATCGCCTACTCAGGCCATGTCGTCGTCGTCGGATATGGACGACAGTGAGGTCTCTATGAGTCTCGATTCAGACCAAAGTGGCATGGAAATGACAACAACATGGAACATGCGTGGAATTCAAGAACAAGAACAGGAACAAGAACAGGAACTGGAGCTATATGACCATCAGGATTTCAAAGACGAGAGTGCGGGCGAAGAGTCAGTGGACATGGAGCTGACTGGACGATTTAGTGTGGTAAACGATAGCACTGCACGGGATACTAGTATGTTGCTCAATACTTCCCACGTATCATCGATCAACATGTCTACATCGCCTCGCAAGCCTCATGCGTCGCCCGAAAAGCACGGCATCGCACCTCCTCACAAGTCGGTTGTGTCCCCCCTCAAGACTCTCCCATCCCCCTACAATCCCTTTAGTATATCTCATCAATCGATCCTCTCGGCCAAACAGCCCGACGCATCTCCAAGCAAGAGCCGCCCCGCTCTCAACGCTCCTCGAGCATCGTCCCTCAAGTCGCTATCACCACCGCCTATCGCGCCTCGCTCACCTCTTAGCAAGACGCGCCCGTCGCTTGGCACTCCTCAGGTCTCATTCAACAAGTCTAGTGCCTCACCGAGAAAGCCGCGCTCTTCCATGGGTAGTGACACTACGCAAACTATGGATCTCACTATGGCATTTTCGCCTGCTAGTGATGCGAGCGAGTCCTCCGACACGACGCTGGATAGTGACGCAGAGCGCTCGGCGATGGAAATGACAGAAATGTGGGGTCGCTTTGCCGAGGATGCGACACGGAAACGTGAGGCTGCTGAGGCTGCTGCTGCTGCTGCGGAGGCGGCGGCAGCCGCAGCCGCAGCCAAAGCAATGACTGCTGCTACTGTAGCCGCTCCTCCTCCTGTGGTTTCCGTGCCTCGTTCACCATCACCGACGTCGCCCAAACGCTCTCCTGTGCGTCGACAGACCATGTTTCTCTCGCCAGATCGATCGGCTCGCACGGGCTCAGCTGGCAGTACGCCGAAGGCTGAGAAGCGTGCGGCTTCTATACCCCCTGCATGGGAGTCGATGCCCAGCACACCCAGCACACCAACGAGATTCCGACAATCACTACGCGGAGGCGTTCCTTCTCCATCGTATCAGCACTCACCACCGCGCCGTGCGCTTACGACACCCCCGATCGGCAGTCCTGCGCGCTCTGCAGCGACAGACAGGGACATGTCTCCCACACCCTTATCGCCGCCCATACGCGGTGCCGCGCAATTCCGGATGTCGGACGCCTATTCGCAGCAAGCTGCTTGGCCGCGATCGCCGTTCATTCATTCGTTGCTTCGGCAGCGCGGTGGGCGTATGTCGCAATCGAACGTGTCGCCGCGTTCAGACGGCGATCTCACAGATCGAGACGAGGAGACGTCGTTCCACATGCAACTGGCGGACTTTCTGAGCGTGATCGGTCTCAAGTTCCATGAGGACATGACCGCATCACGCACACATGCAGAGCGACCAAGAGAAGCAGCAGCGGCAGGCGGAACGATGCATCCTACAACCGCTTTGCAGTATGCAAAAATGGCTGGCGCAGCGGCACCGATGCTTCAAGCCTTGCGCAATGCATGTCAAGAACTAAAGCAGCATGTGGAAGACGGGCGTGTGCGACTGCATGCGATGGAGCAGGACTTTTATGCCCGACCACCTGCCTTCGTCCAGGAGTGGGGCCAGCTGGAGGACGACGACATGCGACGGAGTATGAAAGGCCAGCTAAACGTCCACAAGCAAGCAGCGCGAGCCGCTGCGATGCACGACTATTACGGCTGGCGCACAGATATGCAGTATGACGATGACATGGTGCTCGCACTGGTACAGCATCGTGATGCATTGCGGGCTGACCAAGAGCGTGTTCTCGGCAAGCGCGCGACGTTGGAGGATGAGCTTCTTCCAACTTTAAGAGAACGACACGCAGAGCTCAAGCAACGCGTCGACGAGGCTCGCGCACGACAAGAAGCAATTCGACAATGCGATCCAGAAGAGCTCAAGCAGTTGCATGCATCCATTGATGAGCAAGACCATGTGTTGCAAACGATGCGTGCAAAACAGCGCGACGTTGCCGATCAACTAGCTCGCGTGCGATCGAGAGTTGATGAGTCCTATGCCAAGCGCGAACAAACGGAAGAACTCATTCGTGCTGCACGTGTCGTGAGTGACCAGATTCATGGATGCACGCCAGGGGAGGCCGTTCGTCTTGGCCGACGCATCCGGCAGCTAGAAACCCTCTTACAATGGTCGCTGACAAACAAGACCTCAACATTACTGCAGCTCGTATTTGCACGCACACTAAACGTGGCTATTGAGCTCGACGGGCGCCGTGGTGGCCATAGTGGTACAGTGAAGCGCGTCGCCATATCGCCAGCGCGGCCCGTGGAAGCGTCACCTATGCACATGGCAGCCATCTGCGTAATCCGCTCGCATTTAGAAGCACACACGCCTGCTTGTGTGCCGGATGTGCTACGAACGACCGCACGGCTCTGGCACGTATACTTGCAGGCACGCGCTCAGGTCGATCGATTGCGCCTGCATGTGCCTGTCCTAGTGACACCGAGCCGGGACGATGTGCATGACACAGCACTTGACGTTGTTGCACCCGTGCTGTTGGAGCATGCACAAGCCAAGGTTCATGTTCACGTCGACATGGACCTGGCGCTGACCTCGCCGATCACGCCTGAACATGTGCATGTGGAACTTGTGTATGGCCACATGGACGTCAATACCATGACGCACATGATTCGAAGTGCCCTTATCAAGGACCCCCGCTCGCCAAATGCACTTGTTTATGCCATCACGAATGCGCAGACTGTGATGGACGCCTAGGCCGGCGGCTGTGGACGAGATGATATGACACGACACGATCCATGATACGAAATAGCGGCGAAGCCGGTCCAAATGCACCTACATATTCATTAGTCAGTAAGAGATTCGGCTTTCCAGAGTGCCTGTAATCAGAGAGAGAAATTTTCATTTTTTTTTTTTGGAAAAGTCATGCGAGAGATGCATAAGAAACTCGCAATAACAGATAGGTGGACCAACAACGAGCGACCCACGACGACAGCACAAAGGGTACTTCAACCCCGACCAACATGGACCTGTTTAGTGCGCTCACGGCAGGGGGGACACGCTTCGATAAGAAGCGGTTCTCACGAGACATATCACTGTTCCAAGAATCGCGCAAGCGCGATGAGAACGAACATGCCCGTGCGCCTGAGCAAAGTGCTGGAGCGGCTCTCCCAGCTTCGTTGGACTTTTTTGGGAGTCACAAGGACGAGCGTGCAGTGGCTGAGGCTGAGGCAGGAGCAGCAGAGGATGATTCGAAGCATAGACAGCGCCTAACAACGCAAAACAACCTACCGCTTCAGCGCTCAGAGCTACCTGCTTTCCTCCGGGAACGCCAGCTCAAACTCACAGGAACCGATGTCCCGCTTCCTCTCAAAACTTGGCATGATCTTGAGACACGCTGGCACATCGAGCCATGGCTATACAAGAACCTTTTGAAAGGGCCCTGGAAAGAGCCAACGCCTATCCAGTGTGGCGCGATGAGTGTCATGCTTGATCGACGTGACCTGCTGGCAGGCGCGCCGACAGGCTCAGGAAAGACCTTAGCATTCGTGCTACCCACACTGCAGCTGCTCAAGCGGCACCAGAAGCATGGATTCCGCGCAGTGATCGTAAGCCCCACCCGTGAGCTTGCACAACAGATTTTCAGTCATCTGCAGCTTCTGGCCGACGGGGAGGCATTTCGCACTTGCCTACTAACAAATGTGACAAAAGCCACAAGTGACTCAATCAAGAAGAAGAAGTTCGATATCCTCATTACGACGCCATTGCGTCTTGTGCACTCGATTGAGCATGAGGAGTTAGACCTGAGCCAGGTGGAATTGCTTGTGTTAGACGAGGCGGACCGTTTGTTGGAGCTGGGATTCCTCGAGCAGACAGACGCAATCCTCGCTGCTTGCACGAATCCAAGTTTGCGCAAAGCTCTTTTCAGTGCCACACTTCCAGCAGGCGTGGAAGAACTCGCTAAGACATTCATGGTGGATGAATGCCGTGTGCTCGTGGGACAAAAGGATAGTGCTACCGCCACCATTGAACAACGCCTCGAGTTCACAGGCTCGGAGGATGGAAAACTGCATGCACTGCGAGCCCTGATCCAGGCAGGAGGCATGCAGCCACCGGTCCTTCTCTTTGTGCAGTCAATCCAGCGCGCACGCGAACTGTTTCATGAGCTCGTGTACGATGGCTTGCACGTGGACGTCATCCACAGTGAGCGGCCCAAAGCACAGCGAGAAGCTGTGATTCAAGCATTTCGACGCGGTGATATCTGGCTTCTTATTTGTACAGAACTCATGGCCCGCGGTATTGACTTTCATGGCGTCAACCTGGTTATCAATTACGACTTTCCCCAGACAGTACAGAGCTATATTCACCGGATTGGGCGTACGGGCCGTGCCGGCAAGCAAGGAAAGGCTATCACGTACTTTACAAAGGACGATGCCCCCTACCTGAAATCTGTCGTAAATGTAATGCGGCAGTCAGGCTGTGATGTGCCAGAGTGGATGCTCAAACTTCCAAAGCCGTCCAAAATGCTGAAGAAGCAGCTGCGAAAGAAGCCCGTCCAACGTAAGGACGTGCGTGCAGCATCAGGCAGCACATCTTTTGGTCGGCGTCTTGCGAATCGGCAGCGTGACATGGTCCAGGCGAGCAAGCGACGGCAAAAATCTAAGCCCCAGGCTAAGAGTCCAATGCCCCCGTCGTAGCGTCTGAAATACCCTCGGCAGATGCCGCTCCAACACCCAGTGTCTCGCGTGCTACACGTACAGCCCATTCAAGCCGTGTGAGAACGCATGCCTCGGTCTCGCCCAGCAAGTTGACCAGTGCTTCGCGTTGCATGTGCATATGGCAAAATACCAACAGTCCCTGTGCCAGTTTTGGCTGGCCGACTGTGCCCTTGACAAGTACCTGCTCGACTCGCTCTTGCTCCAGCTTGGTTGGTGAACGCGCCAAAGCCTCTCGCGCTCTTGGTGTGAGGAGTGGCACTTTGCTTTGCACGATCAGGAACGTATGAAGCAACAGGTGCTGGAGAAAAAGGGTCGCTGGCGCATGGATGGCGGTAAAGTCGACCGTCTTGAGTACCACCAGACTCAGGCTGCCTTTGGCCAGCCAGAAAGCATACGCTCGTGCTGTGTGGATGAGTTTGCGCATGCGATCAGGCTCGTCAAGCATAGTAGTGTAATCGATGCCATGGACGCCATCGTCATCGCCCTCGTCGTGAACCACTTTCTGACCACCCACGTGCTTTTCGCCCAGCTCACGGAAGTAGTCCCATAGCACGTATTGCATCGTGACACGCATACCGACTTGGTCTTGCGCAAGCTGTTGGCCAATCAACGCATAGTATGGATTGTATGCGCGCTCCTACGCATAAAGTGTAAGTACATGAACCAAACAAAAAAATGAATGAATGAATGAATAGGTCGTGATACACGCATACGTACATTTGAAAGGCAGTGCACTAGAACACGAATCACTTCGCGACGTTGCACGTCATTTAGTTTGAGCTGCATGAGGTTGTGTGCTGCATCCATATAATCCAGACTAGACATAAGGGTCGAAAACACCATTCGCCGAGCGTCAGTATTCATACCTTGCGTTCGTGCGAGGCGCGTAAGATCTATCGTCGACTCATCGTCAGATGCGTCGAGATCAACGCCCTGAGACTTAGGAGCTGCTGCTGCCGCCGCGGTAGATGAAATAGGCACCCCTGCTACCGCATCTGGTGCTGGCTCAGAGTTATCTTTGCCAGTCCACGCAGCTCCAACAAGCCACCAACGGCCACGTTTCTCAGCATCTTGCAAGTCCTGCAATCCAACCTGAAGCGCGGAATGCGCGCGTACAGTCCGTTTGCGTTCCAAAGAGGATACGTATTTTGACAAGCGCTGCAAACTTTCAGCTGTAGCCGACGATTCACGGCCCAGATGCCGACCCTTCTGTCGAAGATGCGCTAGTGACTCGAGCATGAAGCGCGCACGACTCGACTGTGCGACAGTGGCAGCGGAGGCGGGCGCATCTCGCATACATTGCTGCGTGAGTTCGACAATGGCTTTGAGTGACTCTCCATCGGCATGACGGAGCTGTTGTCCGCTGCTTTGTACGATCCGCAAGAGAAGCTCAATATCTATCTCTGTGATGGGCTTCTGCTCATCAATGCCAGTTACCATGTGTAGAAAACTCTGCCCGAGAAGCAAGCGCACCATGTCATAAAGGATGATCGCAGAAAGCATTTTGAGGTTGAATAAGTGGCAAAGAAGCATGATCAGGTTTGCACACTCACGGCTCCAAGCCGACAAAGATTCATCGCCTTGCTCTGTACTGTTGGATCTTGCCATCATTTGACTGTATGAAGTAAGAAAGCGCGATACACAAGATTGCAGTACATTCGCGCCAAACTCTGCACCAACAAGGCGGTGCAGAGAGGTGATGAGTGCAGCATATAATACAACAATGCTCTCGCTCAGGTTTGTTCGCGCTGCTATTGTATCGAGACAAAGCTCCGTGATCGTTGATGTTACATCACTTCGTGCAAATATACGGTACAGTCCTTCGAGCTCCGAGACAATGGTATCAAGATTGCCCTCGGCTAGCCTGTTCAGCTGGCCATTGACATGGCGTCGTAGCTTTTGCTGCTCGACTGATAGTGATTCGCTTTTATTGACTTGGTGCCGAAGTGCAGGCGGTACATACTTAGGTGTAGTACCGGCTTGTGAAGATGTCGCCTGAACATTTTCCGGACGTTCGTCCATGTGGCTTTTTACTTGCTCGTCATCTGCACGGAAGTCTTCGCTCTCCATCTCTTCCTCCTCAGCATCTTCCACTTTTTCATCGTCCTCTTCCTCTTCTTTATCTCCTGTGATCTCTTCTTCATTCTCTGCTTCGCTATCTTCATCGACATTGGCGTCTGAGTCAAGCCCAGCTAGATCGGCATGGTCATCTTCATCTTCATCATACATGCCAGGATGAAACTGATCAAGATCATCTAGTAAATCATCCACATCATCTCCTTCGATATGGTGCTTTCGCTTGCGTCCATATAGCTGATGTTCGAGCCAAGCAATCTCATCTTCTTCTTGCTGCTCTGCCATCGAAAGAGCTCGCGTGGGCTTTCGCGCAGACTCTCGTGTGGACGTATCGCCATGCTCTCGCATCATGAGTTCCAGTTTCGTAGGCGCCTTCGTCGAAGATGCAGTTAGTTTTGACGACGACGCCATTTGCCCGGTAAAAGGGTCCATGACCACACGTGTAGCCGAAGGGGCAGATCCCTCAAAGGTTCGTACCGGTTTTGAAGTCTTTGTTGGACGCGTAGAAGACGTCACGTCCATATGAGTCTTTTCTACAGTCTTGGATGCAGGTGGTGCAAGCGGCACTGATTTGGGCTTCGGCGGTCGAGACGCATGTTTGGATTGACGCTTTTCTTTGCGGGCAGCTTTGCGTGTGCTTATGGAATTAAGTCGCGGTTTCTTCGCATGTCGATGAGAACGATGGTTCGCTTCATCAATCCCTAATTCCTCTCTGAGAGCCGCGGGTAGTCGCGTCGTCGAGCGCGCTATATCGCGTCCATGCACCATGATAGAGACGCGCGGCTTGCGGACAAATGCAAGGCCACTGACAGGGATTAAGAAAAGTCTCTCTGGCCAGACAAAAATGATGGGTTGGTCAAAAGTGGAGGAGGCAAATGATAGCCGTAGATTGCAAAAGTACGAGGTGTCATGAAATGCCTATTCATAAGGATGCTATACATCGAGGAGTTAGTCTTGCTTTTTCACAGCCTCACTGGATACAGGCTTCTCCGGTTCCTGTGAGGCCGGGTTGACCCAAGACCAAAGCTCGTTCCACTCGCCTCGACACCATGCAACGAGCAGAACAGACAGCGAACATGAGGGCGAAAGGTAAAGCAGTGCAGGTTGACCCGTCTCGAAAACATGCATAATGCCCATCGTCATCATAAGACCCAGCACATATCCAGCGAAGCAGGCGTTGAAATATGGTTTGTTGAATCGATAGTTAAAACGATCGAACGAGAGTGAGGGAGATTTCATAGAGGCATGGTGCTGATCGAACGCGAGTGCAAGAGCTGCAAAAACACCTGGAACAACAATGTCGCCCAGACCAAGTAATGAGAATTTGAATGCGATCTCACTTGAAAATCCGTGCTGTGACATGTCAGACCAGACCTCTAATGCATTGCGGGGGAAAAGGATCTTGATCGGCCCATCAAAGTTTGTCGCTACATGAACCATGACAGACTGTCCAGCGAATTTAGAACTGCCAAACACCCAGAATATGTCATAGAGAAACAAACCACCCAAAAGAATTACACCTGTCTTGAATGTGTCAAGAGAAATGAGCATCATGCCCTGGATAGCAAAGCAGAAAGCAATGACATTCGCAAGAATCCAGTGCTTCGTGTACAGATAGACAGCCATGAGTGCAATTACGACACCCAGTAAGTACAGCATCATCCGATTCCATTTCATGTGGAAGTCAATCAGGGATGTGGTCTTTGCATTGCCTTTCCAGGAAAGGTCCAGGTTACATGAGAGCACCTGGTTTGTCCACGCATCGAGCGAGTGCGCTCCGCGACCCATCTTATACAGATGGATTAGCACAGACGGGATCACCAAGCTACCAGCTAGCGCAAAGTATCCATTGACAAGCAGGACAATTTTGTCCTTGTCAAGATATTTGAACGCAAGAAAAAGTGTCACGAGTACACTACTTCCTAATAGTGGAAATACCCATGCACCTTCAGACGACACGCCCTGAGACAAGTCGTCCTCCTCGTCGTCCGTCTCTTTGAGTCCCTGCTGCTTTCGCAGCGCTTTTGTCGATACTGGCGTGTGCAGAGATGCCATACTTCCAAGATACACGATGCCTGATGCTGCTGTGAGCAGTACTCCGTACGCAAGGAACAAAGATGAGTTCATTGTCAAGAGCCACCAGATAACGCTCGTGTCACACACTGGAAGCTTTCGTGTCGCGTAATGCGTCTTAAACGAATTCGTGTCCTCTTGGTTCGCCGCATCCCCATGACCAGGCACGAGCCCCGGAAATGGAGGTGTGTATATATACTTAAGCCCACCACAAGGCGGATGCAATCGAGATTTACGTCAGACATGGTTCTATTTTTAGTATCCTTTTCATTTTCGTGCGTGAGACACTGTGTGCCTGTTTCGCCTGACATGAGTCGGCCGCACGTAGCATACTACTTAGGCGTCGACATATAAGCACGTGGGTAATTCCACGCGTCCTTGTCACCAGATAAATACGTCATAGAGTGTGCGATTCCGGCACCTGCGATATTTTCCCCTCGAAGAATTTGTTCACGCTCAGTGCGAATGCGTTCTTGTGCCTGTTCACACTGCTCTCGAAGGTACTGGATCACAGCATCAGGCTTGGAATCGCGAAAAACGGCTGTACCAGCAACAATGACATTGGCACCTGCATTTGCGCACGCACAAATCGTCTTGGGACCAACGCCGCCATCGACTTCAACATCCAGTTCAGGATATCGTGCACGGAGCTCAGCCACCTTCGGCACACACTCTGCAATGAACTTCTGACCACCCGCGCCAGGCCATACAGTCATAACGAGGATCATGTCTACAGCATGGGCAATTTCATCAGAAATTTCCGTTGCTGGTGTGCCTGGGTTGATGGCAATTGACGCTCGCATGCCAGACGCTTTGATTTGCCGTATGACCTCGACTGGATCATCTATATTTTTTTTCATGTACGTCAGTCATACAGGAGAGGCAAATACCGATGAGAGGCAACATACTGGTAGATTCCAAGTGGAATGTGTAGGAAGAGCCTCCTGCATTAGCGATGGGTTGGATCCACTAACATGTCAGCTGTGACACGCTTCGTGCGAACCTTGAGTGGCTCAGACACCATCATGTGGCAGTCCATAAATGCTTCAGGTACATGCTTTCGCACAGATTCAATGGCTGGCGGTCCCATCACAATACTTGAAACGAAATGCCCATCCATTACATCTACCGTTTGTTATCAGCATGCATTCGGCCCTTGGTGCCACATACATACCCATATGGAGCCAGTCAGCACCACAACGTATCATGCGATTACATTCGTAGCTGAGATTTCCCAGGTCAGAAGCCAACAAGCTAGGCGCCACTTTGACCGACGGCATGGTTTTTCCTGTTTCTTTTTTATTGTCCCAAGAGAGCTTGAGATCTTGGGCACTTGAGTGATAATCTATGCATGCACGCTAGGAACCGGACAAAAAAAAGCGGGGCAGGTTAGCAAATAAGGTCTACGTAAGAAAACGAAATCACCTCGTGGTAGCACGTGATATGCCCTTTCTGAGCAACGCCATGTGCGGCGTGATGTCAATCAGTCACGCACGCGAGCACGTCGATCGAACACGCAAACAGTCAAAGCAGACACGCTTCGTGTAACGCGTTGAATACGTAAAAAGGCGTTAGTTTGGCGCAGGTGCGTTGAAAACTTACAACAAACTGGCGCGATGGACGCACTGGTTGCGTATCAGTCCGACAGTGAAAGTGAGGCCCATCCACAGCATGCATTCAAAACACAAGACAGTGCCAACATGCATGCCGTGGATAGAAGGAAGGATGATGATGATAGTGTTGGTGACGACGACGATGACGATGATGACCTGCCTGATTCGAACGATGCATTTGGGCTAAAGAACACGCTAGATTCAGAGCGCACAACTCGAGTGCCTGAGCGTGCGCTCGATGCCACAGATACAGCGCCTATTGTGACTGAGCACACGTCCGCGGTGACCCAACTGCCAGCTAGCGAGCCCTTGAGCCACACGCCTGCGGCAACCAAAACGTTATCAGGTACGGTAGAATCGACAACGATCTCCGACTTTGACTTCCGAAATCAGCATCGCACATTTGAGTTGTTTGGTTATGCCCGCAATCCGAGTGAGTCGGCCGCGGGCACTGTCAGCACGAACTCCCAAGCATTTGTTGGCGATCGTGCAGCAGCACAGAGTATGGGTGGTGCGACGGCCGCGGAGCTGCGAGGCACCACGGCAGATACACGACATGCATCACGTCAGATGCGACGTAAGCGCAAGGGGCGTACGGGCGATGCATCGATTGTCGATGGCGACGGTGCATACGTTGGACCATGGGGTGGCTGGGAAGACGAAGCACCCCGCACGGAGTTTGTTCCTGCACCAAACACGCATATCGGACCGACAGAAGAAGAGCTACGAGCTGCGCATGCAGCCGCCGAGAAGCGGCGGAAAGACGCGGCGGCACTGGAGCGGCGCCGACTGCTCGATGTGTCGCATGGGACGGAAAAGAGCATTTTCCACGGCGAGTCTTTGTACGACTATCAAGGACGAACATACTTGCACATTCCTACAGACACGGATGTGAACCTGCGTGGCGAGCCAGGGAGCAGCGAGTCGTTCCTTCCTGAATACTGCATTCACACCTTTACAGGGCACACGAAAGGGATCACAGCGCTTCGTCTGTTCCCACAAAGTGGGCATTTGGCTCTTAGTGCCAGTATGGATACAAAGATCAAGCTGTGGGACGTATACCACGAGCGCAAGTGTCTGCGAACATTTTTGGGCCACTCGAATGCGATCCGTGATGTTACATTTTCCAATGATGGTCATCGGTTTTTGTCGGCCAGCTACGACGGACAGGTCAAGCTTTGGGATGCGGAAACCGGTGCTTGTGTTGCAGCAAAGAGCTTTGGTGATGTGCCGATCTGTGTACGATTCCACCCAGACGAGGACAAACAGCACATGTTCCTGGTTGGCACGAACGATAGACGCATCGTTCAGTATGATTTGCGCGCTGACGAAATCACGCAGGAGTACAACGAGCACCAAGGACCCGTCAATACCATCACATTCGTCGATCATAACCGCCGCTTTGTGTCAACTAGCGACGATAAAAGCCTGCGTGCGTGGGACTACGATATTCCGGTACCAATCAAGCTCGTGGCTGATCCACTTATGCATTCGATGCCGGCCGTGACGCTACATCCAACACAACGCTGGCTTGCCTGTCAGGCAATGAATAATTCGATTACAGTGTATTCTGCAGAGAACTTCAAACCACGGAAGAAAGCGTTCCGTGGCCACACGACAGCGGGATTTGCATGTCAAGTTGGATTCAGTCCAGATGGTCGATTCCTATCGTCTGGCGATAGTCAAGGTGATCTCGTATTCTGGGACTGGAAGTCGGGAAAACAGCTTAAGCGTTTACACACCCACAAGGATGTTGTCATTGCGCATGAGTGGCTTCCTCATGAGACGGTACGCACACCACCTGCACGACGAGCAACGCTAACACGGACCAGTCCAAAGTTCTTACGGGTTCCTGGGATGGACTTATCAAATTATGGACGTGAGCGAAAATACGGGACTGTGGCGGACGGACACGCCCGATGTATACTGTATGTTTATCCCTTGCTATTTTCTCCCAGCGTCCTTCTAGGGTGTGTAGGTACATGGTATTTGAGATACACTATCGTACAGAAACAGGATCATCCATTTACTTCCGCCGCTTACCCGCGGCCTTTTGAGCGAGAGCTTTCGAGCCCTGGGCCTGGCTAGCGTACTTGATAGCTTTGCGCATATTCATCTCAGAGTCAGTACTGCCTTTATCAAGCCTGGCCAGCACCGACAAATTCGCAGCTCGTTCTTGCCGAGCATCTATCTCGTTCGGCTGGAATGTCCGTTTCACCCCGCGTGGCTTCGTCTCGCCTTCAAGATGCTTGTCGAAACGACCCATCGATGCAGTGCTGTTACGTGCACGCAAGATCTCAGCTTCGAGCTCAGCGCGACGCCGCGATGACATAGACGCTTTGCCAGAGCCCAGCTCACTTTTTCCCTTGGTTGATCCGGCTGGGCTAGCGGCCGCAGCACCAGACTGACGAGCCAAGTTGCGCTCGTGCTGTTGTTCGTTCTTCTTACGCCTATCCAGGCGTTCTTTGGCCGCGGCTTTGTCGGGACGAAAATCATCATCGGCATTGCTCGGCACCTCAACAAGCCACTGGTTCTCGAGATCCTTATTCTTGCCCTGAAAGCCCCAGCGAGGCACCCATTCTTGTCGCTCTTCGTCAAAGACGAGCCGATCTTTCTTACGCTTGACAATGCCCTTTGCGCGCGCAAACTTCTCCCACTTCGTCAGTGGTTTCGGTTTCGGCAATGGCTTTTCACGCGGAAGCTGCGTCACAAACTCCGGCAGGCTAGCCAGTGGTCCGTACGTAGCATGTCGTTCAATAGGCAGCTGAAATATAGTGTTGATCAAGTGCTGTGTCGAATTACGTGTGCGAGCCTGGAGCAGTGCTTCCGTGTCCTTCATGTACTTGCGAGTATCCATGGGATTCACATCGACCGAAGCCAGCAGGCCTGTATCGAGCTGCAGAGGCATCTCGCCCTGCTCAACCGCCGTGCTCACATTGGCCGCGTTCATGGTCGACGACAAAAAATTGTGCTGGGCTCACACCTTTAGACGCATGCAAGTTTGGGAAGTAAGCTCCAGGGAGAGCATAAAGAAAAAAAAAAGTTTTGCCACGCGCAGAACAGGTGTGTCACGTGATAAAACCACCTGTCCCAACCAGGGGCTGGGGGGCGATGGTTGGAAGGCGAGGCTGCGGAGAGCAAATCGGATCGCGCTTCAAGTTGAGGCAGGCGGGGTTTGTCAGAAGGGCACGAACGAAACAAGAGCAAGACCACGAAACTGGGGGGCCGTGGCGACAGCGATCATACAGCAAGCGCATTGACGACGGCAGTGACGACGAAGACGAAGAAGACGAAAAAAATGAGAAGAATGTTGAGAAAGTGGTGCTGGCGTTGCTTGCACACACTTAAGCTGGCAGCGATCCTATTGTCGATCCTCCAGCTGATCGTGTTTCTCCCGCTCTCGCTAGAACACAGCCAGGAAACATTTCTCACATTTTCAGCGCTAATGGCCACGTTTTACTTCACGATCACGACACTTCGTTGGGCTACGACGAATACGTCACTCGCTCCGATCGCGCGTTTCTTGGTGCTAATACAAAACTTGATTATTCCCTTAACACTCTTTATGTGCGCACGTTTATACATGCCAGATTCGATTGAAGAGTTGTCTCCCCGCTCTGTTCCATGGCTTCAATCAGCCTCCATTGCCAAAGAATGGCTCATGTCTCGTGCACCATTCACATGGCGTCCACCTTCAGAGACGGTGATCCGCTCTGAAGGTGCCTCACACCTGTTAGAGTCTGTCCAGAAGGGCTGCCAGTACATTTTATCGCACGTGCCAGGTGTATGGTACTCGTTCTTGCTCTACATGAGCCCTGTCTTTTCGTTGTTGGAAGGGATTGCGAGCCTCTTGGTTGTCCAGTGCGTGGCACGTTTCTCACAATGGTTGTACGTATTTGATGCCGGCGATACAATTTGACAGCATCCGTGTCGTTATTGCGCTTGACATGACTAACGTTACAGAATCCAAGATCCCCTCGGAAATCGCACCCGCAAAATGAGCAGCAGCTTGCTGATCCGCCGGCTTCTGCAACTTGGCATTGAGGCTTCAGAGGCATGGCAGCTCGTCTTTCTTCTACTCTCGGCGACGGTCTATGTGTGCTCGGCAGTAGGCTTGAGTATGAGCTTCGAAGGCGTAACAAATGGTCGTGCACTGACATCGGCAGCCATTGGCGCATCCATTGCATCGACGCTGTGGATTTCCGGCTTCGCTCTCGCGTTTCGAAAAGCCAACATCGTCGAAACCAGTCTCATGTTTTCCTACGTCGTCTTCAACGTGTACCAGCTCAGTACGACGCTCGTACTCGGTTCAGATCCACTTGATCTGCTTCAATCCTTCCGCAGCGCCCGGTTCCCAGCCTTACTGATCCATGGCCACACTGTGGCGCTGCTTGATCGTATTGTGCGTGCGTTGGAAAATGGCTTGCGTGTTTTGACAGTGGCCCTCGAAACACTGCCGCCCACGGTGATCGTGAGTCTCGTCTACCGCTTAGCAATTATGTACCTTGCGACGCGCGTGTTGGTTCTGTTCCAGCTCCAAACCAAGCGGCGGGTCCGTGTGCCGGAAAATCCGCCACAGTCTCTGTCTCAGCAGGTTGAGTCAGAGAAGCTCTCAGAGCTGCTGCACAAAGCTAAAGAGCCTGACTCACCCAATGAGACCAAAGATGCCCCTGACTACTTGAGCAGCCGGCCTATGCCGGAGACGAGTGATGACAAGGAAGAGGAGAGAAAAATGGACATGCGGCCATCATCCATCGGGATGTTCTTTGTGCGGTACTCACGTTTTATTCTCATCACCGTGTACAGTCATCTTTTGTGTACGTTGACGGCTGGTCATACACATGATATACTAACACATACACAGTACTGGATCAGAATCACCAGATCTACTGGCGCATGCTCGCTGTCTCCTTCACACTTGGCATGTGGGGTATCGAATTACTCCTCAGCAAGGCGGACGATGTGATTTTTGAGTAAGTAGTAGCTTCAAGTATCGATCCTGTATTATAGTTCAACATTCTCATCGGAACTGCAAGGGGGGTATATGCACATGGCACGAGCATGCGGCCGGACCTGCGACTGAGCCAAGAGACTCATGACATGCTAAGCCGCAAATGTGAGTGACGCACTCATGTTGCAGATTTACAGGCTTTGGCTGTCGCCAACATGGCCGCAAGCACATCGGCGAGGCCCTCGCTGGAATATGTCTGTCAGTGCTTGTTCGGACGATGCAAGTCTCTGTACATACCCAGTCACAGCACTCACACCATGAAACGACCAATGAGGCGTTATGATGTCTTTCGATGCGTGGTTATCCATAAAGCGCGCCCAATGCTTCAACACTGTCGCTTCAACATGTTCAAGTACATGTGATGGACGCATGTCCTCACACACATCCTGTGGGTCCATGGCATCCATTTTGTTCACAAGCACTAGAACTGTTTGGCCACGTAGGGCAGCGTCCATTGCAATAGGAAATAATTGGTCAAGCACCGCAGTCTGATATGACGTTGCCGTCTCTTGTTGCACAGGTGTATCAAGAGCCCACTGCTTTCCGTCCAAGACCCACACAATGGTGTGTGCATCTGGCAAATATTGCTGCCAAAGCTCACGCATCGATGGAGCACCACCCAAATCCCAAAAATGCAGCACACTTTTCTGATATGGTAAATCCAGCACGTTTTGTCCGACAGTGGAAGCGATGCGGTCCGATGGTGCACGTCCCTTGAGATACGTGTGCCTGAGCTGCTCGAGAAGCCATGTCTTGCCGGATTGGTTGAACCCAATCAGCAGAATATTGTAAGTAGGTTTGCGTGTAAGTTCATCTACACGTAAGAAGCCATCCTTCGCACGAGCTACGCACTGTACAGTCCAGCTACCAAATGGTACATGGGAGAGAATTTGGAAAAAGTTGTACAGAATCTGAACGGCGCAAGACTGATGAAAGTAGCGCCTGTCCCGTGTCAATAGGACGTGAGAAATGACGTCTAGCACGGATCGAGCGCTTCAAGCCACCGACAAGGTCTTAGCTAAATGAACTCTGTGTTGCCGCCTCGACGCGCAGTACAATTTGGGGTCAATCGCGCCAGCGTGTGCCCTGGCGGCGTGTACGGTGCGTGTTGTGTGAAGGCTTGGCTGCATGTGTGCGTATGAGTGGACGTGTGTGCGTGCGTGCGTACGTGCGTGCGTGGACATCACGTGAATATGTAGGATGAGTGTGTTCCAATAGGGCACGGATGATTGGCTGGAGGAACACGGGCAGGTGCGCGTGGCAAAGAAACGAGTCTGGCGGCGAACGAACTGAGCTCCGTCTGTTTCAGAAAAACCGTGACAACGATGCTGTGCTCGTTGAGGGCAGCCCGGATGAGCGTGCCGCCATCGCGCATGGTGGCAGGATCCACAACCAAGATGTCGGCAGCGATGTTGCGCACAGCACAGCTGTCGACGAGCGCGGCTCGCCGCCAGGCGACGCCCGCACCTGAGCCGCCCAAAATGGTCAAGCTGACCATCAACGGCAAGGAGGTCGAGGTCGAGCAAGGGTATGTATAGGCGTTCAAATGGGCGAAGGAAGTCAGGCTCGTGTGCGGCGATTCTGCGCTGTCCTTTCTCATGCACGCGATCCCGATGGGAAAGGGTACTGGATGAAGAAACTAACGCACGCACACAGAACGGCTCTCATTCAAGCTTGTGAGAAAGCGGGCTACCAGATCCCGCGCTTCTGCTACCATGAGCGCCTGAATGTGGCAGGAAACTGCCGTATGTGTCTGGTGGAAAGTAAGGGTGCGCCGAAGCCACTCGCTTCATGTGCATTCCCAGCCATGCCAGGCCAGCAGATCTTTACGGAGTCGCCGGTAGTGGCGAAGGCTCGCGAGGGTGTGATGGAGTTCTTGCTGATGAACCATCCATTGGATTGCCCCATTTGCGACTGGGGTGGTGAGTGTGACCTGCAGGACCAATCGATGCGCTATGGCAAGGACCGCTCGCGATTCCACGAGACGTCCGGGAAGCGCGCTGTGGAAGACAAGTACCTGGGCCCCCTCGTCAAGACAGTGATGACCCGTTGCATTCAGTGCACGCGCTGTGTGCGGTATGCAAACGAAGTGGCTGGAGTGCAGGACCTCGGTACAACTGGTCGAGGCAATCAGATGCAGATCGGCATGTACGTCGAGAAGATGTTCGATTCAGAGATGTCCGGCAACATGGTCGACCTGTGCCCCGTTGGCGCACTTACGTCGCGCCCCAATGCCTTCCAGGCACGTCCTTGGGAGTTGAAGAAGATTGAGTCGATTGACGTGCTCGACGCTGTTGGCAGCAACATCCGTGTGGATGCCCGCGATCTGCAGGTCATGCGGGTGCTGCCACGCACGAACGACGATGTGAATGAAGAGTGGATCAATGACAAGACACGCTACGCGTGTGATGGTCTTAAGTACCAGCGTCTTACAGTGCCTCTGATCCGCCAGGACGACCGCTTCGTGCCGGCGTCATGGCCTGAGGCGCTTCAGGCAATTGCACGCGGCCTCGAAGCCAGCGGTGCTAGCGGCCATGAGATTCAGGGTGTTGTCGGTGCGCTGGCCGATGCCGAGTCGATGACGATGCTGCGTGAACTTCTGCACCGCTTGGGCTCCGAGAACCTCGTGACGGACGAGCCCCTTGGCGACAAGGCCCCTGTCAATGGCGTGGATATCCGCTCGAACTTTGCATTTAACACAGGCATTGCTGGCCTGGATGAGGCTGACTACGTGATTATGATCGGTACAAACCCACGCCACGAAGCCACCATCATCAACACTCGCTTGCGCAAGGGCTACCTGCACAATGGCCTAGACCTGGCCGTCATTGGCGAAAAAATCGATCTGACATACGAATACGACCACCTCGGCACGGACGCGCAGGCTGTGGCTGACCTGGCCGCTGGCAAGGGCCGTGGTGCGGAGCGGCTGAAGACGGCCCAGAAGCCCCTCGTCATTGTCGGCAGCGGTGTAGCCGACCACCCAGACGGCGCGGCGGTGCTGAAGAGTGTGGCTCAGCTTGTCCTGTCGAACAAGAACAAGTTCTTGACATCGGAGTGGAACGGCTTCAACTTCCTTCACCGTGCTGCGTCGCGCATGGCTGCCCGCGAGATGGGTATCCAGGGCGCAGCGGCTGAAGGCGCACGCACTCCAAAGTTCATGTACCTGCTTAATGCTGACGACATTTCTGCGACCAAGATTCCTCAGGACGCCTTTGTCGTGTACCAAGGCCACCACGGTGACGTTGGCGCGCAGTTTGCAGATGTCTGTCTTCCAGGCCTTGCGTACACGGAGAAGAGCACCACTTATATGAATACCGAGGGCAGGACGCAGATGACGCGTGCAGCTGTGTCGGGTGCTGGTGCTGCGCGGGAGGACTGGAAGATCCTTCGTGCGCTCTCAGAGGTTATGGGACACACGCTGCCATATGATGATGTGACGGCCGTGCGCGACCGCATGTTTGATATTTCGCCGGCGCTTGTGCGTTACGACGCATGCGAAAGCACAAGTGCTGAGACGGCGGCGCTTGGCCTGGAGCAGCTGGCGTCGTCTCCTGCTGCATCGTCAGCGACAGGCTTGCCACTACACCTTCCTATTGATAACTTCTACCAGACGGACCCAGTATCGCGTGCGTCGCCGACGATGGCCAAGTGTGTCCAGGC
>ERZ501058.25-NODE-25-length-149411-cov-10.162022_pt1 | contig 149411 bp, 135 predicted proteins | sample MGYA00510857_ERZ501058 | MGnify/ENA primary metagenome ERZ501058 (study PRJEB25958, sample SAMN03398523) | human skin metagenome | study: EMG produced TPA metagenomics assembly of the Human Skin Microbiome Metagenome (human skin metagenome) data set.
CACCATCGCGCGAACGGCCTTCCACAGGCTGGCGCGTCAGGATCTGAACAGGACCGCGCGCACGACTGTGAATCTTGTCATCCACCATATGCTTTAGGCGCTGGTAATACGTTGGACCAAGATACACTTGCGCCTGCAACTTGCGGCCAGTGTGGCCATTGTACATCACTTCCAAACCACGTGATTGGAAGCCCAAGGAGAAGAGAATATCACTCACACCCTTCACTGTAAGATCGGTGAATGGCGTCGCGTCGCCTTCCTGTCCTGACAATGTGGCAACTTTTGATAGCAAGCACTCGACTAAGTGACCAATGGTCATACGACTAGGAATGGCATGTGGATTGATGATAATGTCTGGCGTGATACCCTCACACGTGAAGGGCATGTCTTCTTGCCGATAGGTAATTCCGATGGTGCCTTTTTGACCATGACGAGAAGCGAACTTGTCACCGACCTGTGGCACACGCGTCGAACGCACACGCACTTTGACAAACTTGGCACCCTCGCCGTTAGTGGTGATGAGCACCTGGTCAATAATGCCACTCTCTGTGCTCTTCATCGGTGTACTGACGTCCTTCTTCGTATGCATTTTACTTCGCATACCAAGCTCATCACTGTCAGGCGGCAACGGCGCTGTCTTGCCAATAATGATATCCTCTCCCGACACACGAGTGCCTGGCGGCACGAGACCATCAACGTCGAGTTTCTCGTACGTGCCGTGCTTCAAACGGATCGCTGTATCGCGTGTAGGTTTCTCGAACTCCTCCATTGTGATTACGCCGACCTTCTTCTCCATATCCTGGAACGTCCGGTAATACAACGACCGGAATAGACCCCGATCAATGGCCGACTGATTCATAATGACCGAATCTTCCTGGTTGTAGCCTGAGTAGCACAGAATCGCAACAATCGCATTTTGACCAGCAGGCAACTCACGGAACCGCAAGTGTTCCATTGCCCGTGTCGTCGCGAGTGGCTTTTGAGGATAGTACAAGATATTCGCCATCGTATCCATACGGATTTGGTAGTTCGTAAGGAACACGCCCATTGCCTGTTTACCCATGGCTGACTGGTATGTATTGCGTGGCGACTGGTTGTGATCAGGGAAAGGAATAATACTCGCACAAACGCCCAGGATCATAGCTGGATGAATTTCGCAATGCGTCCACGTGTCAGCAGCAAAGGTGTGAGCTGAGCGCAAGCGGCGCGTGGCGTCCGACATGTCTGGTGGCATATGCCCGTTCGTTGCCTTGTACTCTCGTGACTGTTCCAAATCGTATGGACTCATGCATATCAGGACAGTTTCCTCTTCCTCCGTGTCGAGATACTCTATTACACCAGATTGAACCAGTCGCGTCCAGTCCCAACCTTCACCCGTTTCTTCGTTCAAAGCCTCAACATGATGCCGCTTGATCAGCAGTGTCATACTTGGCTGGTCCACAATAAACAGGGGGCGCAGCAAACGACCTGCATCTGTGTAGATACGCAACTCCTTCTCTCGAATGTCTCGAACGACACTCACTTCGTGACTAATATCGTCTTTTCGACGCAAATCGCGCAGCGTGTCGACAAGCTGGCCTGGATCATCATGTGTGCCGAGCCACACGCCGTTCACAAACACTTTCGTTGCCTTCGGATCAGCACCTTGCATGTCGATCAGGCTCGTGAGGCCAAACTCCTCTAGGAACTCGACGATCGGCGCCGATGGCGTACCGACCGAAATGTTAGACATGAGACTGAGATTCTTCACAAGACCACAGGCCTGACCCTCTGGAGTCTCGGCGGGGCAGACCATGCCCCAGTGCGTGTTGTGCAGCTGTCGAGGCTTGGCAATCTTGCCATCCCGGCCAATGGGTGTATTGCACCGGCGTAGATGCGATAACGTTGAAGCAAACGTATACCTGTTCAGCACTTGAGAGACACCAGCCTTTGATTGCATAGCCTTCTTTTGATCACCCCAGTTGCCGGTGGCTAGTGAGTAGCGCAGGCCATTCGTAATAGTGGCGTGTCGCACAGCCGCTTGCAGGTGAAATTCGCGCTGATCCTCCACGCATCGTTGCAGGTGACGGTAGATATCGCGCGTTACTTTGCGGAAAAGCATGCGAAAGAGGCCACTGAGTAGCGGGCCCGCCAAGTCGAGACGCTTTTTGCCGAAGTGGTCACGGTCATCAATCTCGCGGCGATCCAGCGCAGCAAGGAGAAGACGATGCACCATGTAGCCGAAAAAGTATGCTTTCTTCGTATTGGATCCTTCCGACATAGAAATGTGTGGAAGCATTTCTTTCTGTAAAATTTCCTGCGCGTACGCCGTACGCTTAAATCTCGAGAGACCTGTCGTCGTGCCACGGCGACCAATGAAGTCCAAAGCCACCTCGCGATCCTGAATCACGAATGCCTCTTCAATGCACGGCTTGAGCATTTCAAGCATTTGTGTGTCATTAAAGTCGTAGCAAATGTGCTGCAGTACATCGCGATCTGGCACCACACCCAGCGCACGGAACACAATTACGATGGGAATGTCATTTCGAATGTAAGGCAACGTTGCCTTGATAGTATTGTTTAGGCTCTTTTCCCGATTGCGCGAGAAGAGCTTTACCTGCATTGTGCTAATGGTCTTGCCACCACGTTCCACGGCACTGCGGATCTCAGCCAAGAACGTGATGGGCGATGGCGGCGCTTTAGAGAATACATACACATGGTTTGCCGCCATGCGCTCCTGCGCAATCAAAACTTTTTCTGAACCATTGATGATGAAATAGCCACCAGAATCAAATGGACACTCATTCAAACTGTATTTGCCCTCATCCGGCAAGTCCGTGAGCCAACAAAAGTGCGAATGAAGCATAATAGGCACTTTGCCCAGGTACACTTTTTCGTCTACAATTTCCTCCTGGGTAGGATCAGGGATCCATAGCTGATCACCATTTTCATCAAGCTCGTCCTCCTCACCCTTAACCAGCACTTTTTGAGACACGTCCACGTGCAGGCCAGCAGAATATGTCAGATTTCGTTGCCGAGCTTCCTGGGGGAACAGCGGTGCCGTGCTACCATCCGCCTCTGTCTGTTGCGGCTTGTTCATGTAGATCTGTCCAAATTCAATCTCATAACGACGAGTCTTATCCTCGGCCTGACCAGTGTGCTGATCACTTTGCTCAAGCGTGAGATTCTTGCTCTCTTCCACGAGTTCCTGAACAGTGTTGCTCATGAACTCATTAAAACTGTCAATTTGCTGACGTACAAGGCCCTTTTCTTCAAAAAAGGCCTTGATTACGTCCCAGCAATCCTCCTGGCTGATTTCTTCCACGCCCTCGTCCTCATACATCGTCGTCGCAGACACACGCACTTGCGTTCAGCAACAGCAGGAAGATTAGCAACAGTTGTAAGCAAAGACAGCACCGCTCAGTACAAACTGACGCTGTCAGTGCCGTAGTCGCTTTGCTGTGCTAGCTTCGCGTTCGAAGCGCCGCCTAAGTCAGGGGTGAGAGCGTTCAAGGTGTGCTCATCGCCACATGAGACGTCCCTTGGACGCGCACATGGGCACGTGATATCGGCCGAAGCGACCGTAGCGCACGACAACGATGTCATCCATTACCTTCAATGTGGCGCCGCGCGGCTGAAATTTTTCGTCCCCTTGGGGCGCCACACTTAGAAACGTCTCTCCACCTGAGCGTTGTGTGCACCAACCATGGGTGCAGGCGACTTGAACGTAAAAAAGTCATGGCATCCACGACTGCAGAAAAACCAAGAGAAAGTATGGCTCCATGAGCAAGAAGCAGCAGCCGAGCATAAGAAGCTCGAAGAGCTCCGTAAGGAGCGTGAGCAGGAGCGGCAAATGCAAGAATTGCAACGGATCCATGAAGCGGCCGGAGGCAAACGGCGTCCTGAGCGTGTCGAGTGGATGTACGCTACGCCAGCGACAAGCAGTGGACCATCGGAAGCTGAGTTGGAAGAGTACCTACTGGGAAAAAAGCGCGTCGACAAACTGCTTCAGGGGAACGAGACAGCACGACTTTCGAGGACGTCAGATCCTTCCGCCCAAGAGAGTTCCGACGTGAGCTCTGCGCGTGATCTGGCTCAAAAAATCAGGGAAGATCCACTATTTGCCATCAAAAAACAAGAGCAGGCTATGCAGGAAATGCTCATGAAGGACCCGACGCGTCTTCGACAAATGCGTGCGCGCCTTGGCCTGCCAGATGACGAGCCTCGACACAACCACCATAGCCACGAGGAGAGATCTCGCCACCGGCACCGACATGAGCGCAGATCACATCATGGGCGCGTATCTCGCTCACATGCAAGACGTGATGATGGCGTCGGTGAGAGAGAGTACGGTGAAGGCCGACACAGACGACATCGCGAGCACTCACGAAGATATGATGAAGGTGACAGGCGCAAGGATGACCGCTACCGGGATGCTCGAAACGAGGATCGACACGCTCATGACCATGATCGCAATAAGCGACACAATGACGACCACTACTGCCACCGGCATGCTCGTGAAGATGGTCGGTATCCAGCACACGATCGACACTTATGGCAGGATGAACGTGGTCGCCGTCCCAACCGCGAGGAACGAAATGAGCGCCACTCACATGATACCCTTTCACGCCAACGGTCACGATCGCCTGATGATCGTCGGCGTGTTGTCGACGCACAAGAGCGAGAAGCAAAACTTGCGGCTATGATGCGAGATGCCAAGACGATGGACGCAAATCGAGACGCGATGATTCGACGTGTGTCCGAGCAAGAGAATCTTGAACACCAAGAAGAAGAGAAGCGACGCGATTTAGCGCATGACAAGACACAGTGGAGAAAAGGCGGTGGTACAGGGCGCGCATCGTTCCTATTAGATCAGCAGCGCAACTTGTGGGGCGAATCCAGTGGTGGCATGGACTTGGAAGAACGGCTTCGTCGTAGTCGACACGCGCTTCAGCCCGTAGGCGATGACGGATAAAGATAACGCACAAAAGTGATTATGCAAGGGGGACATGTGGTGCCAATGTTCGACAAGAACGAAGTCCAAATGACGCAGTCTGCACTTGGTTTTGCAAATGAGCCATTTGATTCCCATCGACTATACGTTGTTGATCTTGTCCTGATTCATGTGCTTCGGGATAAGCGTTTTTAAGCGTTTTTTTTTTGATAATACAAGCTTCATCGTGGACTTGATGGAGAGGGCTACAAGACAATCGAAGTCGATGAAAATTTGCGCCTTGAAAGTCCCACAGTAGATTCTCTACGTGCTCTCTCGTTGGCCCGCTATAAGTGTAGCTCTAGCTTTCAGTGGCACCCAGGCAAGTGGCGTTGTTCTTTTTTTGCTGTAAGATGGAGGAAAAGGAAAGTACCGCACCTAAAATATATCAGGACGCTTGAATGGTTTCGACAAAAGCCCTAGCTTGAGGGAACTAGGTTTTTGTTTTAGAGAATGAAAGATAGCATGTTTCGACAATGTTTTCGACATTTTTCTGACCGTATTTCTTTTCCTTTCCCATTATAAGTACACAGATGAACCAGAAGTCCGATGATATCGTGTCCTCCAAAACATCGTTTCCATCTAACCTCGTTTCTCACATGTTGGTCTATAAATCATGCATCATCTTCGTAATCATCATTCAACTGAAGACGCCGCTTTTCGTGGCCATGACGGCTCTCAATGTCGTACGACTTGCGCGACAAATCTTCATCTTCTTTGTTCGCTTCAAACACCACATCAAATCGATCAGAATTATCGTCTCCATCGTCCTCTTCCTTGTTGCGTAGCGCGATGCGTCCATTCGACTCGAATTCATTGTATTCACGTGGCACACCCGTCTCGCTTTGTGCCTGAGAAAGACCTTGTAGATGCTCGGAGCCCACCTCCCTAGCATCTGCATCCATGTCTTCGTGGTCAGAACCAATTGTATGGATTTCAAATTCGGCTCCAGGTGCCTCCTCGTCCGTTGCAAGCTCGTCAGACATGGCGAGCCGCATATTGTGACCTGTTGGACGCCAGGACCATGCAATGAGTCCAAATACGATCAAGTACAGAAGCGTAAGTGCGCCATCTAAAATGAACCAGCGATACTTCCATGAATGATACGCAAATGTATTGGGTCCACTGACTGATACAAGCAGGATCATTCCGAAGAAATAAAGTGTCAAGAATGCGACAGCACCGAGCAAAATGCCATTCAGTCGCTGGAACATTGCACACTTAAACGTCTGTCTACGCTCCGACAGGTATCGGATCGTAGCTTTGAGCGAATGTAAGATCCACATGTAAAAGGCCGTGAGTGTGAAAGCCAAAGGGAAAATGAAAAATGCAACCCAGCCGGAGGTAATATCGAGTAAAACGAGAATCACACCGACCGAATACATCACACCGAATACGAAATGGAGGACCGTGAGCAAATATACCTTGTATATCACGGGCCCGATCGTCGGCCTCACTACTCCATAGCCCATGGAGACGATGAGCAAGAGAAAGAAAGACAGACTATCTCTTGCTGCCCCAAGAACATTCGTCAGCGTGAGCCAGAAGCGTGCCATGCCAGTGACAGATGCCTGACCTTCAACAGAGCGGAAAAACATGTAATCAATAGAGTGTTGATTAAAGTAATGGTAGGACGCCCATTCGCACGCCATCTCGATCATCAGAAAGACAATTGTGCCAGTAATGAAGTGCTGCACTGTCACAATCTGGTCTTTATGTACATAGCACAAGTAGAGCCACACAGCACATAAGACCATGTAGACGAGCATAAGCCAACCATAAAACTGTTGTTAGCATTCCATGCTGCTACGCACGTAGAGCTTCGGATGTTCAGAAGCAGGGAGTTGACCACGGTATCGGTTTACAAACTCCACATGTCCACGAAATAGCTTGTCTGGCATCTCGGCCAAGTCATTGACCGTAACAAAGGGCGCCACGTCAACACAGTAGTAGCCGGTTGTGTTCACCTTGTATGACTGGTGTAAGAACAATGCACGTACCATGACTTTATTTTTGTCCAGGCCTTCACCAAAGTTGAATTTTTCTTGATGGATTGTCTTTGTCGGCTGATCACCATCAATTAGGTACGTGCCTAGTTCATTCTCTGTACATAATTGCTCGGACTGAGCCTCGTAAGTGCACGTGTAGAGCCGACTGCCTGTTAAACCAAACTCTGATGAAATTTTACCAATACGCGAAAGCTCGCTAATTTCATAAACAATAGATGACATTACACCCGAAGAACCCGGATAAAATACAACTATCTCTAAGCGATTCGTCACGTACCATCCACACGCGTATCGGGGCCTGCTCGAACGCCATTACACGTTTGTCGCATGCCATATGAATCCTCGATACTGATCTTGTAGGATTTTACTGCTGGAAGCAGCGCCGCGAGGAGCAGTGCTAATAAAGCGCAGCTCCGTGCCATGACGCGCATGGACGACATGGAGGATCCGTGCCAACAAGGAACGCAAGAATTGCTGTGGAGAACTTACTTCGTCTTGGGTGTTATAGCAGATTCCGGGCCGTGTCTGACATGTGCATTCGCTCAAATTGTGAAAGTGGAGGAAGACCCACAACAAAAGTTCTTCCTGACACGCAGTATAATTGCGTGTATCCTATAAACCCTGTGTCAGGGTTCATGATGTACAGCCAACAAGACATGGTATACATAGCAATAGACGATCGGCAAGGCGTAGGATTTTTTGCAGTTTATACTAGCTTTCCCTATAACATTGGTTCGAGTCTTCCTACGATTGATCTTTACAAAGGAAAAACCTATGACTTGCTGAAACTACAGTGAAAAATACAATAGGTAGTGCAAAGCGAAGCTTGAAAATCAGTGTGCTTTCTCCACAACGAGGAAACCATGCGCCGGATTGGTTCAAACTTTATCTGCTGCAACTTGTCTCAGGCACGTCCTCCTACACTAGATCCGGGAGCCTTTTGTAAAAAGTCGCATCATGACGCTCGGTGGTGAAAATATGCAGATATGACAGGTTCAAACCACAATGAGGTCGTGATAAAACGAAATAACCCTGATCTTTGGTTTCAGTTCTTTGTTTTCAAGTTCCATACATCCAAAAGTATGTACATCATTATGCGCAGCGAGAATAAGAACGAGGTGCTACAAAATTGCAAGAAGCTTATATTATGATGATGCGTCAGATATAGAACCGAAACGCGTAAAAAAAAAGGTCTCTGCAAAGAAGTGTGTGAAGATAGTCATCTCTTGTGAGACTTACCTCGATAGCATCGATAAGATGGTACCTAATTAAGTATCACTTCTACCTAATGATGGGTATGACGTGCGGAGCAAAGAGGAGAGAACGCCGATGTAATCACTCGACCAGTTGGAAGATTCCAGTCGTGTAATGTGTTGGAAGTGCGACATGGAATTTCTGCGCACAGCTTCGCGTACGAGAACAAGCTCGCTCGTATGATCAGCATGAAAGTATGTCGACGAGCGTTGGACGACACGTTCCCGTCGCCAAATGCGCCATCCATCATTTGGATTCGTGTTGAGCGTTGTTTCAGTCGGAAGAGCGGTACAGAATTCTTCGATATTAGAAAACTTATCAGAATAATTCATTGGAGACAAAATGGATGAGAGACTTGTGCCTTGGAGATTGGCAGGTGCCTTATATTTCACAGTAAGGCATGCATCCAAGGGAGCATAAGGGCACAGAATGGGGGCATGTGCCTCGCATTGCCACCAAGATCTTTCTGGAACGACTCGGTTTGGATATATGGCGACCGATACGACCAAATCAACCGGGTAAGGATCGGACGATGTTGTCCTGCGGTAATATATGCGTTCGAATTCGAGCTCGTCCATTAGAAGTTCCGTCCAACCGGGTATGATAGGCGTCTGTTCAGCCGTATTGGGCAGCTCAGACTCGACGAAATAAGCCGGTACATGCATAGGGGTTGTAAGGGGTTGCGTCATGCGAGGCAGATCTTTCCACAGGACATGTCCGAAAGCGAGAGATAGTCGAGGTTCCCATGGGCCATCGATCCACGCTTGATTCAAAGAAGAAACGCCATGGTCCAAACCCGGAGCTAAAGTCGCTACAGGGTCAAGCGTAGATGGATCACTCAAATGACAAAGTATACTGAGCGAGGCAGGACCCATGCCGGAAAGGCGTGACCAGCGACCTTGTGTCAAGGCGTACTCGGTGAGCGGGTCTGGCACACTAGAGGGAGTAAAGGGCAATGAAGACACAGACGCGCCTTGGTCTGGCGTAAAGCACCATAATTGGTTCCAATGAATGGGTTTATGGTACTTTTGTTGCTCCATCAACATCAACGCCTGGTCTGCGTCATGATGATGAAGGAATGAAAGGTTCACATTCCGACCTTCCTGTGAAACGTGGCACTGCGTGCGATGTGAGATCCAGGGAATCATGGCTTCTGGTAAATTGAATTGCCGATAACTTTTTCGAATGGACTGCATGTCAGTTGGCTTTTCACGTACTTGTTGAAATGAATTGAGCCATGAGTTCATGTTCTCTACAGCTTGTTTGCTTCCGGAAACATTGACGCCAATGTGCTCGTCACGCTTTCCAATGGCAACTTTTGCGCCTATGTTGCGCGCATATTGGAAGAAGGCAGTTCCACGATGGGAGAGCAGAAATACACTGCTGAGAGGCAAGCGTATAAATGCGAATGATTCGCCAGCTTCTGGATCCGTGAGCCCAAATCGCTGCACAAGAAATGCTTTAATCAACATTGGCTTCGTCATCGAGTGTTTAATCATGTCTAACTTTGCATCCCGTGCAAGTTGAAAGAGTTGTTGCCGAGTGAACGAGTCATTCAGTCGGCTAAAACTGTGTGCCCACTGCTTCTTCGCGTCGTATTGTCGGGTGCGAGCAAGAATGGTATCGACGGCCTCAACCGTGGGCTGCTCATCATACAATCCTGTAGCTAGTTCACTAGTTCTTGTGTGAACATAATGGGCAGGGCTGGCAAGACGGAATCGACTTGCTCGCGACCACGTCACTGTGGTACGTCGAAGCATGATAATGACCGCTGCTAACTATTGACGAGTATATGTGTGGAGAGAATGGGACGCAGGCTCGCAAATTGAAAAATGCGCAATTTCTGGACGAAGTCGTGGTACTTTTCCCGCAGGATGTCTCATTGGGGTATCAGCGGCATGTCGCCGTTCGTATCGGTCGGCCATTACATAGAAGCTATGGATTTTTCTTCGAAGGTTTGGCTTGTCGGCTTGGAAGCTTCTTTTTCTTCTTGCTAGGAGCACTCTGCACAGGCTCTTCATGCACATCATTTTGTGATGGTGGCTGCTGAACTGGTGGGTGCGATTTCTCCTCGTCAAAGCGTGTGTGCTTTCCTAACGAGGCAGCAGCGTGTACCATTCTTTTTGCAGCGTCAACATCAATCTTTTGGGAAGTCTTCTCCTTTGTATTGGATGAGACACCTTTCAACTTGGCAAAGTAGGAGTGCACTCGTTCAAGCTCTGAATGAACTGGATGTGTCGTAGGATCCACACCTTGCGTCTTAAGATACATCCAAAGCGTGTCAAGGTATACGTAGGCAGCGCTTACAAGCATCTTTGCTGCTGTGAGTCGGTACTTTAATGGTGTATCTGGGTCCGAAGCACGGGCCTGGGTGTCTAGCGTCTCATACTCTGCTAAGTAATTATCCATAGACTTGTCGAACGCTAGATGTACGCTATTCTTAACAGCCTCCATCTGCTTTTTCAGTGTGGCAAGCATATCAGTGGGATCGCTCACAGTGTGTGCGTAAGATGAGCCCATCTTTGTATGAGTGCGTGTGGTGCTTTGAGAATTGTTGCTACGCGATTTTGACAAGCACTTGGGGTACAGGTAGGAAATTTTCTATAAATATATGTTGTACATTTTTATTTTCATTTTTAGTAGTTCAGTGATTGTTAATGAACTCCACGTTAGGTTGATTAGAAGGTGGATGACAGATTGATCGCCTCATGGGGTCGTTCGGCGTGTAGAATGCCGACGCGATTGTGATGACGAAGAAGCTGTGCTTGGTGCGCTGATAACTTCGTCGACCCAGTCCCCTATGCGTTCTTTAGCACCGATCCGCACACGATCAACGATGTTTGACCACTCTCGTTTCATCGCTCGTCTAGCAATATCATCCATGTTCGGCAGAAGAGACTGAAGACTTAGCCCTGAGCTTGTGTTGGGATCACTGAGCATAGGTTTGTTAGTTTGAACAGCTGATGCAGGTGTGAGAGTGATCGCATGACCTGCTGACCATTGGCGCGTCTCATGTGTACCGCCCTCTTCATTTTCAATGGCTTGGGCGAGATTGAAAAGTTTGACCTTATCCCCTCTTGCATAATGCCTTAAGAATGCGGTCCACCCAGAGCGACGGCGCGTGTTGATGAACCACAGTACAATCTGAGTATATTTCAAACGCAGCGTCCGATCGCGTATGCATGCGTTAGTCTCAGCAAGAATCTGTTCTTTGTCTTCTCGCGAAGGAAATGGATGCCCCAGGTGGCGGAGAAACCAGTCACGCATGTGTTTCGCGTTCAACGTAGGATCTCGGCGGTCTCGCAGACTTCCTGATGCTCTTGAGCGTGGTATAGGACTGCGCAGAATGAGAACAAGCTCTTGACTTGCATCTGAATGAATGCGCTGCATCTGCGTCCGCTGCTCGTGCAGGATGTGGCCCAGTTGCTCAAGGCGATCACTCACTCTTGCACCAAGCTGCAATGTAGCATTTGTGAGTGTACCTTGCTCTTGCTGAAGAGCAAACTCGCGCCGTACAATTTCCGTGAGTTGCCTCAGATGACTGTAATAGGATTCATCTACCTCCCGGGCGAGCGCATCGAGCAAGGTATACTCGAATTCTAGCAGTTTCTGTCGAACTTCTTCCTGCGTCAACATAATGGAAGGTGTAGCAATGTTCCCTGTGGTCGTATAATTCAAAAGGCTATCGCTGCCTCATCGCTATCCTGAATCTCATTCAAGCCAACCCATCACCTACCGCATCAGTCTTGCCGGCGCTTCCGCACTTTGATGCGTGACACAAAGGATGCTTGCTTTTTCTGCTCCTCCACCTGCAAGTGGGCGCGATCAGACCACCCAAGCCAAGTGTACAACGTGGACGCTGGGCTCTGCCTACGGTTTTGTGAGGTGCATGACGAACCATCTACGTTTCTATGAAACAATAACAACTTGATGCTAGATGAGTCATGCTCTCTATCAAGTTGACACACGCTAGTTCGAGAAATCTGGCAAGATATTTTTGGAATAGTACGCTTCCATGGATCTTAGTGAGCCCCACTATAATTGTGCTAATAGTTGATACACAGTTCTCCGTTACTGGGATGCGGGTCAGATCGGGATTGGGAATTGTAGTCTGACCAAAGAGCTTGAAAGGGAAAAAAGCCGACGTCACGCGATACGTGAACAAACACTCCTTTCGCCCGATGCATATCACGTCGAAGTCTCATCTTGTTGCGGGCTGTGACAATCTTAGGACACAAAGTACCTCCACCTACATATCTTTGGCGCTCAGGCCCTTCCGTTGTATTTGACTTAAAAAGGCATCAATGTCCATTAGCCACATAGCGTAGTATGCATCCCGAGCTGGACTTCCTGGATGAATGCCTGTGTACGCTGCGCCACGTACGAGGCACATCTACGCCAGTGCTACCGAGTCCAGTGATGGATGCACCTGACGCGCAGTTAGATCTACAAAGTGTGCATTCACAGTCGTTTGTGGCCGCACTTCGACTGCGTCCTGTATCAAACGATGTGTATGACGCTCTCATCGACCTTTATGAGCGAGTTCTCGAGCAGTTGAAGCGCATGTACATGGACCACTTTCATGACGCTCAAATGCGCTGGGGCTCGGCCCGCCAGCGAGTCTTGCCACAAATCCAGCGCCTGTTTGAAGTCCAGTGCCAAATGGCAGCACGAGATATGCAAAAGGCCATTTTATCGCTCGTGGACGACAGACTCAAGACGTTTGCAGCTGATGCAAATGCACCGCATGAAACACATCGACCGCATAGCGTGCGTGCAACAGCCATTCTGGAGCGTGCATTTGCACATGCACCCAACATAACGCAGGCAGAGAAGTATAAATTGGCTCAAGCCACGGGCCTTCAGCCTCGGCAAGTGACAATTTGGGTACGTCCACGCATTGTGCAAATGCATGCATACACACGCCTTGATAGAACATGCATGTACTGACAACCCATTGCAGTTCCAGAATCGACGCAATAGACGTGCTCATGCTCGACGTGCTGCGATTGTTGACTCTGGGCTTGTTTCGCCCGAGCCGGAGCTTCCACCCCCGCCGCGACTGGAGGCACCGCCGCCACCACCGTCAGTGGCAGCTGCACGGGTGGGACAAACAGATGATGGCAAAGATGACATGCTTGTCGAGGGTGAGGAGTCAGGCGCATCATCTTTGTCGGATTGGGCAAGTGCCACGACAGTGCCAAGTGATTCGCTTAGCTTCGACGCACCGATTCGTCCGTTCGGCTCGTCTTCGCCTGCACAGCTTGCGAACTCGACATTCTCTACCTCACCATTGTCAACAACATCTTCACTTATCCTGCATGCTTCCCAGCCGCACATGTCACCACAGATGCAGACACAGGCGCAGATGACGCCCGTTCCACAAGCTCACACAAAGACTCAGGCCCAAGGTCATACACAGCTTTCAATACAAGTGGCTTCTCATCCACCGCCGCCCTCAATACCACTGCAATCGCAAACATCCATGTCGATGACTCCGTTCCAAGCTCCTGCGAGTCCTGCCACCTTGTCAACGGCGGCAACAGCAACGAATACAACGACCAGGGCATCATCATTGTCTTCGACAACGACAACTTGTATGCCCTCTGCATCGACGGCACCCATCGTCTCACTCGATCAGTTGCTGGATCTCGACAATGCGCGGCAGTGTCTTGTTTTCAGCCCGCTCGATTTGTTGCCGCGCTTGGACTTTGACGACTTGCGACTTGATGTGCCAACAATTGAAAACTGGCTTGGTTTGCCATCCACACCAGGCGTATCATCTCTTCACGTGCCGCCGATCAGTGCGGGTGCAATGAGATCGGCCAAACTAGCGCTGTCGCAACCACTTAATGCGCCAGACGAGCTCATGGGACGAGCTGCAGATGAGGGCTGGTCCCTGTCTGAGCAACTAACGCCTCTGTGGAATGTGCCAACGGATGCTCATCGGTTAAGTGACCTGTCTTTGCGCATCGATGGCACCATGCTTCGTCGCGATAGTGTGATGAAGGCAGAGCGGATGGCACCACCCCCATCTGCGCCGCTTACGACCCAGTCATATCCACTCCCACTTTCAGCACGCTGGAATCATGACGCCATAGCTCCCAATGTGCTTACGTGGGATCTTTCACGTGGTATTTCGTCAACTTTAGTGCCTTAGTGACCATTTGAATGCAAGCGGAGGCGTGTTCTGTGATTGGCTCTGAGGCGCTCCGAGACAACATCGATGGCGTGCCACATACATTCGTGTGCAGCTTGTTCGTTGCCTAGCACGGATTCCTATGGGTTATGGGGCAATAGGTTAGGAACGGATAGTTGTCAAACTGGTCAGTGTAGTCACACACAATCTTCTTCTCTCTATTAAAGACTGCAGCACGCGCAAGTGTGTGTGCATCTTTCTGGCTATAATCTCCTCAACCCCTCTTCAGGATGGTAGAGTCTTCTCCCATCAAAGAGGAGAAGCATTTTATCACCGAGGACAGCACCCTCGTTGATGGCCACTTAGACGAAGAGTCTCGACCTGTGAATGCGGCGGAAGACTCACAAACAGGTCAACACGAAGATATTCCGCCTGCTGAGGTACACTATGATGAACTGCCACAGGGAAGACAGCTTGGCACGATCTCTGCTATTTTCTTGATGGTAAACCGAATTCTTGGTACTGGTGTGTTCTCTACGACATCAACGATCCTCCAGCAGGGCGGCAGTGTTGGTATGAGTCTCATCTATTGGGTTATCGGCGGTTTAATTGCTGGTTGCGGCTTTGCTGTGTATGCGGAATTCGCCACGGCCATGCATCGGAATGGTGGTGAACTGAACTACCTGCAGCACGTGTACCGTAAGCCGAAACATATGGTTGCTTCCATGTATGCAGCGCAGGCCTTACTACTCGGTCAGGCAGCTGGTAATGCCAATGCTGCTGGTCAGTACTTTATTCGAGCTGGTGGTAAAAGTGCATCGGAATGGGGCTCCAAAGGCATTGGCATTGGCATTATCATGTTTGCCCTATTCATGCACGGCACTATGCTCAAGTGGGGTCTGCTCTTCCAGAACACTGTCGGTCTTTTCAAGGTGGTTATCCTGCTGCTCATTGTATTTGCTGGGTTTGCCGCACTTGCGGGCCACACAAAGGGCCCTACACCGCATAACTTTTCGAATGCTTTTGACAACACACGAAGCGATATCTACGGTGTATCGCAGTGCATTTACAATGCCATTTGGAGTTATGTTGGATATTCGAATTTGTTCTATGCACTCGGCGAGGTCCAGAATCCGGCACGCACGATGAAGATCGCCGGCATCGTTTCGTTGACAACACTGACCATTCTTTATGTGCTGTGCCAAATTGCTTACTTTGCTGCTGTGCCGCTGGATGAAGTCCTCGGCAGTGAACAGATTATTGCCGCGGCCTTTTTTAAACACATGTTTGGCGAGCGCTCGGCACAAGCCCTATCGGTATTTGTGGCACTCTCTGCTGTTGCGAATGTGTTTGCTGTTTTGTTTGCTCAGGGTCGATTGAATCAAGCGTTAGGTCGTGACAACATCATTCCCTTTGCCAAAATATTTGCGTCTAATCGGCCCTTCAACACGCCACTAGCAGGGCTCACGTGGCACGCTATTGTGACACTGATTCTTATGCTTGCACCACCCCAAGATTCTGCGTATCAGCTGGTGCTGAGTATCGCACAATACCCACTTAACATTGTGAATACGGCGGTAGGTCTGGGATTGTGCCTGACATACTTGCCGCACAACTCGCGGTTCAAACTCTCGTGGCTTCGGGAGTGGCACCCGCTGTTCCGAGCGTCGTTACCGATAGCGCTCTTCTTTACACTCGTCTCTCTTTTCTTGGTCATTGTGCCGTGGATTCCGCCGCCAGCTGGCGAAAAAACCGCCACCAACAGCGACATCTGGTATGGCTTGGCACCTGCGGTAGCCTCGGGCTTCTTTGGCGCTGGATTTTTGTACTGGTTTGTCTGGTATGTCATGATGCCAAGGATCGGCAAGTACAAGCTGGTCGAAAGGCAAACGACAATGAAGGATGGCACGCCCATGATGGCGTTTGACCACGTGCCTCGCGCCTCCCTTCCAAAATAATGTATTATAGTTCAACCTAATGCATCTCATGTTATGAACAGATGGTTTGAAGAATCAGATAGGCAGCACCACCGGCATTGGGAGGTGGTGAGAGAGCCCGCGTAGTGCAGGGGCGCGTTTCGTGTCGTGGCATGTTATTTGCGGTGAATGAGCTTGTTCCTTGTCGATCGATAGTGGAGGGCATCCCATGCATCACGCACGAATCCTTCTCCACACTCGATGGACACTGTCATGGACCCCGTCTGTGTGGGCGACGAACAAGATTTTATCCATATCCTCAGGAGCAGCCCAAGCTACTTACACTGCTCTCTCAGGCAGCCATCCGCATAGCGATAGTATCGGCTGCGTACGTGAATATGTCCCATTCATTTTCGCAGGTCGACGTGTTTGCCTCAGAAAGCCTCACAGGAAATCCTGTGGCTGTCGTCCACGACGCCGATGATCTGAGCGATGAACAGATGCAATCGCTTGCTCGATGGACCAATCTGTCTGAAACCGCATTCCTCTTGCAAGCAACACATCCTGATGCTCATTACCGTGTTCGAATTTTTACGCCTGGATGCGAGCTGCCATTTGCCGGGCATCCGACGCTTGGCAGTGCGTACGCTTGGCTTTTGGCTCGGAAGCATGACCAAGATGGGGCTGCGTGGCAGAATGGTGTAGTTGTGCAAGAGTGCGGTATTGGCTTGGTACACATTCGCTACGACCATGATACGCTAATGCTCAAGGCGCCTGAACTCCACCGGCATGAGCCTATCGACAGTGCGACGCTTGATCAAGCACTAAGCGCCATGAATCTGAGCAAGAACGAGATCGTCGAGGCTCGGTGGATTGTGAATGGCCCGCGATGGATGGGATTTCTATTACGAGATGCTCAGGCAGTACTCGCTGTCGACCCAGATATCAGGCAAATCCACAAATTCGGCTTCCATCTCGGGCTGATCGGTGCACACGCCTCAGGAATGCCGGCCCACTTTGAAGTGCGCGCATTTGCGGAGGGCTTTGAGGATCCTGCGACGGGCAGTTTGAATGCTGCGCTGGCGATGTGGCTAATCCGTTCGAACCAAGCACCCAAGGCATATACGGTGCGGCAGGGCACGGCCATCGGTCGACGAGGTGATGTGCGTGTGATGACGGATGAGCAAGGGGACATATGGGTTCAAGGGCGATGTGTGCGTGTGATCCGTGGCGAGCTGTGCATCTAGATGAGTCAAGTGGCATGTAGGTGAGCAGCTCCGTGCGTGATGGCGGGGTCCATGTCGTCTTTTTGCTTCATAGCATCCATTCGTGGCCTCAAGGTTGGGCCTCGTTGTATGGTCCTTGCACCCGACCACATGCTTTACTACGGGCCCTATGTACTCAAATGCGGCTTGACTGGCACGCCCAACGACTTCAGCACAAGTTCCATCACTCGGTGCTGTGTTCTTGTCCAAGGTCGGCCTGGTGAACGGAACGACGCCTGGAATAATTCACGCAGCTGCGTGCGAAGCACACGCAGTGCCACCAAAGAGGGCGCGTCGTACGTCGTCATTCGCACGCGATTGTGGTCAATGTACATGCTGCGGCTCGTGTGCTTGAACTCGGCCTCTCCGCCGACGAGAAGCACCATTCGATCGTCGACGACGGCCGTCTCCCATGCATATAGCCGGAAAGAGTACACAATCGCATGGTACAGCACAAAGTGTGTGGATGTTGTGCCGAGCGCACGGCGTGCATTGACGGACGACGGATGGACGAGTGCCGGCTGATTGTTCAAAAGCGTACGCATCTGCTGTGTATTCTCATCAACCTGCAGCAGCTTTGGGTACATGGCCGTGACAAGCGCAAGTGTGACGACAGGCGCGCTCTGTCCGTACACATCAAGATGCTCAGGGATGGACATGAGCTTGGGCCGCCCGTGTCGAGCGCGGCGCCTGGCCAGGTCATTCCGCACGCTGGCCTCGACACGCACAAAGCCCGTGTCGACGAGATAGGCAAAGTACTGCTGACGGAGCTCTTCGATTTGGTACAGCACATCGGCGCTGAGCGAATGGGCCGTGCAAAACGACTGTCCCTGATGCCGGTCGACGGCAGCGCGCCATGCGTGGAACATTTGCGCGAAGGCCATAAAGTCGCTGTCATGTGTCTGGAAGGCCGAGCGGCCGCGGCCTGTCTCGCGGCCCATGCTTTTCAGGAACGGCGACTTGGCATTCAGCACTGCTGCAATAGATAGAGCTGCATCCACACAGCCCAGCAGCACGGAGACGAGGAGGAACTTGGCCAAGTGCACGTCCAGCGGCATGTGGCACAGATGACGGCCGAGAGGAGTGATGTCCTCATTGGGTGTGAGCGCCTCGACTTCTACGAGCGAGGCTACAGCTCGCTGCACATTTACAGCGAGCGGTGGGTCCAGAGCTTGAGCGAGTGCATTCTCGATGCTGGTCCCAATGCGCAGTGGCATGACTTTCAGCTGCAGAGCGAGCTCTTGCAGCGAGAGACGCAGCATCTCGGGCACCGGGTGTGGGTCCATGTAGTCGTCGTGCCGCTTGCGGGTGAAGAGGTGGAAGCAGATTCCATGCTGCACACGTCCAGCACGTCCGCGCCGCTGCTTTGCATTGCTGCGCGCGATGAAACAGTCGACAAGGCGGCTGATTTTGCGCTTTTCATCATACCGCATTTCTCGATGCCGACCTGAGTCCACCACACACGTAATGTCGGGGATCGTGATACCTGTTTCGGCAATGTTTGTCGCGAGGACAATCTTGCGCTGGCCTTCTGGTGGCGGCAAGAATGCGGCGCTTTGCTCTTCCGTCGCGACACTCGAGTGCAGAACATGCACTTGACACTCGGTCTGGAAGCGCCGCAGCTCCGTCAGGTGCCGGAGACACTCGCGAATCTCACCCATGCCCGGCAGGAACACAAGAATCGCACGGCTAAAGGACGCATACTTGGGTTCCGTGCAGATACGCTCCAGTAGCGCTGTCAGCAGTTCGTAATTGATCTTGTGTTCGTTCAAATGCAAAAGTGTATCGATGGTCTTGGCACTGTACCGTGGAGTGGGTCCATTGGTCGTGCCGTTCACTTGTGAGACGGCGCCTGCATCATCAAGCTTCTTGCGTTCACTCGCAGCCTTGTCCTCGTTGTCATGACTGTCGCCGTCATCCTCCTCACCATCGACCAAGTCGCCATCCACATCTTCTTGCACTTCGACCTTATTGAGTTTCTCTGTCTGCCGTGCATACGGCGAGTTCAGATCCAGTGTATAGTCGTCGCACAACTCCAACACGTCCTCTAAATAGTGCACATCGACAGGGAACGTTCTTCCCGGCACTGCCAGCGTGGGACAGCCACCAAAGTAGGCGCTTATGCGCTCAGCGTCCAACGTGGCCGACATAAGCACAATCTTGAGATCCGGCCGTTCGTGCATGAGCGTCTTGAGCACAATCAGCAAGAAGTCCGACTCGATGGACCGCTCATGCACTTCGTCCACGATGATGTGCGTCACATCGTCTAGCACAGACGACTCAAGCATGCGCAACACAATGCCTGTTGTAGCATAAATCAGTCGCGCATTAGCTCCGATCTGGCTCTCGAGACGAATCGCATACCCAACAAGGCTCTCTGCCGAGCCGACCGAGCGGGGCGCCTCGCCCATTTCCTGCGACACACGTTCAGCTAGCGAGATGGCCGAAATACGCCGTGGCTCCGTCACATAGATCTTGCATGGTTCGCCACGCGCGAGGCAGTCTTCCATCAAGTAGGCCGGTAATTGCGTGGATTTTCCGCATCCCGTCTCACCACTCAGCACCACGACTTGGGACGTGGCAACACTCTGAAGGATCGTGTCGCGAGCTTGGTAGATCGGCAAGTCTTGTCGGCCACGCAGCATCAGCTCGTATGCCTTGGACGATGCACGATGTGCCCACATCTCGGCGAGCTGCGGCTGGGCCTCTCGTGTTCGGGAACGTCGCACTGATGGCGTGGATGCCGGCTCTGACTCGGGTTGCGCACGACGCGAGTCTCGTTTCAGCGCCTGCTCCGTCTCGGGAACACGCATCGCTCGGTTTCGGTGCTCAAGCAAGTGCTGGACATGCAGCACCTCGTCGCGGAGAAACGCATGCTTCTGCTCCATCCGCATTTGCTCCAGCTCGTCCCAAATGTCCCGAAAGCCTTTGGAAAGGTGTCTTTGCACTTGGCGCTCACGCCCGAAGCAATTTAGGGCAATCGTAGCAACGTAATCATCAGCCAGTGCCCGTGTCGCACATCCCTCTTTTGTGAGCTTGATCGTGTCGACAAGTGGCGGTCGACCGCCACTCGCATTCCACTGGATCTGCAGCTGACTTCGCACGGCCGACTTACCTGACACGAGAGTGAATTTGTGCTGTGCATGTGGGTCCACGGCCTTGAGCACATCAGTCAGCAGAGAGCGGGGCGAACGTTGTGTGCTTTGGGCAGGTATGTCGCGAAGCCGGACGCTGACATCGCCCGTGGCGCCGCTGCTTCCTGGCTCGTCTGGCAGCTCAAAGAGACCTGCAGAGTCGCCCAGAGCCCCAGCCTCATCGTCATCAGCAGGATCGGGTGCATTGTCTTTCGCATCGCCGTGGGCATCAGCATCAGTATCGGTGCCGCTGGGTTCAAAGCGATTTGCATTTGCCACCTCATCGCCGCGGTCGGCCGATGTTTGCTCATCAAGCTGCTCAATGTCAGAGCGTCTTTGTCGCTTTGCCTCTTCTTCTCGCTGTATGGCAGCCATTTTTTCTGCCTCTTCGGCCTCCCGCTGCCGCATCCGCTCACGAAAACGTTGCGTTGCCAACGTTCGGTGGAACTGTGGCTGAATCTCACTTTGCTGCATCACATCCTTCGTACGCGCGGCAAGGCGATCAAGCTGTCTCTGCGCCTCAGCCTCAGCGACCAACTGCGCCAACTCATCGTCAGGCGTGCCGCCGAGCATTTTCCGTCGTCGCGAGCGGTCCTTGTCCACCTGCATAGCCACGATCCGCGCCGTGCACCAGGCCTCGATAGGGTGTTCAATGACATCCAGTAGCGCATCGTCTGCATCAAGAAGCGCATTCAACGAAGTGACAACGGTCTCTGTGCCACGTCGGATCGCATCTAGCGTCTCTGCGTCAAGACTTGCAGCCGAGACCAGTTTGGATGCATCGTTCTTTTTCTTCTTTTTCTCTGCGTCGTCTGCAAATGACCCAATCTCGCTCTGCTCTGCACGCGTAAATGCGTAACCGTCATACATAGGAGGAATCGAGTCGTCCATTGATGCAGCTTTGGGCGCCACGTACTCTTGTGGCGCATCCACATTCAGCGACAAGGCTCGGTATGTGCGCACGTCGAGCTGTGCCACAAGCCAGGCAACACATTCTTCAATATCCAGATTAGGCGCATAGGTCAATGCTAACGTCGCTTGCTCGCGCGAGAATCCCAAGCTCAGAAGCAGTTCCCATGTCGTCAGAGCACGCTCCAGAGCTTTCGCCTCTGACTCTTCAGGCATGGACATGCCGAGCATATTCTGGAGGATCATCCGACCATCGCTATCGCCACTGTCTTTGTTGCCGTCGGCGCCGCGTTCCTCGGCCAGAAATGTCGCTTCCTCGCACTTTGTGATGGGCTCACGTCCATCGCGCGTGAGCGCAAGTGTCTCAGCACACACATCAGCATCCATCGACACTGGCAAAAGTGTCTTGGAGAAGCGTTGCTGAAACTGAATTGTCTTTCCTCGGCGCTGCGTCTCCTTCTCTACTTTGGGGTATACCTGCTGAACAACGTTTTGTAGTGCCTGCAACTCCTCAGCCTCAGGATCAAATGCATCTTCACCGCCTGTTGGCCCCTTTGATTTGTGTGAATCTGTCGGCTTCGTTGCGACTGCTGTCATCTGGCCATCAGGATGACTATGAGGGTGGCTTGACTCAGCCGCTTCTCGCTGCTTCGTCGTTCCCGACGCTACTGCGTCATTTGTGCGCTCATTGGTCGTAGGCGTCTCTCGCTTCGGCACAGACGTCGTAGCAAAGCCACGCTGCACATTGCTCTTCAGCTGGGGCTTCTTCTTTTTCACCATGTCACTCGCGAAGTTGTCGTTGTGGTGAAGGCTTCCAACTTGGTCGGTGACAAAGCGCTATGGGAATCACTTACGCGTCTCCTCAACACCCCCTCACTCGGATGTCACTAAAGCGGAGGCTTACACACATTTCCCAAGTGGACGAAGCAGGGCAGCGCAGCCAGCGAGGCTACTAGGCAAACCCTAGCGAATTCATGTGTCTTGCCCCTAGCGCGCCGACAAACCCCATTTGTTTGTCTCTCGACTACTCCGAGACGCCCTGGTAGGCACAAATAGATTTGTCGATGGCTTGTAGGCCTCGAGTTGCTTCCACATGGCTGAGCAGGCCACACGCCCATTCCCCTCCATTTTTTTGCACGCGCTCGAATTGGAGTGTGACAGGCATCGCGTAGGTAGACCAAATTGGCGAGCGAAAGAATACACACCCCAACGAACTATTTTGGGTAGGTTAAACCGGCTCTTGTTTCTTAGCGCCACTGAGTGACGCGCCCCTTATTGAGTGGCGCACATCCTGTTTCTGCTCTCTGTGCCGCGCATAGCATGACTGAAACAATAACGGAATCGCGCGGTGGCACTCCCATGTCGGAGGCTGTCGCACAAGGGTCGCCAGCTAGTGGTCCTTCGACGGCTCGCACGTACGTACGAGGCTCCTATATGTATAGGCACTCACCTTCTACCGTGTCGACAGGTCATCGCAGGCACGAAACCAGCCAGTAAAACGTTACGATGGCGAGCCACTATCCCGCACAGATGTACAGCACGCGATGCTGTGCTACCTATTTTCTGACACGCGCCGTGTGTTCACGAATCCACGCGCTGGCTCTCGCGGAGCACGTATGTCATCTTTTGTACAAAGTATCGGCAACCCAGCAGACGACACGACGTCTTCTCAGGCAAATGATACCGACAAGTCCGCCATATCGAATGCGCCTTTGGCTGTCCAGGCATGTGTGGCCTCAGCGATGGCCGGGCCCTACCCGACATTCGTATGGCCATACGGCCAATCCGCAGGCTCCGCACGCCGCGCAGACGAGACTCCAGACGAATACGAGACTTGGAAACGTCGGCGGACGTCGTATCTGACGTGGCGCGACTCGCACTATCCCATGTCCATCACCCCTGTTGACGAGCTCGATGGCCATGAAGGTGGGCAGGAGGAGCCTGCGGCGGCTGCGCATGCTCCTACTGACGACGCGCAAGTTGCGAACGAGGCATCTGGCGCCGGTCCCTCGTCGTGGGCGCATCCTGGAGCTGAGAAACTCACGTTCAAAGAACTGTACATTGAGGCACTCATGAACAGTGGCAAATGTACCAAGAGCATGCGAGAAAAGTGTTTCTTGGACGAAGAGTATGCGGAGGACTTTTCAAAAGTGTGCTTGCTTGTGAATGTCGGTCGTATCAACACGACTTTAGCATTTTACCCCGAGATGAAGACGATTCTCCGCAGCTATCATCCTGTTCCATCGTTGCAAAAGTCCGAAAATACTCGGCGCAACATGCAAGATGCGCCGCGTATGAAGTCGCTCCTCAAGGCCGTGCTTCTTCCGCATGAGCGTCCAGGTCCGCCGGGTGGATCTAGCACTGCATCTGCATCTGCCAAGCATGTCGGCCATCTCGACACGGAAGAGGTACCTGCTGATATCGCAGAGACTGCACGGCGTCTGCGTCTTGAGCGTCGTCCACCGACATCCGTCGTCACCCTGATTTTCCTTTTGACGCACCAGGCATCTGACATCATGTCCTTGCACTTCCCTCCTCCATTTGACATGCACTCTCTCTTCTTCCCGCAAGCCTCGCATCCCGTGTCGGCCAAGCACCGTGCCAACGTATTTCTGTGGCTCCTGTACCACTACTTAGAGGGACCTGCCGCTCTGCCTCCAGGCGCTCCTGGCTCAGAGAATCCGTTCGATGACGATGTATCGCGTGCTGCGAGGCGGCAGGCACGCACCGCCTGGATCCAGCAAGGCTCTGTTCCACCTACCGATGCAAATCCTCTTTGGCGTGGCACACCGAATCCCGAGTACCGGCGCTGGCGCGAGCTATATGACCATCCCAATGACGCCAACGGTGACTCTGGCACCTCGTCCTCATCCTCATCTCGTCGTCCCGCACGCAAGCGTGCCGCCGATGTCGATGATCCGGACACGCCGCCATGCCCGGAGTCGCATACCGACCGTCTCTTGGTGCCAGCGATGCCATATATATCCTCCGAAGCCTATATGCAAGAAGACGCTGACCCGCCTGAGGAAGTTGCTTGGGGTAAGCAAATGCAAGAAGAGCGTGCCGCTTTCCTCGTTCGCTTCCAGGAAGAGGAGCAGGCCAAGGTTCTTGCTCAGAGTGGGATTCTTGATGATCCCGAGCATGGACGTTCCGATGAGGCCAAGCCGAAGAAACGTATCCCCGTCAATACACAGAGTTGCTATCCATTAGCCAATATCCTTGCCAATGCCGCGGCCGCGGGCTCGCACGCAGGTGCATTGACCCGCTCACCCATCGGCTTCGTCAAGCGCGCACGTCTTTCTTCACGTCACTCTCATCCACGCGATCATCGACTCACGCCATCGGAAAGCCAGGAACTGGATGTCGAGCACACATCAGATGCAGCAGGCGCGTTAGAACATGGCTCATTCTGGGATTTGGACTTGTCTGCTGCATCTCATGAGCCCCAGCAGTCCATGGTTCAACATGCATGGGACTTGGTGAAAGCACATGAAGACTTTGATTCAGACACGGACGCACATGATGACCACGATGATGAACAACTGCTTGTACGACAACTGCTTGTTCTTCGCCGGACGCGCGAGGCGCGCGGCGAGTCCGAGTCTTCGGCCAAATCTGCTACAGAGGCCGCTGCCTCATCGACACCTCTCGTTACGTAGCCATCCCCTCGCCTCCTCTCTCTGTTCCTCTTGCTCGCTCTTGGCACCAAATGACATCCGTCCTCTTCCATCTGATCGATTTAGTCTCACGCGGATTTACGCGGGCGCCACTTTTCCTCCACATGATCTGTGCTGTGCCTCGTATGCGGTGTGAATGTCGCGCGTCATTGTACGTAATTTCGACCTTGGCGATCATCATGTTCCGTCCGAGCCGTGCATGGGCAAACGATGGCTTTGAGGCATATCGACTAGCCACTGCAAGTAATGTGCACATGCATGTGCATGCTCTGCCAAAAAACGTACTTGTCCATAACGTACATGCCGCTGCCACAGTTGGGTACAAGGAGCTCAAGGCCCAATCAGCTCAAAAGCCACTTGCCGCAGTCAATAATGCCGTTGCCTACGTGGCATCGGACGGATCGGTCGTGCAAGCAAATCTACACGAGAGTGTAGCATCATTCCAAGTGCATGAAAACCCATGTGCGGATGCGTGGAACGGCGCTGAGCGTATGCCATCGGTGGTGGCGCTCGATCCATCGACGTGGATCGTGAGTGGGATGGGCTCCTCGATCTTCGTCATTGAGGAGCAAGCACAGTACATGATTCATATTCCCGATATCCCAGATTCCGAGAAAGAGTCACGCCAAAATCGTGCAGCGAATCTCCCCTGGTATGTCTTTCAAGCTGAGGCTGCGTCAGATCATGTTCTGTTTCTGCTTCAGCGAGCATTTCGATTGCGCGACACACACCAAACCGGGTTCGATATTATTCGCGTGGCGGTTTGTGACAGACAACCCGAAATTTTATGGCACGTTACGTGCGCGCAGCCTATTATGTATGCGCATTGCCACGGGCGTCAAGCACTCCTGGGCGCTGAGGTGCCTGTATCTACGACAGATGACACAGGCTCTGCACCTCGTGTACCTCCTTACACGTGGAAGCAAGACGGTCAATCTGTTACAGTCACGTTTACGCTGCCTTTGAGCGTGCAGAAGCAACAAATGCACGTGTCACTTTCTCAGCAAGGCTTTCGTGTGTCATTGGAGGCTCCAGAAGCGCGTATCATTTCTCTGGACGAGTGCACATCGCTGGAGCCACAAATTGTTGCAGAGGAATCGTTACGTCGAGGTTTGTACGAAGCATGCACACTGTGGGCACCCATCCATCCCGACGATAGCACATGGACGTGGGAGCCACATGCTCAACACCATGTCTTGGCCTTACATTTGGCCAAAGCCCATCCAGGCACTCGCTGGCCGAGTGTATTTTCAGACGATGATGGTGTATCTGAGACGCTTGCTTCATCTGAACTAATCCCTATGCTTGACCGCACAAACAAATACACCTCGTCGAGTCTTCTTCAAGACGGCCTTGAGGACGAGGACTGGCAGAATGGTACGTCTTGGGTCATTTCATACGTGGACGCAAATGGTCTTGTATCACAAGCAAAGGATCAAGCAACGTTCTTGGCTTCCAGTGTATCTAAGAGCTGCCTTGGTATAGATCCAGCCATTTTACTTAAATACGATGTCGACGGCCATGTGTTTGTTCCTCCAAGAGCGCCTCTGTCTTTAGACGCCTGGACTCACACAGAGACGGTACCGGCTATTAGCTATGTTCTTGCCTCAAAGCGCGATGCTCATCCCGTGTACATGTATCGCAATGGGCTAGCGACGTGGCTCATCGTCATCGAGTCACGGCCTTATTCTGCACCAAAGCATTCAGGCTCGCTGATCTACATATATGGAGCGCCCGGCTCGCCGCGTGCAGATCATGCGTCTTTGGCACCAGCAGCCTTGGCTGAAGCAGTGAGAAGAAACGAGCCACCAGCGTCAGGTTTGTGTCGTGTGCTTTCTATCGACGCAGGGCCTATCCTCGATGTGGTAGTGCTTCCAAACCAGGGAGAACGGATGGTTTGTCTTTGTGAATCATCGCTCCTCATCATCGACGGGGCATTTTCGCTCTGAGGGAGTGGTCATTTGCACGAACCGCTGCTCCAAATACGCCTTGAGCTGGGGCATTGTGTTAAAGGACCCTTCTGCTCCATCCAGTGGTATAAGCGGGCCACGAAGCAGTCCCTCGTAGTATGAACGCGTGTGCGGAAGCTTCCCGAGTCAGACACCCATTCAACACACCTTGGATACACCCTGGGCAGCTAGGGCTTGTGCTTTCTCCAGAGGCAACGAGAACCCAACAGCTGGATGAAAGGACAAGTAGTGCTGTAAGAGGGAGCCATGTATGAGCATATGTGCCGAACCAATGCAACTAACCTTCTTGTGCTTGAGCCGGTTCGAGACCAAGTCATTCGATATGACCTGTCATCAGAATACATGCGCGCAGACGTACGTGCAAATGCAGGTGTCTCATAGAAGGAACGCTGTGAAAGCCGCAATGGACGTGCCATGCGACACCCTCGGCATGTTGGTCCTTATCGTCACTGCATGGATAAAACGCATAGTGCCCATGTGGCTCAATTCGCGCCTGGCGCATCGAGGCATGAATGCGATGAACTAGCTAGCACATTGCGTTAGCGGTGTGCTTTCTGATTGTTTGTACGTACACGATGGCGCGCTTCGCTAAGGCGGTCTAGAACAGCCGAGGCGTGTCGACTTTGTAGAAGGGCTTGAATGGAGTCCAAGTCTCGAGTTGGGACTTGAACACGCGTGCTTATCCCTTGATCTTGTACATCTATATAGAATGGTATACGTGGGAGAATTAGGAAATGGTATTGTGCTTTCGCATATCCATCACAAATCGTGTAGGTGTATGGGTCGTGGTCGACCAGCATGTCAGGAGGCATTGTCGTTTCATCGCGATGGGCTGCAATGTATTTTAGCGCATCATACCACGCAGCACCTGGCGGGCCAAATGTCCACGGCTGAGTACTCCGAGCCAAAGGCAAAGGCGTTACTGCACGAGCCATCCTTTCCCCACCAGCGAAACAAGCCAAAAGCTCTTTTCCCCACGCAGGGAATGCCTTGCGTTTGGGTCTGTTCACGAACGGACGCCAGGCTGATTTGATATGGAGGCGTGTATCATTGCATACGTGCTTGGGCGTCCGAGGCTTGTGTGGGGAGGGCAGGGGGAGGCCGGGCGACGGCAAGCAAGTGGCCGTGCGCGGGAGCTCCGGTGAGGCTTTCTTCACGTGACGTGCGCGTCGCGCTCGTCTGCATGCTGTGTTAATGTCTACTGTCTAACCACGTGTGTTGTGTAAGAATGTATCCAAGTGCCATGCCCTGATATTGGCAGCGCAATGGTGTGCCACTGGCACACGTCCTTGGCGTGTAGCAACCACACAGTAGAAAGCCGGAATGTCATCAGCGACATATCCCTCAAGTACAGGTGTGCGGCGCTCTCGTCGTCTTGCAGAGCGCCGGGAGGCTTCAGACACACAGATGGCTGCTGCCACGTCAGCCACTATGTCGGTTCCACCTCCTGCTCCGCGTCTCGATAGTGACGACATCCAGAGCTTTGATGGACCGCGCCCAGCATGGCTCACAGGTCATGATACCCGTTCAGACACGCTGCCGGCATCGCCGAAGCGTGGTGATTCTACGTTCGAGCCCCGTGTGCTTCCCCCGCTTAGCCAGCATGCTATGATGAATATGCCGACAGAGGCTGACACTCGTGGCATGGGACTCAGATTGCCGAGCCGTCCGCGTGACAAGACTATACCATCCTATGCTGCGAAAGATATTGCTGAAGAAGGAGAAGCGTTCCCGAGTGCCTCAGTCGCGTCGCAAACAAGAGGCACATTTCCCTCATCCCAAAACAGTTTGAGTCTCGGAATCGACGACTGGCCACTTTTTGAACCTCTTACCACATCATCCCATTCACGAACCCAGCCACTTGCGTCAGAAGGTCCATCCTATTCACGTCTACCATCTGGACAAGACTCTGAACGACATGGATCTTCGATGCCCACTGCGCCCCATATTGGGCCACTTGAATCGGGCCGTTTCTCGCCAGTAAATATGCCAAAGCATCACAATGAGCTTGTGCACGCCGAGCACGAGGATGCAGAAATCCCACAGCGCAACACATCTTCTCACATGCGTCGATCTGTCTCGATGCAGCGGGAAAGGCCCCTTTGTCTCGAGGGAATGCCAAGTGAGACAGGTGTTATGGGCCTTGGCATTTCATTTAGTTCGAAAGATACGACGAACAATCCAGAAAGCAAGAGCATTGTCGAAAATATGACATCCTCACTGAAATGCATGTCTCTTGAAAAGAAGCCAGCGCAAGCAGTATCGGTGCTCCGAGAACGCCCGTCGAATACCGCGCCGAAGCGCGTTCCCTTTGCCGAGAAGAAGAATCCTGTGGATACGGGGGCAATGAAAACCAAGAACAGTGTATCATCACTCAAGGCCGGCAGCAGTACCCTGGAGCTCCATGCATCGGGTCGGAGTGTGCTTGATGAAAATGGGAATCCTATTGCATATACAATCCCTACAAAGCGGTACACCATGCCAGTGTCTCGAAAGCCACGCAGCAGCACATCCCAGTCTGCGATGCATCGAGACCGATCAACGTTTTCGCTTGCGTATAGCAAGCACGGACGTTTCAATACTCAGCCGGCGCTTCATGTTGGGTCGCGCCGTATGTACGCGCTACGTTAATGTTGTTGTATTGGTTGACTCAGGCGCTGCGACTGGCATCATGACTACTGTTGCTAGGCAGAGGTCCCAGAGCACATAGTTGGAAAAACCGTTCACGAGGAATGTACACAAGTGCCGCACGTTTGTGGGGCAGGTCAATAAGCTGTGCACGTGTGTTAGTAACAAACAAGAGGCAGTTTAGATCGTTACCACATACCTTTTCTACATGTCCGCCGCATAGGCACTCGTACTCGACCATCTTGACATTACTTGCACGAGGCTCACTCACTACGCGCATGGTCCGCGGATCGAGCAGGAACAGCATGTGAATAAGACTTCCCATCCATGATCGGACACGGTGTGGTCCGCGGAACCGTTCTTCGCCAACGAGCGCATGAAAGCCACGGTCAAAGTCGCCAGCATCGAAATACGTGCGCAGCGCGGATTCTTTAGCATAATATACTTCCATGTATCCGAATGGCTCGCCATCCCATTCGCCTATGAGTGCGAGCGAGTCGCTAGATGCCTCCTGCTCTTCCAGATACTTTTTGTGTGCTTCACGCGGCATGTCCTGTCGCCAACCTGTGTTGACTCGTTCAGTGGCGTGCCACTTGTGCAGCAAGTCAACATCCATGTCGGATGCAGAGCTTGCGCAACGGAAGATGAGTGTCTGGCCGAGCTCTGGGATAAAACGCCGGTAGATAGGAAGACTCGTGGCTGCAACTCCGGTGTCCATGGTCTTTGCGGGTGCTCGGAAAGGATGCAGGGATGTGGTTGTCACCCCATGGGCGGAGAGCTTGTGCGTACCAAGCACGACAGGAAACGTAGTCCCGGGCTCAAGAGTTGGAACCCAGATGCTTGGTCCGAAGGGCCCTGCACCTTGCCAAAATGCAGCGCGCGATACTAGAAGGGGCGCATGGCCGTGGGCATGAGCATGTGCTTGAGGCGTCGATGACACATTGTGGCTCGCATTCACATGTGCAGGGTGTGGGATAGCCAAGCCAGAGGCCAGGAGCGGTAAGCGCCAAGGATCCTGTTCGTCGCTTGTAAGGACAAACCATTCCTGATCAGGCCAGAGTGTGAAGAACGCATACAAGCACGTCCACACTTGCACAAATGTTAGATCTTTGTTGAGGGAAGCTTGAGCCATGCGCTGAGCGCGAGCTACGAGCGAGTTATCGTTGGGCTCCTGGGACGGGTGTGTGTAGGGCGCACAGGGGGACAGAACACGCATCACAGCATCCGGTGCTGACAATGCGTCAACAGACGCGTCGATGCGAATCAGATGCACAATCCGACCCTGCTCCACAGCTGCTGTGCCGTTATCTGTTGGCAGCTTTGACTCATGCGCGTCGTGCTCGACGTGAATATAGAGGCGCGTATCAGCACCGATACATAGTGGGTATGTGCGAGAAGCCACTACAGTAGGCGCGTGAAGCTCGCGCCGAAGGAGCGCCGACATCATAGATCAGGCTAGCCCAAGAAAAGCCTGGCTACGTGAGCAGCGACGAACTCGCGCGAGTGGCACGCGACAATGATGAATGGAGCGAGGAACGATGCCGAACGATTGCTGACATAGGCGCTCCACATTATCAGATCGGACAAGACATCCTTGTGCAGGTGTGATTCGCTCAATAGGCTTGGGTCGGTGCAGCTTGTGCTCTCGTTGATCTTGTCCATGATTTTCCCAGTGATAAATTTTTGGGAAGCGGACGTGGACGAATCGTGACAAACTCAAGTTGATTTCGAATCGCTCCCAAGCCAGGCAACGCTCGCGTGGGCTCGCAGATACACCTCCTTCTTCCCCAGCACACAGACAGATCCTGCTGCCCCACCCGTCCCAACCCAACGATAGCTTGCGTGAGCACTATGACGATCTATGATCACCTGGGTGTTGGGTTCGGGCCGGCGAACCTAGCGCTGTGCATTTCGCTGTATGAAAATGCTGATGCAAGGGCCTCGCGTTTTACGATGTGTTTCATTGAGCGGCAGCCTGTTTTTGCATGGCATCCATCCCTGCTTCTCCCTGGTGCACAGCTGCAAGTATCGCCGCTGAAGGACCTTGCAACGATGCGTGATCCCACATCTTCGTTTACGTTCCTGAACTTTTTGCATGAGCACGGACGTCTGATGCCATACATCAACCGAGAAGAAAAAGTGCCAAGCCGCCGTGAATGGAGTGCGTATCTTGCATGGGCTGCTAAAAGAATGGATTCATTCGTTCGCTACGGCCGTCAGGTCGTCGACATTGTGCCGATCGAAGAGAATGGCTCGTTCTCCTATTTCCAAGTCGAATGTCTCGAGAACTCGACGCAAAAGCGCGAGTCGTTTTTCGCACGCAACGTGAGCCTAGGTGTTGGTGGTTGGGCCAACATCCCGGATGTGTTCCAGCCTATGTATAAGTACCCCCTGCCGGCGTCTGAGGCAGTGTGCCGCGTCGTGCATGCCTCGTCATTCCTCCCACAAATGATGCACTTGGGTCCTGTTCTAAATGCAACACAACTATCGTCGCGGCCGCTTCGGCTTGCGGTCATTGGCGGCGGCCAGTCGTCAGCAGAGATGCTGTGCTATCTTCGCGATCACTACCCGCAGGCAGCCCTGGACATGATCTTCCGCGCGCCTGCTCTTGTGCCGTCGGACGACTCGCCATTCGTCAATGCAGCAGCCTTTGATCCATCCAGTGTCACGACATTCTGGGAGAGCACTGCGAGTCAACGGAGGCGGCAGCTGGCTGAGTTCAAGCGCACGAACTACTCGGTTGTGCGAAACGATCTGCTGTCGGAGCTGTATGAGATCGTGTACGACCAGGATGTCAACTACCGGGAGCCTTTGGAAGAGGACAAGGGTCTCGTGCGTATTCTAGCGAGCACAGAGCTTGTGCGTGCTGAGCAGCTGCCTGACGGCCGTCTCCAGATCGACACGCGCACGAATGTTGGCGAGCGTCTTGAACGCACGCACACGTACGATGCTGTCTTCCTCGGCACGGGCTTTCAGCGAGATCCGTCTCAGCTTCCCTTCGTCCGTACGCTCGCAAACCACTTCCCATTACTGTCGCAACAAGGCAGTGCACAGCTCCGCGAGCAAGAACTCGCTCTTGATGACCAGGCTTCCCTGTCGCAGGATCCGGACAGCCTGCGTGCGCAGCTCCGCGGCATCACGCGGGACTACCGCCTTGTCCCATCCGATGCGAGCCAATGGAAGCTTCCTCTCACGCCGCCATCATCAACGATTCAGCATATTCCGCGGAGTCAACTTGGCCGCGAGGGTCGCCGTGAGCCGACTCTGTCTCGCCACAATGCGAGATGGCCTCCAGCGTCTTCCACGCATCCTACCAGCGAGTCGACATCCACATCCACATCCACATCCAGTGCGCCTCTGAAGCCGATGGCTGGTGCAGTCTTTCTCTTTGGCTGCAATGAGCCGACGCACGGCTTGTCCGACAGTCTCATGTCCATGGTGGCCCATCGTGCCGGCATTGTGACTGCCTCGCTATTGTATGGCATGCAGACTCATTCATAGTATCACCATCGATGTGTAATACATTCATATGGGTTCGTGTGTGTAAGCGGCGCATTTGCCTCGCCTACGTATGTTCTACCTGCGCCGGATCGTCGGTGCTTGCGTCTGGAAGAGCCGGACTACGTCTTGCGCGCTCACGTCCAAATGCAGTCCACTCTGGGGATAGCATGCATGCAGGATGCGACCGAGCCGTTCAACCTCTGCCACAAACGCATCCTCCGTTGCATGCCAGACCTGTGCAAGAACATCGGCGAGCTCATCGCGTGCAAGCGCGCCTGATGTGGTCATCGACGCATCATCGTCGTCGAAATGTTTCTGCATCCGCTTCGATAGAGCCTCAACACACTTGCGTACATCCTTCATGGTAAAGTCACGCACAAGCTTCTTGACGGCTGCGCGTGAATAGCTACTGTGCAGCGCGACTTCTGTCGCTGGCGTTGTCGACAGAAGTGCATCAATCCCATTGCCAAAGTCCACGACTTTGCCAAGCGGACGCCGAAGCATGGTCTTGACGTAGCCATGTTGGCTGGACTCGAGCAAGGTCTGCGCCTGTTGCTGCACACGAAGGAGTGCTTGATTCGGCGGCGTGCCGGGCCGCACACGCGTACATAGATGGTACACATTGACAATCAGGATCACATGGTGGTTCAGCTGGCCCTTGTCGTCGTCAATAGCTCCCGCCTGCGGAATCGACTGGACAGCGGCCATCATGCCACGCGCTATACGCTCGTAGCCATGGTCCACGGCCTCACGCACTGGCAATGTATCGGCCTCGCCCAACTGCGCCTCCATACGGCGAACAAATGTTGGGAACGACTGGAATATCGGCAAGATGCCCTCGCGCTTCTTTGCCGTGACCTTCGTCTGCTCCACCGCCTGCAATTGCGTGTGAATGAGGCGGCTCAGCTCGGTGTGCAAACGGGTTGTGTTCTTGTTGAGCAGCTGCGACACAGCTGCGCCGCCCGGTCGCTGCTGCAGCGCACGTTGTGCGAGCTCGGTTTCAACGAGCATGCCAACCACGGACCAGATGTTTTGCTGTGCGACGTGCGATACGAACGAATCCAGTTCCGGTACCATGACGGAGAAGATCTGTTGGAGCGCGCGATCCATCGCCTGCTGAGGACTTTCGGTCGCCAATGCCATCGTGACTGCAGCCCGATGCTTGAAGTACGGCTCCAAGTCCATGTAGTCGGCAAACGTGAGGGTGTCGTCGTTGATCTGCAGCAGGTCGGCCAGAAAGGCATGTTCTTCCGTCACGCGCGGCAAAAGCGATGCCAAGATCCGCTGCAGCGTCGCTCCCGGCATGCCATCACTCGCTGATCCCGCAGCAGGTGGGCCAGTGCCTGCACTGGCCCCTCCACGACGGAGCGAGCCCTGGCGTGCGATGCCTTCGCTACGCGCCACTTGCTGTGTCGCCACACCAAACACACGCTGCAGCTCCGTCCGGAAGCACTGTGACTCGCACGCCATATACACGCGTGAAAAGTCCTGGAACACGTGCGGAGTTGTCTCGCGCAGGTAGAGAGACAGGCCGCAGTACTTGCCCAGCCACTGCTCCATGATATCGTGCGGTGGCAGCGTGGACTCGGCAGACATGGCTTGCTGCGTGTGAGGGAGGTGATTCAGCTGTGCATGCATCGCCTTCTCCAACTCCGACTCGAACTCTGATACGAGGCGCGTGTTGAATTCCTTCGCGACGGCCTCGGAATTCGCGAGATGCTGCGCCATGGCCTCCGTCTCAGTGCCTGACGTGTGCTTGTGTCGGTCAGGACGCGCCTGCAAAATGCTCTTGTACAGCGATACAGCCGCTGACTCAAGTTCCGATGCATCGGCGCCCGACGATAGGCTTGTGGACGCCAGTTTCTGCATGGCCTGTTGGTCGACCTGGATCGTCGAGAGGAGAGTGTCGACCTCGTTGAGCAGCAAGTGTCGGTTCGACGTCTGTACCTGCAATCCCTTGTTCTGGTTTTGGATGTAAGCAATGTCCTCCGACCTGGACAGCAATTGCATCTTGTAGCCAGCGACACTCGCGTCTAGTCGGTCCAGCTGCAGCAGTGAATCGTCAATATGCTGCAGCAGCTGCGCTACCCGCTGGTCTGGTTCAATCATCGCATGAATGCCCGATGACTCGAGTGCTGCGAGTTCCTCCAGCAGGCGCTCCTCAATCACGTCGGCCGTGCCAAAATTCTTCTGCCGTATGTCTGCCGAGTGCCGAACAACTTTCCACTCAAAGCCCTCGAGCATTTCTTCCACCTGCGACAAAGTGGAGTTCTCATCACCACGTGGAGCGACGAGCGCCGTCGACGCCTGTGCAGCCGTGGGACGCGTGAGTCTCCGCTGCAGCGCCGGGCGCTGTGGCGCGCCGGTAAGTGGCTTTGTTGGCGCTGGTGAGGCGGACGATCCTGATGCAGACGTTGCAGAAGAAGAGAGTGCTGTAGATGCAAGTGTAGGTTGTGCCGTCCTTTGTGGCGCTCGTTGTGGCATCCGCGGCTGTGACACAGCGGGTCGGGCTGGCACGTGCTGCGGAATCGTCGACGCAGCCAATGACTCTCTCAGGGATGCTTCTTCCGATGCCGAAGAAGACGTCGTCTGCTTCCCCTGTGTGAGCGGACCCACATCACCTGGTTTCGTCATGCCGGGCTTGGGCGATGCCAACGTTGTGCTCACCGCAGGCCCGATAGAGGCTGCTTGAATGGGTTGTGGCGAGCGCATCGACCGAGATTCACTTGTATCCGCACTCTGCGCAACAGGTGAAGCTATTTGTGAAGCATGTTGAGACATCGATTGCGATTGACTGCCTGTCAACCCCATTGCCGAGCCGGACACATCCGGCCCCTGACTCGTACCGGGCTCTGCATATGACCATCCGCTCATCTTCGGGAGCGTTCCCTGCGCTCGAATAACAATAGATGCGAGATGATTCAAAAATGGCACAGGATCTTGTGACGCATCGACTTCCCAGCGATGTGTGATGGAAAAGGTAACAAGCAACATAGATCCTTCGCGGCACATGGAGCGCACTTGTGTCGCATCCCATTCTTTCCCGATACTTAATGTACCATTCGCATTTCGCCGTGCCTTGTACACATATGCACGCTGCTGACTAGGGCTCTGCCCAAGTATGATGTACCGGGTCTTGTACGCGCTCTTCTGCGCTGGCGCGCCTGATGCATTATCTGCATGCTCACGCACCTTGATATGCGATATGTACTGGTTGTCCGCGACACGGTTCTTCAGTGCCGCGACAAACTGCTCACTCATGGCGGGCGTCGCGTGATTGTCAACGCCCTTAAATCCTACGGCAGAACTTGTCGTCGCGCTGAAACACGAGCCGATCGATCGCAAAGAGAATCGGAGGGAGTGGGGGAGGGGATAGGAGTAGTGGAGTGCGTCTGGAAATTACATAAGACATGCGATGCAGGTGGAGCAAATGCCTGTCCGCTTGTGTGCCTATGGAAACGCGACTAGAAATGCTACTGCTAGCTGTCTGTTGTCCTTGAAGCATGCAGCTACCTGCTCCCACTAGGGTGGCAGGTGTGCGTGCACTTGTTTGGCATGCAAAAGAAAAGCCCAAAGCTGCACTACTCTTCATTCCAGGAAATCCCGGAATGAGTGCGCACTACTCGGAGTATCTTTCTCATGTGTATCACATTTTTGATGGCCAGTGCACGATTCTATGCAAAGGCTCGCCTGGACAAGATGACACAGTCAATGCACCACCACCTACAGGGAACATGAAAACTTCATTCTTCAACATATCTTATACATACTACGGCCTTCTTGATCAGATTTCATCTCAAGCTACGGCTCTAGAGGCTATTCGCAATGCCGTACCTGCCGACACACCCATTATAGTGCAAGGACACAGTATGGGGTCCTATGTGGCGCTGGAGCTCTTGCGTATGCATCCGGAAATGATCCAAAGTGTGCACCTCCTGTTCCCCGCGTTATGTCATATTGGACGTGCTCCACAAGCACGTTTCACACGCCGCTGGCTATGGCCGCCTTGGCTAGTTTTTCTGCAATTGGTCTCGTGGCTCCTTGCTCGCTTACCGTTGGCATGGTCACTAGGCCTCGTTTATATGTTGACTGGACAGACTCGTCCATTTGCGCGCGTGACAGCTGAGTTAATCCGCCGCCCGCACGCATTGGTCACGGCTCTTTGCACTTTTCATGACGAATTGTGCATGATTCAGAACATTTCTGACCATGTAGTAGCATGTGCCAAGAACAAAATCGTACGTTGTTACTGGGCACAAGGCGACTCAGATTCTTGGTCTCCCGCATGGCAGCGGAAGTATGCTGAAAAAACCTTCGAGCTTGTTCCGTGGCCTGATCCCATGTCACCGATCCCTCCTGCCAAGCATACGTGCACAGAGTGTTCGCACGGCTTGCCACACTCATTCTGTCTAGGTATGCTGAAGTATGAAGTAAGCATTCAAACTAACTCTGCAGGTCCCTATGCAACCATGGCCAAGATCACAGCGCATTGGCTCCACACTGACGTAGAGAACGTGTGCAGCTCCAAATTTCCGTAGCAAGGCTGGCGGATCGCTTCCCTGGCGTGCGTGCCTGTAGTGATGATGTGGAGCACGCATTCATATGCATGCACACGTCTCGCAATGTCTTTGTGTCAGTCTCTCATCACGTCCACGCATCTGATTTGACTTATTTCGGCTCTTTGTCGCACATTCGCCACAGTAATATGGCACTCGACGTCGAGGCACTTCCGACGCTCGCGCAACAATGGGCATCTCTGGGCGCTGCACACGCACCTGCTGAAGATGTACCCGAGGACTCGCCGCGTATTGCCTCGGCACTAAACACGTTCGCGTCGTACGTGGATGAGTCGAAAAAGATTTATTTAAGTGTGTGTATTTTATCTCTGCACTGACCTCAGGCGCAAGCTTCTGGGCGCAGGATCAATGTGTTTTTTGGTCGCAGTCATCTCATGCAGAGCCTATCCTTTGATGACGTGCCTGGTGGTAAGGCGGCCGTCCTCAAAGGCGTGAGCAGCGTTGCACTTGGTACAGAAGCGCCAGGTTCCGATAATCTGATGGTATGTTTCTGAAATCATGGGTCACACACTTACTGGCAAGCTCGTCGCGTCGTTCGGTGGTATTATTGCGATTTGGCGACTAGACGCGCTCAATATGGCAAAGATGGGTCAAGCGCCAATCTACTCGCGGTGGCGCTTAGATGGGACTCTCCCTTTGCGTGGGCAACTCGTATCTTCCGTTAGCGTATGGAAAGGCAACCTTGCAATCGGCAGCAACAAGTATGTATCAATATGGAAACGCGGTACCTATGCAAGTGCCCCTTGGCGGAATATCTGGTCTGCTCGCACGCCCAGGCCGCTTCTCCGTGTACAGTGGTCGGCGGATGGCCAATTCCTAGCTGCTGTGCCACTTTGCGACACGCGCGTGCTTGTTTGGCGTGTCCATGATAAACAAGTACATTTGATCAGCAAGCTGCGACACACGCGGCATGTCCATTCACTCCATTGGCGGCGCGCTCGCGAAGACCTGGAAAATGTTCCGGTGCTTGTGGTGATAACATCGAATTCAGTGGCTCATGTGTACACAAAGATGCCCGAGGAATCTCCTGCGTTCTATTTATGGGCATCCATTGACGCAGCGAGCTCTTTGGAAGGCGTCGCACCTGCCAGCGACACATCCGCGATGCGACATGTCGTTTCACTTATGTATTGTGATGCATACTATATCTCAGTGGCTTTGCACCATGATATACAATTGCTCGAGCAACAGGAACAACTGCACATCACGGGCATTGGAAATACGTCGTCGGCAGAGAGCCAGCGGCGCTCAGCGCGCATCAAGCAACTTAAACAGTACATGGAGCAGGGTCCTGACGTCTTTTTTGCACTCCTGGCGGACGGATCGCTGGCCTTGTTTGTTCTGCTCAATATCGAGAAAAATACGCCCTCTCTTTCTCAAACGCTATTCACTCTCAAGGTTCCACCTTGCATTTCGGCGGAACTATCGCATGCGCCACTCATGCTCGAATTCATGCCACTTGCACCCAGTACATCTCGGGTTTCAGATATTTATCCAACAGCACTGATCCACGGCCATACTGCGTCCGGTTTGCGTGGAACAATGGCCGTCTCGCTTCTACTTCTTCTCGATGGTGATGTGCATGGCCTATTTGTGCAAAATACCACTACCGATGCTAGCATGCCAGCGCATTCACCCTCGCATGCCCACGCCTTCTTGCGTGCGGAGCACCGATCGGACATTCTGTCTTTGCAAACGACAAACGATCATCATTCGCTTCTAAGTTTCTCGCGCGACGGTGTGATGATCTGGTGGAACCTGTGCGAACACGGAGAAGCTGTTTCCATGAATTCAGAATACCAAGTTCGTTTACGAAATGCCTATGCTGTGTGCGCTATGGGACAGGGTCCGAACCTGATTGCCCTGGACGAGTCACACTTAGTGCTAGCACTTTTTGACAAGAGCTCCTTCGCGAGCTCTTCATCCCATGTTACGACTGTCAACAACATTTCCATGATGTTCTCGAAGTTGCAAGGTGTGACTCCAGACACGCTTGTAGCTCTTTATTCATTCGAGGCACAAGATGCACATAATGTCGTCCTTGTTCGGCAAGATGGGAGCTTACTGACATGGACATGTGCATCAACATCTTCTGGCTGGGTCTTGCATCCCATGCAAACACATCGACTCAATACCGATGATGTCGTTTGTGCCGAACTAGTGTCAGACTGGCACCCAATAGAGTGCAAACCAGTCTTAATCACCTTATCGAGCTCAGGCACCCTGCATGTTTGGGAAGCATTGACGTGGACTTGTCTACATACAATTGAGACGCAGCGAAATGCAGTGAGGCTGTGTGCGGACATACTGGGTCACATTGCTGTTCTTTCTCGCACCAATCGAACATGGAAGGTGTCTATTTATGATGTGCGGCTCTTGCCATTTGCCAGTACACTCGTTCACGAACATAATATGAGCAATGTAGCTCATACTCCAAGCCTCGCTTGGACAACGACCAGTGACTCTGGTGCTATGCTAGCGGTCAGCGGGGACCAGCGAGTGACTCTGTTTGTCGAGACACAATTCGTATGGGCGCCAATTGCACGTGTTGATTTGCATGGGATGGGCTCAGCGAATATCAGTCATGTGGGATGGGTTGCACCACATCGCCTGCTTGTGGCATCGACGTGCCAGTTGTTCCTTTTCGAATCGGAGGTGAAGGCCGACGGCTGCAATGTCACGACACAAGATCTATGGACGCATCGTAGCCACATGCGGCCGTATCATGACGCTTTATTTCTGCTTCGATGCATGCAATTCGGCTTGACAAAGGATGCATGTGCCAGCATTCAGCTCATCGATGCAGCTTCGAGAAATGGGCGTTGGAACCACTTATCTTGGTCATTTGAACGCGAGCCTTTGACTGCATTGCGTATTTCACATCCAATTCCTGCAATGTTAGAACGCATCCAGGCCAACGGACTTGTGGACATTGATTCGCATTCCGTGCCAGCTTTGCTAGCCGTTTTGCAAGCGGCACATCAAATCGTCCGAACAGACGTTGACGTGCATGCGAAACAGTACCTACTGTCATGGTATGCATCGCAGCACACTTCTGCCCCCATCATATGGGCCTATCTGAGCGAAACGCAAGACGCGCTCTTATCCAAAGTCACAAGTGAATGGGCTGACCGCATTTCATGGCCTATGGTGCGAGACTCGGGCGTCTTTGGCTGGATGCGCTCACGCGAAGCGCTGCTACCGATCATGGAACAGGTTGCACGTGCTGCGTTCACCGCTGGCGACGACATTGACCCAATCCGCTGTTCACTATTTTACCTCGCACTGAAGAAGCCGCAAATGCTCAAGTCCGTTTGGCGCCGTGCTGTGGGCCATCCTGATCAATCTAAAATGATCGCGTTCCTCGGGCACGACTTTTCTGAAGAACGTTGGCGCGTCGCAGCACAGAAAAATGCATATGCGCTCATGAGCCAGCGACGTTTCGAGTTTGCTGTGGCGTTCTTCTTGCTGGGTAATGCTTTATCTGATGCCGTACATGTATGTGTACGTCAGTTAAACGACGTTGCTTTGGCCATTGCTCTTGCCCGTGTGTTCGAGAATGAGGATCAAGGGCCTGTATTCAAGCGCGTTCTCCGGCAGTATGCGGTGCCACACGCGCATGAGACGGGCGATCGCTGGTTCGGTATGTGGGCACACCTTGTACTGGGCGAGTATGCAGAAGCGGTGCACATGATCACAAAACCGTTAAGCTCCTCTGTGAGCGGACCTTTGTTTGACTTGCCGGATCCTAGCTTGCTCATGGTACTAGAATATTTCAAACGTCACTATTGGTGTTATGCTGCACTATCTCCACAAGATGAAACGCGCTGCGTTGCTTTCTATGCACAGTTGCTTTCGCGTACAGGCTGCGATCTAGTTGGACTAGCCATGCTGAGGTCCTGGTCATTTGCTCGCCCTGCGAAGCCACCCTCCCATGTCGAGGCGAGGAATTCAGATCCCGAATCTACAGATTCGGATAGGCCAGAAGTGTCAAAGAAAATTGGCTCACTCATGGGCGAGCGACGTCCGCCCCCCGCCCAGAGCATGGCTGAATTTGATATGTCAGCGTTCGGGTTCTAGCGATGCGTTCATTGTTTTCACACTAGCAACATGTGGCTAAATTTGCCACAGCAAATTTCCATTCCACCAATTCGCACAGTCGACTGCATTATTCAAGCGTTTATCACGAATCAATCATAGGCACATCAGGAAATATATTTCGTACAGAATCGGGATCGATTTTCGCTCTGGGGCTGGTCATACAGAAAGTCGTATTTTTGCTGGCCCTTCATATCTAGGCACTCGCTATCTTCTTTCACTATCTGCCACTCATTTACTTTTGTGTGATGAGTGCTCTAATCACGCGCATTTCGCGCTCGACACTGGCAATGAAGCCAGTTGTCAACAGCGTGCGCTACCAGTCTGTGTGGGCGGGCGTTCCAGCCGGCCCACCTGATCCAATTCTCGGTGTAACAGAAGCTTTTAAGCACGATAAGGACCCGCGCAAAATTAACCTTGGTGTTGGTGCATACCGTGACGAGCACGGCAAGCCTTACGTTCTTCCAAGTGTACGAAAGGCTGATCACCATATCGCTAAATCGAACCTGAACAAGGAATATCTGCCGATCACTGGTCTGCCTGGCTTCAACAAGTATGCAGCGAGGCTCGCTTATGGCCCGGACTGTAAAGTTTTGAATAGCCACCGCATCGCAACGACTCAGACAATTTCCGGCACAGGTGCGTTGCGCATTGCTGGTGAATTTCTTGCACGTCACTACCCTCACAGCAAGGAAATTTACCTTCCTACGCCCTCTTGGGGAAACCACCGACCTATTTTCCAAAACTCTGGCTTGCAGGTGAAACAATATGCTTACTACGACAAGGAGACGGTAGCTTTGGACTTTGATGGCATGGTTCGTGACATTAAGAACATGCCAAACAAGAGCATCATTCTCCTGCATGCGTGTGCGCACAACCCGACAGGTGTGGACCCGACGCAGGAGCAGTGGAAGACGCTCTCGAATGTCGTGAAGGAGAAGGAGCTTTTCCCATTGTTTGATATGGCATACCAGGGATTTGCAAGTGGTGATACGGACCGAGATGCATTCGCAGTGCGCCACTTTGTTGCTGAAGGACACCAGATTGCTCTGTGCCAAAGCTTTGCCAAAAACATGGGTTTGTACGGTGAGCGATGCGGGCTGCTCTCGTTTGTGACTGATAGTCGTGATGAACACGCTCGCGTTGACAGTCAATTGAAAATTACAGTCCGCCCTATGTACTCGAATCCTCCCATTCATGGCGCTCGTATTGCCGAGACAATCCTCGGTAACCCCACTTTGTACTCCGAGTGGCTGCATGAGGTCAAGGGTATGGCTGAGCGTATCAAAAACATGCGCGCCACACTCAAGACCCTTTTGTACGAAGAGCACGGCTCGAAACACAACTGGGACCACATCACCAACCAGATTGGTATGTTCGCCTTCCTGGGTATTACACCTGAGCAAGTCAACAAGCTTGTAAACGAGCATCATGTCTACCTGACGCAGGATGGTCGTATTTCTGTGGCTGGTATCACAAATGAAAACGTCCAGCACCTCGCTGCGTCTCTGCACAATGTCACGTCAGTCTAGATGCCCGTAGCCTTAAGGATCGACATTGCGCAGTGTTGGGGGTATATAGGGCAAGTCCAGTATACCAAAGCTAGTTATGTTAGTCAGGAATCTACGGGACATACATGTCCTCTTCGTGGGGCGTAGTCACCAGTTCCTGTGTCTGAAGATGAAACAGTCCAGCTTGTGAAAACTTGTTTTCATGGTCAGTCCTCATTCCCTTTTATGCAAGTACCCTGCACGTACAGAATATCCGCGCGTCTGAGCCCAGCGCCGGAGATCACGCTCATAGAGCGAGCTGCCAGTCCATGCAAGAATAGCGGCTCCTAAATAAGCACGCACTGCATACACGATATCAACGCGTCGATGCATTTGCTTGCCTGAGGATGTATCCGCGTAGACAATCTCGGCCACGTCCACGAGTCGATGATCCTCCGCGTGCCGCGAGAGAGCCAGAGTATGAGACACTTTGCCCGCATCGCGTAAAGAATGCACAAGAGCATGAAGAAGCGTCGTTGCTGATTCTTCCGAGGAGCTTGACACAACTAGATCCACGTCGCCTGACAGCTCCTTTCCCCGACGATATCCGCCAACAATGACTGCCTGAGCATTGGAGACAAGGCCGTCCAAAACGCGTAAGATGTCGTTGCGAATACATTCTACCTGGGCACGAGGGATTGGTCGAAGAAGATCAGGCAGCATGGAAAGACTAATGGATGGACCTAGTCGATTCGCAAACTCCATCTTGCCAGCCAAAATGACATCTTCTAGCGTGCGGCAACCTTCCTTGTACAGTCTCTCAGACATGTGAGGCCCGACTCCATGAAGTTTCATAAAGTGGAACATCGTTTGCACAGCTCGGTCGTTTCGAATGATTTCAGCCTCAGGAATGTAGCCGTGCTCGTAAAATTGCTGAATGACTGTAATCATCTTAGGCCCGATGCCCTTGATAGCCTTGAGTTGCATCTCATCGAACGCCTCGAGTGGATACGGAGCAGCCTTAACGGCACTTGCTGCGCGCAGATAAGCCATTTCACTGTGAGCATCTCGAGTGAGACGGCGATGCATCCTGACACACTCTAGTTCGTCTACCAATGGTTGATTCCATGGGCTCACGAGGGGAGTGGGTCGAAAAACAGCGTAGTCAGAATTAACCCAGCGTTGATTTGGACTGGCTTCTTGAGAGTCAATCCAGGTGGGTGACGGCGTGGGCGTTGCGTCTGGGTCATCAAAATGATTTGGATCGATGCTTTGTCTAGATTTGGAGGCATCTAGCAAATATTCCGGGCCGAAGGGGGGCACAGAGTTGGGAGGGCGATCCCACAAAAGGTATGCGTCCATGCATACACAGCTGCCCTGCTGCGCGCAGGCCCGAAGCCAGTCGATACTCACGATCGGCTTGTGCAACCGTTCTTCAGCATCAGTACAGAGCTCAATACGTTTCGGGGCGCGAAGCTCTGAGACCAAGATGTTCGCATCACACCGCTTGCTACAAACCGCGGCACCTAATTGTTTGGCCAGATGAATGACCTGTATCTGCTCTGCACGATTCAGCTTATCGGGTAAGACATAGACGCCTGTACGAGTAAGAAGACAAAATTAGACTTACGCGAAGCTTGCGTCAGAATACGACGACGTCTACTACATAGTTGCTGACACCTTTGCCCGGAGACATCTCTAGGCATGGGCCTGGACACATGGAAACGTAATGTGGGTAAGCCCCCCACCAGAGCTAGAAGCAAGGCTCCACATTACCTGTTTCGTTTCATTTGATAGTACCTATGATATACCTAAAGCTACAATTTGATATAACATTTTTTTTTTTTGCTTTTTTTTTAATATTTGGGCCACCCGCAGTCCAACACCATTCGAACTCTGACATAGTCAGACAGGGACAAGCTTTCCTTCCGTGCATGTCCACCGCAAGGCGCTTGAGCCACAGTAATTTAAGGGCTTCATCGCATTCGCATAATGCAGAAATGAAATCACACGCATCATCACGGCCATCAACAACGCACTCGGCCTTTGACAATTTGTACGCTACATTGCATGTCACTGACCCCAGTTACGACTTTTTTATTGGAAGTCATGGGCGACAACCAGCCACCTCTTCACATATGCACGAATTTTCCTCATCGTCTCGTGCATTAGCTGCGGATGCACGGGATTCAGCGTCTGGTTCTTCTGCCTCTTCAATCTCTGACGAAGAAGGTGGAATTGATGCGCAGGACGACATGCTTCACAAGGGATCTTCTCGCTCAGTGCACGGCCCAGTTCAGTCTACTCCACGACCTTTTCATAAGGCACAAAGGGGAACTGAGGATCCAGATGCATCTTTCTTGGATCGTCTGATGACGGGAAATGAATCGTCAGCATCAACAGCGCAGCCAAAACGGAAGCGTGGACGACCACGAAAGGAAGCTTCGCTAACGCCACAGCTACCGGCCACTGTGGCCAAATATAAAAGCGAGTCACCAGACCAGCCGAAGCGGAAACGTGGACGTCCACGTAAACGCGAATTAGAGCCTCATGAAGAAATTGCTCTTATTGCTTTCAAGCAATCAGGATCCATCCGACCATGGAAAATCATCGCACCTGTTGATCGGCCGCCACAATACCCAGAAACGCACGTGTTCTTCCGGATGCCCCAAACGAAAAGACGACCACCTTTGTTAGATTCGCCTGAGGCACCAAGAGCACCGCCATCTAAATGGTGGCATTATACGCGGCCGATTCTCAAGGATGTTCCGGCGCGGAGGCCGGATGGCCAGACGTCGGAGCCGTTACCTTTAGCGCCACCCGGGAGACGGCCACGAACACGTGTGGACTATGCAGGGCTACAGCATCTTCAATTAGCGAATCGGGCTCGAGGAGTGCAGTTGAATGTACAGGCGCTCTGGGAACGTCGAGTTACTAAGACGAAGAGAAACGAGCCAGAATCTACAATTACACCACCAACATGACGCGATAGAATATGCGAAACAAGGACACCTGTGTAAGAATAGGCAAGGACGTACAAGGAACACGATCAGGTATACCATGACGGAAATGAAACACAAACAAATGAGAGAGATTTGCAGATCACATATGGTGCTTTTATTCGCGATATGCTCCTGTACAGGTTGGATGTGGGAATAAAATGGTGAAGATGATGACATGCACGCAATTGTCGATGTGAAGTAGTTGTCGAATGAAAGCGACAATTCCGCCGACCATAGACACACGAAGATGAGTTCTAAAGCCATATATCCAAGCTTGGAGCTCGCCTTCCAAAGTCCGATAGGACGACTTCTGTACTCGAGCCACACTTGAAAAAGCGCATATGCAAGCGAAAGGGGTGTGAACACGATCGCCAGGATAGGACTCATTCCCACGGCCCACTCGAGGTCCACGTCATGAAGGCTTTTCCGTAAGCGCACACCCACGGCCAGTGTTGAAGAAAGCACGGCAATGTTAATTACACGCAAGATGAATGGCACAAATGGATTACGGAGCAAAAACGTCACAAATTTTTGGTGCCACGAGGCGCTGCGTGACGATGTTCTGACACCACCGCCCACGACTGTATTTCCAGCTACTTTGACATTAGAATCGGCACCCAATGCGTTTTTGAATGACCATGGTTCATTCCATTCGCGAGATTCGGTCTTGTTTAAGGTGAGAGGATCTGTGTTTTCTGGCACGGTTATCTTTTCAGAATGTGTATTCATAATACTCCAGCCCATCATATCATGCAACGGTGTCTTCCTAGCATCTTCGGAATTAATTCCCGCAGGTTTTGACACTAGCTGATCAAGTGGGCGCGAATGCACTTGCTCCGGATTGTTGGTATATAGCCGATGCACGGACTGCTTCTGTAAGTTTTGCCAATTTTGAAAATCCTCTTGATTGTATGGCATGTGCATAGGGATACGAATTGAGTCGAGCTCTGCGTAATATTTGGTTGGGAGCTGGAACGTTTCCTCTTCGGCACCATCCTCGCGGATCTCGCTCAGAATGGGCGACACTACCGTTGGGCGGGGATTCCCTTCGTGGAATTGGGCACCTGTGCCAGATTGCTGTGCTTGGGTGTCCATGCCCGCATGGCCAGACCACGGGACCATTACTTCCTCACGAGCTTGATTAGGAGATCGAAGACACTTGTCCTATTGCACTGTCACCGCTTCTAAGAGACAAGTCTGGTAAAATTCACCTCCAACATTTGGACCACCTTTCTCCTGACCTTGATGCCCAATTTTGACACAGCTGCTGCATGATCTCGCATGGCCTCCACATCCAACCGTGAACGAATCACGCTGAACGGAGATTGACATCCATAAGATATGAACATGCTACGATTGTGGCACCCAGTCCGCCAACTCAACGATATACGCCATGCCTAGACGCACGAATTGGAGCAAGTGTGGGAATGAAAATTCAGACGCGTCATAAATATCACGAGAAGTCTGCGTACATGTCAGGATACGTGTCCACGTGAAAGTAAGCGACCAAAGAAACATACATGAATCCGCTGCAAGTTGCAGTCTTCAAAAGGACTGGCAGTTTATTAGCCTAGTTTTTTTTCTCTGATACGTACGCTTCAATGACAAAAGCGCTTGGTTGACCTACGCGTGTCCAGCTCGCGTGATCGCTCGCTCCGTATTCAAGCAACGTGCGTGCCACGGGTATATGTAGGTAGTGACTCGCAATTCGTTCGATGCATGAAGTAAGAGAAGGCGATACAAAATCATCCGCCAGTCCAATTCTTTCCCTTGTCCCTTCTTTTACAAAAGCAGTCATATCCATTTGCAGCACTGCATTGACACGCACGCCCTGTCGAATGTATTCATCAGTCACAGCTTGACTGCCCAGAAGACCGCCCTCTTCTGCTGAGTACCAATGGAACTCAACGTCAGATTCTGGCGCCCAGCCAGCCTTTCCGAGAGCGCGAAGTATCTCCAGAAGCGTCACAGTGCCACTACCATCATCGTCTGCGCCGGGCGCAGCAAACACCGGTAGAAAATTTACGCTGTCCTGATGTGCGCCAAGAATCGTGATCCCACGCTCGCGCGTGAGTGTGGAATTGGTGCCCTTTATATGTAAAATGATCGAGCTTTGGGGCCAGCTGTGTTGGAAAGCTCTGACATTGGTGTTGGCAGTGAGTCTGCGAGCGAGGCTCTCGACTTTGCCTTGCAGCCATTTTTGACTCAAGACGCCTGTGAAAGAGTTGTAGTACCGTGTGAAAAAGGAGGTAAACTTGTGTAAATCAGCGCGTGGCCCCTCTTCACTCACATGGGAAAATGCTTGCTGAAGGAGCTGATCATACCGCATATGCTGGGGATATGTTTGTTTGTCTTCATTCCTTTCTAAAGTCGCGACAGACGCCCATGTATCAGATACATCAATAAAGCGTATACCGCGATAACGGAGCCACCACTTGTATAGTTCTGATACGTATATTCGCTTACCGTCCGCGACTTTTGATCAGTATACGAAGGCAGAAATACGTACGCTCCAGCACACGCTTGTCCCAGGACGAAAGCGCACGCACATGTTTCAAATTATCGTCTACCGTGTGGATAAAAGATGGGGATGTATAAGGCTGTTGCACTAGAGGCTGCGCTACAACAAAACTTGCGACGCATGCCAAAAGCGCTAGTGCACCCATACACCCGCACCGCATGTTGAACAGTACAAGGAACACGCAACGTTAAAAGCTCAGTAATAAATAGGCGCGCTGCATTGTGGAGAAACATGATACATGACTTTATGTGTGCGGGCTATGTCGTTGTTTGTTCAGCAACTCGGGAGATGGGGCGAAGGACGCCGCCTGGCTGGGGTGGATTCCATTATTTTATCGCGGTTGATCTTACTGCTTACCTCAGCAACGAGAGAAAAAAATTTTGGTGTCGAACGTCGTACTGCTTCAACTTTGGCTCCACGCCGACGTCGACGCCATGAAACGCAGCCGAAGCACCGCGGGTCATGATGACCCGCAGCCGAAGCGCAAGGCACCGTCGACTACAAAGCGTGAGGAAGCGCCAGTAGCGCCCCATATCGCTGCTAGACCACAGATGATGACCTCGTTTCCACGAGGTGGTGGCACTGGCTTGACCCCTGTCGAGTACCGACAGTCCGTGCTTGAGGGACGCCAGGAGTCCGCTGCGTCGGATGATTTATTCCAAGAATCGTCACAAAGAAAGCGTGTCAAGACGAAGAGTACAACTCAGAAAAAGAATAGGAAGACAGAGGCCAAGACTGATGTACCGAAGGACCGCGTGCGCGTTGAGCTTTTGAACTACAAACGCCTGCTTCCTGGTACAAAAGTGTTTGGGACGATTCTGGCCATTCATCCATTGGCTCTTGTTGTTTCAATATGCGATCAATTGCTCGCGCATGTTCCTGTCACGAGCGTTAGCAATAGGTTGACCGATCGATTACAGTCGGCACTGGATGAAGAAGAAAAAGACGAGGAAAGTGACGGTGAGGACATTCATGAAACAGAAGAAGACGAAGAAGAAGAAGAAGAAGAAGACAGAGACGATTCATCGCCGCCTGAGCTGCATGAGATTTTCTCCGTTGGCCAATGGATTCGTGCGAGTGTCGAGTCTGTGACAGCAGCCGGTTCCAAACGCCAGTGGGGCATGGGCCGTGAGGGTGGCGAATATGAGCGAGAAAGCCAGCGAGTCCAGCTCACCATGGAGCCGACTATTGTGAACGAGGGCATTCGTGCAAGTGATCTGAGTCCCGGCTACGTTCTATCTGCGGCTGTTCAAAGTCCCGAAGACTACGGATACACGCTGGACCTTGGCATAAACGATGATGTTCATGGTTTCCTGCCGACGAAGGATCGTTTGCGTGTGGGTTCTGTTGTTCTTGTCGAGGTTTCGTCCGTTGACGGTCGTGCAGTGCGGTGCCAGCTTGCCACTAGTGGTGAGCCTGCGCCTGTGACAACGGCGCCATCGCAGAGCGCGATGCTGCCCGGTGTTCCTGTGCGAGCTTTGATTACCTCGCATGTGCCGCAAGGACTCAGTGTCAAGTTGTTTGGTATGTGGGATGGCACGGTTGATTCATTCCATGTACCACGCGGTTTGGCTCACGACGATGCCGCGCTGGCGCCAGGAAAGAAGATCATGGCTCGAGTCCTTTGGAACATGCCAGCAGACTATGAGCAGGCGCAAGAGGCAAGTATTGATGCTGTCGGTGCTCGTCGGATTGGTCTTAGTTGTGTATCACATGTCGTATCACTAGAGACGCCATCAGCGGCAGGATCTGTCCCACTGACACATGCCTTTCCCATTGGAATGCAGCTCCGTGTGCGCGTTCAGGCCGTGTTTCGTGAGTGGGGTCTTGTGTGCGAAGTACCAGGGCAAGACATACCAGCATTTGTGCATATATCGAGCGTGTCTGACGAGCACATTGATACACTATCGGCGACGTCAGGTCCGTGGCGGGTGGGCACGGAGCATGAAGCGCGTGTCACAGGCCATGCACTCACTGACTGCCTTCTCATGATGAGCATGCGCGCATCAGTGCTGTCGAAGGAGTTTATGCGCGTAAGTGAGGTGCCTATTGGTCAGGTTGTGCGTGTGAGCATACGAAAAGTCACACCCAAGGCGATTTTCGTGCGCATGAACGGCAATGTCGACGGAGTGGTGTTCCCTATGCATTTTTCCGATGTGCGCCTGACGCATCCCGAGAAGAAATACAAACCGAACCTGGAACTGAAAGCCCGCATCATTCACACGGACCCCATGCGAAATCGGATTGTGCTTACGTTGAAGCGCTCTCTCATTACGTCGGACCTGCCTTTGCTGGCTAGGTTGGAAGACGTTCGTGTAGGTGTTGTCACGAACGCTGTCGTGCTGAAGCAGCTGCCAGCGAGCATGTTGGTTGAGCTGGGTGGCACACTGCGTGCAGTTGTCCCATTCGCTGAAGCCTCAGATACAGCCATGACATCCGAGCAGCTGGGTGAGCTGAATCCGACCGGCAAGGTCGTCAAAGTCCGCATCACAAAGTTTGAGCCAGAGACTGGTCGTATTATGGCGAGCATGAAACAGGCGTCATCTGTGTACTTGCAGAGACTCAATGTAGATGCTGTGGATGTGGGCGAGCGTGTGGCAGCACGCTTCGCTGGCTGGCAAGACGACGTGGCTATCTTGGTGCTAGAGCCATCTGGCACGCGGGCATTGCTATCGTTGCATGATCTTTCTCGTCAGCGACGTGTTGATGCTGACAAAGTCCGTGCGTCGCTGGCGGCGAATGAGCTCTTGTCAGACTTGTACGTTGCGAAGAAGAATGCGGTCAAGGGCTATGTTGTACTAAGCTATGAGTCGCCAGATGCTTCAAAGACAGTGGAGGTCGGTGGCAGATACGAGGCGCGCGTCGTGGAAACGCATCATGACAAGCTATACAGCCTCGTCTCGCTGTTGGGCACGCCATGCCGTGCACGCCTGCATGCGACAGAATGCTCCGACTCATTAGCAAATGCAACTCTTCCTGATGTCGGAGACCAGTGCACGTGTATTGTATTGAGCGTCCGAAAAAAGAGGCGTGAAGCTGACGTGTCAATTCGCCCATCGCGTCTTGCACCGAGTGACGGCGTGAACACGTCAGTCGATGATCCTGTTGTGGACAGTACTGCGCAGCTGGAAATTGGCATGCACATTCGTGGCCTTGTCAAGGCCGTGACGAATCACGGCGTGTACGTGTCTTTGGGACCGCATACAGATGCACGTGTCATGATCAAAGAATTGTTCGATGAGTATGTGAAGGATTTCCGAACCAAGTTCCAGGTGGGCCAGTGCGTTCGGGGAACGATCCTCCAAATTGAGCCAAACGGGCAAATTGAACTCAGCTTGAAAAAGAGTCGCCTCGAAGGTGTGAAGCCATCTGCTGGTGCATGGTCAAAGATTCACGAAGGCGAGAAGGTCAAGGCGCATGTACGCGGCATCACTGAGTATGGAATATTTCTGCAAGTGGACGGCACCGACGTCAGTGGGCTGTGTCATAAGAGCGAGCTCTCGGATAACAAGTCTGCAAATGCGATTCGAGCATTTGCCGTGGGCGACCGAGTGAAGGCGGTCGTCCTGAAGATGGATGCTGACAAAAGACGTGTGGCATTTGGACTCAAGCCGTCGTACTTTGATGATGGCGATTTGGACGATGTAGACGAGGAGGATGACGAGGATGACGAGGATGACGAGGATGACGAGGATAATGAGGAGGATGAGGAGGAAGGGGATCTCAATAGTAGTGAGAACATTGGTGAAGAGGATGACGAAGATGAAGACGTGGATGAAGACGAAGATGAAAGCATTGAGGAGGAGGAGGAGGAGGATGACGATGAGGATGATGGCGACGACGACGAAGAGCCATCTGAAATTGACGTCGAGGCTGAAGATGTTGATGTTGATGGCGACGCGAGCGACGATGGGGATGAGGATGTCGTTGATTACGAGCTTGATACCGAATCAGAGAAGCCAAAGCGCTCAGTCCAAGAAGGATTCCGTTGGGGCGCTTCGAATGATGTGCCAGACGATGACGACGACGACGATGATGATGATGATGATGACGATATGGACGGAGCGCGACGCTCGTCGAAGGTCTCGAAGAAGTCCATGTCAGATGACATCACGGCCGACCTTGCAACGAAGAAGCTTGATTCCGCCGCAGACTTTGAACGTGTCTTGCTAGGCTCACCAAACAGCTCTTATCTGTGGATCCAATTCATGACCTTCTATCTGCAGCTAGGCAACGTCGACAAGGCCAGGCAGGTGGCTCGACGAGCCATCCAAGTGATTCACTTCCGCGAGGAGCAAGAGAAACTGAATGTCTGGATGGCACTGCTAAATGTCGAAAACATGTACGGCTCACCGGACACGGTGGAGGCTGTGTTTAAGGAAGCTGCGCAGTACAATGATGCACTGGAGGTGCATTTACGTATGCTGTCGATTTACGAGCACGGCAACAAGATTGACGACGCGGCAGCGTTGTTCCCACGCGCGGTGAAAAAGTTCAGCTTTGTACCGGACATGTGGATTCGCTGGTACGAGTTCTGTCTCCGCCATGATCGTGAAGACGAAGCGCATGCACTCGTCTCGCGCAGTCTTCAGAGTCTGGACCGGAAGCAACATCTTCGTGTGCTCACAGCCTATGCGCTTGCTGAATACAAGCTTGGTGATGTGGAGCACGCACGGACCATGTTCGAAACGTTAGTGTCACGGTATCCAAAACGCACAGATATTTGGTGGCAGTACATTGACCAAGAGGTCCGACTGGAAAATGCCGCTGGAGCTCGCTCACTGATGGAGCGTTGCTTGGCCGCACGCAAGCACACGACCAAGCAGGTGAAATCGCTCTTACAGAAGTGGCTTGTGATTGAGAAGCGCGTTGGTGATGAAGCTGGCGTGCAGCGGGTCCTGGACCGTGCGCGTGCTTTCGTGGCTAGTGTGCAGAAGCGAGCCGCCGGTATCGGAGATGACGATGCACGAGACGAAGACGAAGACGAAGAGGACGCACAAAATGATGGGGACGACAGTGACGACTTCGATGAGGGTGAGAATGATGAGTAAGTAAGATCTTGTGCCGCAGCCGTGTGGCATGTGGTTCCATGTGCCGGGTGGTCAGGAATGCTTGTACATGTTCATATGTGCTTTTGTCGGGGGCTACGACGCCTCACCAGTGCCACCTGCCTTGCCGCTCTCCTTCTCCCCTCATCGTCTCCATGGTGTGACGCTGCCTTTTTCTTTTTCAGATCGCTCCAGCCCTCCATTCATTACATACATGGGACGTTCTCACTCTCTATAGAACTAAATGAGGCCCTGGTCCTCTTCCGTCGCATGATAGCCAGCGCGGCGCATAGCTCCCAGCACACGGCGTGCTTGAGACAGTTCTTTTTCGAGCTTGAGAACTTCGACCTGCTGCTCCATCTCACGGACCTTGAACTCGTGCGTTGCCATACGAGAAAAGTCGAGGTCGTCCGTGCCGCTCTGGCGGTCGGTGATCATTTGCACTTGCCTCACAAGTGACCGACATGCATCCGTTACGGCTTTCGCTGCACGCTCAAGGCGTTCCTGTGTTTGTGACATAAATTCGCTCTTGACGCGAGACGCAGCGACAAGCTGCACTGTAGCGGAGCTGACTTCATTCGACGCCACAATCAGCTGCTCAAGGCTGTGCGTGCCCATAATGACGCCATCCGCAGTCTCAATAAGCATCGTAGAAGCAAATGCGACGGCACGTGCAGCGGAGATAAGACCTTCCGTCCAGCGGTTGTTCTTTTTGTAGAACTGATGTGCAGAGCTTGTACCACGGCCCCGCGCGACAATTTCCTCTTGGCTCTCAGTCGATGCCCGAATGAGACCGCCAATGGCGCGCATGATCGCCATCGCAGCTTCCAGAATCGTGTCGTGGACCTTCAGTTCCGTTGCTGAGTACCGATTGGACGTCTTATCGCGAGCGAGAAGGGCTTGAAGCCGCAGCGTCGCTTGCTCGATTGTGTTTGCTGCCGACATCATTTCCTGCTCGATCATATCGCCCAGCTCGCCCTGTGGTGCGCGCTGCCCTATAAGCGCTTGGACACCATCCGCCAGGCGGCCCAAAGCATCGTTGGCTTGTGCATTCTGCTGCATAGCGACATGACTCCGCTGCTGTGCGGACATGCTCGCCAAGCGATACGACTGCACGTTCAGGAAGAAACGCAGCAAAACGTGACCTGCATCAACAGCGACGCTCGTGAGACGCTCCATCGCATCTTCATTCCTGCAGAAGCGCAGGATACCCTTCACATTCACAACAGAGTCTGATGCAGCCTGTGCAAGCTGATTCGCACACTTGATGACGTTGACATGATCGTCACCAAGCTGCTGCTCGACAAACAGGGAGAAAACGGCTGCAAATTCATTCGCTGACGCCTGCGCCTTTTCAATCAGCGAGAGGACGTACTCAGGCGTCGCAGTGACGCCCTGCATCGTGGTTGACGCGGGCGTCTCAAGCTCGTACAGTGCAACGTCCAACTTGTCGGCGCACGCTTGCAGGATCGAGTCAAGAATCGCACTGAGCTTCTTCGAGTTGTCGAGAATGATCGTGTCGATCTGGGCATTCAAAGCATCATCCGACGTGCCCTGATCCACGCGCATGTCGTTCATCTGACGGATCGTAGAATCCATGCCCTCCTGGAGAATGAGCGCCTCGGCATCTTTGGCCTCCAGCTGTGCCTTGTGAGAAGCGAGGGCTTCCTCCAGCTCGCTGATTTGTGCGTTCATGCGCGACATGATGCTCGACACTTCCGTGCCGCGAGCCTGGACAGCGTCTTCTGCCCGCTCCTCAGCAAAGCGCAGCTCCCGCTTTAGACGCTCCACCTCTTCTCGTTCGCCACCACGTGCCCGATCCAGCTCAAGTCGCGCGCGATCACGCTCACGGATCATGTCGGACATTTCAAGGTTCTTCGCCTTCACATCCCGCTCCATTCGCTCCATCTTGTTGATCGCCTCCTGTGCACTGCCGGCCTTGAGCTGCACCTGCTTGTACTTGGACAACAACTCCAGGTGCTCATTGCGCAGCTGCGAGTACAGTTTCGCCAAGGCCTCGTATTTCTTGCGCCAAGTATCGACTTGCTCCTGTAGCTGTGTAATCATGTCGTCCTTGCCGGCCATTTGGGCATGGACATTCTGGCCCGCTGCCGATAGCTCCATTTCCAAGGCTTTTACACGCATGTCATACTGTTGCAGCATGAGCTGGTCTCGCTCGTATTGGCCCCGCATGAACAAAAGATCTCGCTCCAGCTCTGCCGCACGTCCGTGGATTTGATGCATCTCCTGAGAACGAAGAAGTTGCTCTTGTGCAAGCCGCTGCTGCTCGGCTTGAGCCGCTTGCTGTTCAGCAAACTCCCGCTCGCGCTGCGCGGCACGCTCTTCATTTCTCCGAGCTTCATCAGCTTCCCGCTCTTTGAGCAATCGCTGCTTGTCTTCAAACTCCTTAAGAAGCCGCGCCTGCTCCTCAATTTCAGCCTGCGATGGACTCTGTTCAGCAGGCGGCGATGGTTCACGTGGTGCTTGCTGCGCTGGCTCACGCGCCGGCAGTTCGGGGGCGTCCGGCGTTGCGAGCAAATTCGGCGGCTCAGCATTTAGTCTGGGCACGTTAATCAGGCTCGTGAGATATTTCAGACTTGCACATTCAAAGTAGAAGCGACGTAGCTCATAGTGCTGATGCTGGTAGCGACCGCGAAGGGGCTCCAAAGCGTCCATTGCGTCGGTGCGTCGGTGCATGGCACGGAGCATCGACGTCAAGAACTTGTAGATGCCATAAGATTCTTTGACAAGCGGGACGAGCGAAGAAATCTGGCACTCATTCGCACGACCGCGGAGCGTTGAAAACACAAGGTGCTGGAACTTTTCAATGCGGTCTTGCAAGTTCATTAGCTCAATAATCGTTTCATAGCCCTCATCGGGATTGTCAATGTTCTTTAGCGACACATATTCCTCATATTCAAAGAGTCCATTAAACTCCTTGTGCACACGATGAAAACGAAGCTTGGCATGGATGAAAGATACGTATGCCTGGATCAACTGACCATAATTTCGAGGGGTATTCCCAGACATACGCGCGCAGGTATCGAGCCAATTTATCTGCGCTTGTGCCTCGCGCAAGACAATTGGATGACCCTCCTGAAGGATCTTGTGCACGACAATGAGTGCCTTGAACATTTGGATCTCGTCATTCATAATGGGTAACACGCGCAGCCCCGACCAAATCGACTGTGAAGACTTGTGATCCCATGTATACACGATACACTCTGAGACAATGTTAGCCAGGTATCTTACATGTGCGCGCTTCTCAGATACATACTTCGTACATGCTTTTGTTTTGGAGACGTCTCCTCAGGACTTGTGGCTTTTCGTAAGTGCACAGAGAGTTCCTGTTCAACTTTATCGCGGTCAAGTGGCCTTGACGCACCACCCACAAATGGTTCTATGTAACGAGACCTTGTTGTTAGTGCTTTGTGCGGCATAATTCATCGACATACATGACGACGTCGTTGGTTGGCCCCGCCTTCGCTACTCTTGGTGGGTTTTCTTGTCTTTTCTAGCCTAGTCTCGGGCAATCAACAACAGCAAAAGTCTAAGCGAATGTGATCCCCTGCTTTTCCGTCTCGACACTCCCCAGATCACCCACAATAGCTGGACGTTGGAGCCACTCGGTGTACCGGAGGTGCGAAAGAGACCAAGGCTCTTCTACCCCCAAGAAGGCACACACATGCATGTGGCAATGCATCCACAATATGCATCCACCTTGACTTACCTAAGCAACAGCCTGCATAGGCCCGGTTGTTTACGCACCAAACAAAAGGCATGGATATCCGCACCCCCTTAATGGCGGGGGCAAAAACGTATGACCAAGGTGGGGTTCGAACCCACGAGTAACGGCGGAATAGCAGGACCTAAAGCCGTCGCAGTAACCACTTTGCTACTCGGCCAAACAATCAGCCACTTCGTGTGTGAGGACGAATATACCAAAAATATGTATCTTTGTGCCATTCGTATTCCTCTCGTTAAGCAAGATACCTGAACTGAGGGTCATTACATTTGCATGCCTACGTTATGTATTGATGGAAAATAGTTCATGGAGTACCATGCTCCAGAACATGTACGCATATGTTTCGAAGCCAGGATTCACAAGCGTGTCCTGATTCATTGATTGACCCAGCGTCAGCTCGCCGAAGGGAATATTCCGCAGTGCAGGCTGGTGGTTCATCGACCACACAATCTTACTTGTCTGACCACGCACATTCGTTGCGCTCGAGAGCTGAAGCATGTCGTTGCGAGCGTTGTTCAATTGTGCAATGCGGTTCGGGTAAGCAAACTGCTGGCCATTTTCAATAGGTGCAGGCGTCGAGCGAGCATGCATACTAGTAAAGAACCATTCGACCGTGTCATTGACTTTGGTCATCGGTACATGTGTGCTGCGCCACGCGATAGGGGTAGACGGACCCAGCTGCTTGCGAAGCTCCTCGATCATGTCGACCATGCGCGTGCGCCACCAGTTGATCCGCTTGTCAGAAAGGTCGTCATTGGCGTTCGTACGCAAATCTCTCTTGTCCTGCAATGCCCACGCAGCCAAGTCCCACAAACTCGATGAAAACACCACGAGATCAGGGCGGCTTGATAGGGCGCGTGGAAGATTAGGAAAGTTAGTCGACGCACTGCGCGATGCCATTGATTCCAGGTACGGCTTTAGCAGGTCAGATACACGCTTCTCAAAGTTTCCGGGTGGATAGTACCCTTGCTGATATCGCCACAGTTCGTTCGTGTCGGCACCATAGTGGTAAAAGGATGTGAAAATGGTTGAATATTGAGGAACATAGCAGTAATCTGCAAGAAGCGCGTCTGCCATGTTCTTTCCAGGGAAGGTCAGTTGCTTCAGGGCGGCACCCCATGGATGCGACGAATCAACCGCAACTGGTTGTTCTCCGACCATCTCACAAAGATCCATGATCATCGTCCGGTCCACGGCGTCGCCCACCAGAACCACGGTCTTGTTCCTCAAACCTTGCATGAGCTGAACCTGTCGCTGACTCGACACACTCAACGAGCGAAGAGGTGTAGCTGCATCTTGCTTAGCTTTAGGCAAGGTTGCAAGCATGTCAGGTAGCACCGTCGATGGTGGACACGATGGATCAAACGTTTTCCACAGCGGGAAAGGACTGTGAGAGATGTAGCCTGGCTGGAGGAATGGATTGCAGCTTCCAAGCCTGACCTTGGCATTATTGTACGTTGGCAACGACGCCGTATTCCCACCCGGCACCCCAGTCAGCGTGCAAAGAAAAGAGATCGCGAAAAACACGGACGACAACACTGTTAGGATACTCCCAATGCTATGCACCTTGGCGGCCGAAGGGCTCATGCGCGCACCGCCCGTTAGTGGCCGATTTCCAGATGCATCTGTAGTCATGCCAGGCAAAATTTCGAGATCGCTTGGCGGGATGTCAGCCTTGCGTGCTGTCGGCAATAGACGACCGCAATTGACGGCACTAACTTTCCCCTGCCGGGTCCATTGCTGTCTCGCCCCGCTCGATGAGCGCGCGATAGTGTGTCACGTGTACAAACCTCCACCATGTGACCGTCTTCATACTTACAACATGGTTCATTTTTCCAAGTGTGCGCCTACATAGAATTGAGCCCTCGTTGTTCAACTAGCTTGGTCAGAAGAGGGACAACGAAAAAAAAAACCAAGCATTACATTACCAAGCAAAAATCATTTGAAGATACTGGTTTCATGTTGGGTGCTTGCTCGGCCATTCTTTCTGCGAGAAACACTTTTTCGGACTCTGACAAAAGCCCACGCTTATTCCGTTCCTGCATCGCACGGATCATAGAGGCGCGCTCCTCTGCTGCATGACGCTTTGCAGTCCATTTCGTCAGTGCAGAATGTGTTCCGCTACGATATGAATATGCCTGCTCAGTAGTAGGATTAGCTGAGCATTTGTCTAAGCTGGCAGATGTGCCTACTGGCATGAGGTCAGTAAACACGGCCTCGTGGGCTTTGGACGATGGAGTGGTACAGTCAAGAACGGGACCTTGACTCGATATCTTTTTGAAAGAAGGTGGTTGAACTTTCTTCCATGCATGCACGGTAGCATGAACCTTAGATTCAGCTTGACACGAATGTTGTGAAGGCAGGCGGTGTGCTAAGCAGAAATTGGCGTGACATTGTGGGCACTAGACACGAGAAACACGTAGAGTAAGTAAGACCTGGACGTACTCGAACAGCCAAAAACATGGGTTTCTGGCATAAACCGTAGTGGCACAATTCTTTTGACTCCTGCGATTTTGCATCTGTCTCTGATGATAAAGCCAGACACCCACCATTATGTACCGAAGGAAGCGCCCAGTGCGATTCCAGGATACGTTTAACATCCTCGTCGGAAGCACCGCGGAACCAGCCCTTGGGTGGATGATCGCAGAGTGGACATAAGGGTACAAGTACATCGACATGAGGTTTTGGACAATTGTGTGCGTCCTGACTGAAGTGTTTTGAGCAAAAGGGATAATGACACCCACTGCATTTTAGTGGCAAAAATTCTTCACGGCGGCAGAAATGACACGGTGCCCCAATCCAGAGCATAGATCCTGTGTTCCTATCATGATTCATAGAAACTTCTCAAAAGCTACCGGCTCCGTGAGAGCGCGGACAGTGCCCTAGCTTTCTTGCGGACGGAGACGTTGGGAGCCTACGTTCAGCGTGGTGCCAGCCATCTATGCCCTAGTTAGTTAACTTTGTGGAGAAGTGAGTTCAATTCGGACAAAGTATGAGTCACGTGAACTATCGTGAATGGATCCTCGGCTTGGCACTGTCTGCAATCACTAAGAATCAACAAGATTGGCTATATTTTTAATGAGCAAGCAAAGTTGAGGCGAACGGATCAACAACTCAAGTGCAGGTTTTTTTCAAATGGACGCTGCAAGATCCGTGCAAAGAATTAATATAGTGATCTATTAATTGTCACAGCCCTTGAATCACTCTATTTACCTATCGACATTTCACATGCGAATACCCACGAACGCCTCGCCGTGCAGTATTCTGATACATTTGCAAAGGGATCTCATTTGGGTGCAACCACCCTCGTCGAAAGATACGCCGAGTCAAGATCAAGTGCTTGCTGGCGTTGTGGAGATCGAGTGCCCCAGTGATCGCGCGATCGATAAACTTGAAATTCGGTTGTGTGGTATGCAAAAGATTGCAATCCCAGAGAAAGTAAATGAAAAATCGAATCAAGGACCATTATCTGTACGGTACGAGGATCATGTCGTCCTCGACCGCACGCTCACTTACACATCAGAGAATCTGCCGACACATTCCGCACGCACAGCGCGAGGACATGCACCATTCCTCTCACGCATCACAGAGACGGATTCAGATACGGCGATTTTTCTTGAGCGAGGTGTCCATGACTTTGAATTCCATTTTATTATTCCTGCTTGGTGCCCGCCTTTTGAGCGCTGTCGCTATGCGCACACGCATTACACAATCACAGCGATGGTGGATGGTGCAGGGTTAGGACGTCTTGGAGCCCCTGTAAGCGCTAGTCGAGAAGTCGTGCTTGTGCAGCAGCAAACTTTAGACAATGGACCCCTGCAGCTAGATATGCTGTATGATGACGTTCATCCAGCATTAGGTTACATGAGCATCGCGGTGACAAGTGCGTCGCTAACGGTGGGTGGTATTGTGCACTTATATGTTGTACATCCTAATCCACCGCCCAATCTGAATGTGCTTGCCATCAATGTTATCATTGAACAAAAATACGAGTTGTACAACAAAGCGACAGGTGAATGGATGCCTGTTCCAACGGATACACTGCGTGTGTGGGACCTTGGAATTCCAGCGCCACGAACGCGCGAAATGAACAATGCGAAACACTGGGCACAGGGCCTACTCACGGCCGAAGGTGTTCAGCAAGGGACAGCATCGCGGATAGGCATGATCGGCAGAGCAGCACGAAGTTTTCTTACGCCGATGGATGCCCAAGCTCAAGAGGGTATTACTGATTTGCATGGGTACCAAATCAAGACGGTTCTTCGTCTGCCAAATGACCGGAAACTTCGCCCATCAACAATGCAAGGTACACGTACAAATATTCGTATTTCCCATGAACTTGGTGTGGATGTTTTGTTCTCTCTCACGGACAATTTGGAGGATCGAAAGAACAATGAGATGTATGGCTTACCAAAGACGCAGGTGTTTTCTATGGTCAAGAAAGTGCGTATTCCTTCGTGTGAGTGCACATTTGACGCTATTCACTTGCCACCATATTCGGAAGAGTCGCCATCTATCGCCACGGAAGGAACAACACTCTCTCGTTCTTCATCATCACATTCGCTTCTTTGCCCACCAGCCACTATTCAGCGCTCGATGTCTTCTGCATCTCGCTCATCGTCCACTCATTCGATGCTGCAGCCGCCAACGCCTTTTTTTAAGCAGCAGCGACAGCACGGGCCCTTAGATAATGACTGGTCTCGACTTATGAGCTCGTTGACTTCCCTCTCGACGCGTTCGCATGCACCTTCGCGCAATGCTAGTCTTGAATCGTCGCCAACACGGCCAAATTTTTTCTCAAGGAATTCGTCTAGCAACGCTTCTCGTGTGCCTTCACCTCCGCTAGATTCATCATCCGGCTACAGCACGCCTGTGGTGCCGGTGCTTCGACCGAATGATACTTGCTTGCAGAGTACACAAGCTGATTCGCAACTGCAACACACACGCTCGCTTTCATCAACTGACCGCTCAGCACCAAGAGCGCTGCTCGCCGGCTCGCCATGGGCCGTGTCACATCTACCTCCGCGCACTGGCGAGAGTCATGACACTTGCAATTGTGGACTGCAAACGGAAGAGCTGATCGAGGCAGAAGAGCGCCTGCTGGAAGGAGCTCCCACTGCACCCGGTGCATGGATCCAGCGGGTGAAGGTGAATGAGGCGCTTCCTCCTTGGACGCCGAGCACACGGCCAAAATCGCCCACGCACAACTGGTATGAGACGTATATGCATGGGAAGACACCTTTCTCGAACAAAAGTGAGTCGTCAATGGCCAGTCAACGCAGTGCTTCGACGCCTATGTAAGTGTATATATGTAGAAAAAGACGGTAGTGGAATGAGAGAAGTAGGAAGATGACAAAGGGAAAAAGCGATGGGCTCCGCTAGAAGTAGAGACTTGCAGCAAAGACAATATCCCGCCTGACTAGCTGTTGACAGGTTTCCATTTTTTGATATAGAGGAGCGTTGCCAATCACACTAGCGCATTCACGCACTTCCCGGAATGTTTCGTCAAGTCGCGTGATACATCGGACAATGGTTCCCTCGCCGACGTCAGTCAGCTGCATGATGTCACTAAAATGCAAACCACGCGTCCACTCATATACGACTTCCACGAGGCCTGTGTGCAAAGTCGAAGCGTCGTCTTCCGGCTGCAGATGATGAGCCATTTGCACAGCCGCGATGCGGTCGGCTGTCTTTGAGATGTGGTCCAAGCCCCTCTGGAGCGTGTCGTTCAGTTCGGGCGTCAAACTCGTGTTTTCGCGGAAGTGAAAGACACTGAGGAGTGCAGCAATCTCGTGTGGTTCGTAGTCCACGAATGTGTTATCAAGGATCAGCTCTGTCATGATCAGTTCATTCACACTGCGGATACCGCACGCGATGCGCCCCTTCAGCATAACGGTTTCTGATTCAGGGTCGATGAACCGCAGCTCCTTCAGCACGTCCACACGTTGGTGATAGTCGGGCAAGAGCTCTAAGTTCTGATTCGACAGGGATGCGCTAACTTTGGCCATCTCCCATTCAGTTAACTTGCAGATGGTAAGAAGCTTGAACTCCTTATCGAAACCTGGCTTCTGCATCAAGCCTTGTTCAGGTATAAGCTCAGACAAGATTTGATTGCGATCCTTCTGTGTGTCCTGGAAGTCGATGCGTCGCACACGAGACCAGTCAGCCTCCAGATCCAGGATGGCTCGGGCCGCTTCATCGCCTGCTGCTTCCAAGTGATTGCGAATTTGTTCAATGCTGGGGCGCAATAGATCAAGACCCTGTTGCAGCTTTGCCTGACGTCGGGACTGGAACAAAGTTGCAGGAATAGGAACGGAGAAAGACGAGACAAAAGCAATCTTTGATAGCGAAACTTCTTGGAGCTCAGGCATATATTCACTGTCACGAGCCATGTCCTTGGCAAGCTTCGATGTTACCCAGAACGGCGCCTGGTGCTTTTCCAATGGCTGCTGATCTGGTAGCACCGCAAGCAGTACGAGGAATTTCTTGTTAGATGCCAACCGCACAATCATTGCTGGAGATAAGATATGTGTACCTGTATACACGAGAACGACACGACCTGAAGAGAAGAGCTTCGCACCCTGCGGATGCTCATATGCTAGAGCTAGGAGGTTGTCGTTCACGCGTACTAGCTTGTTCGACAAGTCATACAGACGAGAAAGAGCATCAATCGGCAATGAGGCAGAGGACTCGAGCCTCTTTCTCCGAGTATGAAGCTTGTGTTCGAGATTCTTGAGCCGTCCCTGATGTTGCGGCATTAGTTTCTGTGCCGCATTCTCAGAGAAAGAGCGCTTGATCATGTCCTCGACTTTGAGTGTTTCGATCCGAAGAAGATTCAGAATCATGCAGTACGTGATGCGGAATTGCGACTTGAGCTTAGTCGACTCACCAAGGATCATGCGATTCAATGGATTCAGCTCTGGATTGTCGGAGAGAATAATCACAACGCCTGTCTTGTCCAGACCACGACGGCCCGCACGACCGGCCATCTGTGTGTATTCGCCCGGAAGCAGATTCCGGAATTTGTTGCCGTCATTTTTCCGCACACCCGAGAACACCACGGACCGCGCCGGCATGTTGACACCCATGGCAAATGTCTCTGTGGCAAACAAGACTTTCACCAGGGTGCGCTGGAACAAGAGCTCCACTAGCTCCTTGACGATGGGCAGTAGACCACTGTGATGCACGCCGATACCTCGGGACAGCAAGTCGCGCATCCGCGCGATCTGCGGTACTTGACGATCTTCCTCTTTTAATCGCATTAAGCTGCGTTCAATAAGTACATGCACTTCGCTTTTCTCCTTCGCGGTCGACAAGTCCGTGTTGGGAAGCGAGTCTGCATATTCTTCGCACTTTTTTTTGGAAAACACGAAAACGACAACAGGTAAAAGTGATTGCTTCTTCAAAAGGCCGACAATGTTCACCCACAAGGACCGGTCTGACGCCATACTCGGGCGCGGACGACCGACACCGCCGCCCGCACTGCTGTTGCCGCCACCACGCCCGCTAGATCCGCCAGACCGTCCGGCCGGACCACCACCTCGGCCACCTCGATGGCCGCGCTGTGCACTGCTGCCGGTCGTGTACGCCGCCTCACGTTCCTTCTTGGACAGAAGTGCGTCAGCTGCTTCATTCACACCCTTGCTCAGAAAGCGACCATTGGCATCGACAATTTTATGCAGTTGCTTGCCCGCGTACAGAAAGTGCTCGAGAGGGACAGGCCGCTTTGGCGTCGAAATCACATATACATCACGGCGCCGCGTACGGCCTACCCAATCGGCGAATTCCTGCGTGTTCGGCACAGTAGCGGACAACAACACCGTGTTGACATAAGCGGGGAGAAGAATGATGACTTCCTCCCAAACGACACCACGCTCCTGGTCATTCACATAGTGCACTTCATCAAAGATGACGAATTCCACATCGCGAATTAGCTCGGCCGCTCGATACAGCATGCTGCGGAGTACCTCAGTCGTCATGATGAGGCAAGCGGCCTCGGGATTGATCTTCACATCGCCCGTGACAATGCCGACATTTTCTGCACCGAAAGCCTGCTTGAACTCACGGAATTTTTGATTAGACAGGGCCTTGATGGGTGACGTATAGATGCATCGCGACATGTGCTTCATCGCTAGAGCTATAGCATACTCTGCGACAACCGTTTTACCGGCCGATGTGTGAGCTGCAACAAATACCGAATCGTTCCGTTCCAAATGGTATACAGCCTGCTTCTGGAACGTATCGAGCTCAAATGGGTACTCGTGAGCCATCTGTGGCACGAGCTCGTGAAAGTTCGACATTTTCTTGGATGAGTCGACCATATGAGCCCATTCGCGCTTCTCCTGGGTGGGCCGAGCCGCGGAGTCTTGAAGAAGGCGCGGTAGATATTCGTCCGGCAGTAATTCGTCGACCTTCGCGTCATCATTCTTGGGCGGCGGCGCAACATCTGGCCTCTTGTATAGCCCATCATCATCAACGGTAATGACATGGCGGTCAAGAAACCGGGGCGCCACATCCTGAACGTCTCCCATCCATGCAGGCGCCGTCGTGTCCAAGAACTCGGGAGCAGTAACATTGAGACCGCGAGAAAAGCCCGGTGGCACAGTGCGGAAATGAACATCATCTGTGCCTGGCATTTGGCCCGAATCGCCTTCCTCAATGTCTTCGTTTTCTTCGTCTACATCTTGCAGACCACCAGGCCGGAATGGCGTCGACGTCAACGAGCCACGAACATAATTCTGCTTCGAAGCTAGTGGCCGCTGGAGCGACATGTCAATGGCTTCTTCGCCCCGTTTCACAGCATCAGCTACCACTTCTCGGTATCCAATGACCCGACCCTTGAGACCAGACCGGATGAACTGCAATGACGTGATACATGGTGACGGATCGAGAGCTAACATCTGTTCGAATTGCTGCTCTCTGTCCCAGTGCGTTTGAGAACTAAGCATCATAGACGCATCAAGCCCATAAGTGGGCTCCAATATCTCATCAGCAATCGCAGTTCGACATGCCTCGGCATCTGCGCCTGGCAGTAGAGCGAGCGCCTCCCACATGTCGAAATCTTTTCCGCCTGGAGAGGAGAGAATGTGAGTCACGTCTCAGACGACGGCGTCCCTCGTGAGTGGGAAATTACTCCACATAAGCGCCACGAACTGGTCGTCTACAACATCAAGCTACTCCACGAACGGCTGCAACATATATATATACACACTGAACCTTGGGAATGGACATAGTTCGCGAGATCCATGGGCTATTACAATACAGATGAATATACCTATTTTTTTCTTGAAGATCAATTCATTCTGATGAAGGGAAACCCTTCCAAATAGATGATTGATTCAATGAATCAGGCGCATGGTCAGATGAACTATGCAAGCTTGCCATTGGTCGTGCTTCCAAACATTTGTAGAGAACAATAACGTGAGACAGATATATTGGCATTCCGTAGAAAGGTGATTGAATTGAGCTAAGATCTGGAGCCTGTTGTGAGGGGTGCCTAAACCCGCAAGATAGTTTTTATCAAAAGCCTGGCATAAGTACATAATCACATACAGCAGTCACAATCAAATGGGCACAATGGTGTACCTGTCGTCAGAGCAAAAGTCACACATACCGCCACCTTTGTTCAGTTTCAGCTCATCCTCCGTAAAGACGCGGAATCCCTCTTCAGTGCGTTTGCCTGCATTAGTGCATCCCATAGTGTACGTACGATCCTGGCCACGTGAGTCGGCAAAAGCAGCGTCATCGTCATCTTGAGGTCGTGGAATAACTGGCTTCTTCTTGACCTTGGTTGTCGTTTCATCATGCACAACAATAGGCACTGCCCTGGCCTTCTTAGCCGTGGTAGGTGCTTGACCTGCGTTTGAATCATCTGCCTCCATAGCATTTCGATTAGCTTGCTTTTTCTTCAGTTTCTTTTCGGTTTTGACATCATGAAAAGAGCTCCCAGTCTCTGATGTCGCGGACGGTGCATGTTTGAGTGCTTTGGACTTCTTTGCTCCGCGAAGCTCCGACGAGGCATCATCCTGTGCTAGGGAGGCTTTGGTAGATGATGTATCTTGTAGGTTCTTGCGCTTCTTGCTAGGGTTTGGATTCACTTTCTTACTGACTGACGAAAATATGTCATCCAATTCTGACATCGTATGCTCGTGTCAAGCGTGTCCTGCGGAGAAGTAGTTCTGAGACGCGATGGTTGACCGTGCATGGAAAAATGGGCCCCATTTGTGGAGCTGCCTGGCTTATACCGATTTGACCTATACAAGCGTAAACGGATTGAGGAACGACGATCGTTTGGTGCATTCCATCATGAACGTGCCAGGCGTAGCCGCGGTCGTTCAGTCGATCATGCGGCCTGGTCTGCTCGTTCCGCATCTTCGTGTAGCATGTGTGTACTTTCGATCAACTTACCCAGCGATTTCACATCTAAATTGGAAACAAATGTATGCGTCAGGTGCACGGTACATTGTGTTTGACAAGGATAATTGTCTCGTACGTGTTTAGGGATCCTCCCACTCATTCTAGACCGTGCCTCATAAGGACGCACTAGCGGAGCCACTTGAGGCAGCATGGAACGAGTGCTGCGCTGTCTTTGGTTCCGACAACATCCTGCTAGTGAGCAATTCGGCTGGTTCAAGCTCTGATCCACAGGGACTGGGTGCTGAGTCTGTATCATCGCACCTGGGAGTCCCAGTCCTATGCCACACTACAAAGAAGCCGGGAAGTGCATGTGTCCGACAAGTCGTGGAGCATTTCCAGTCATTGTCGCTCCGGCGGGCAGAACCGGCGTTGCCATTGCATGTCTTGGTGGTGGGCGATCGAATCAGCACAGACATGGTGTTTTCTCATCGTATAGCTCGTCAATTACGAGAAGCGGACCAACGAGCTCAGTGCACAAGCATTCTCACGACACAGCTTTGGGGTCGTGAGAGCTTGTTCACGACAGCACTTCGTGCCCTCGAATCTAGTGTGCTTCGTCAGCTTGCTCGCATTGGCATTCCTCCTGGTGGGTCATGGTATGATCAACGAATGTCACCATCATCAGCTCTTCATGATTGGATCTCTATGCCAGCGGTCCCAACATCATCGGAGTCTGTGCTACCGTCGCCTCAGCGCTCTTCATGGGTACAAGCTATTCGTTCACGTACAATTGACCCATTAAAACGGTCCTGGCTGGCTATGACACATGAACTATTTACAAGTGTCAGGCATATTCGTCAACTGACATGGTCCGTGTTTACGGCTGCGCCGACGAAACAGTGGCGTTCGTCCTGGCGTCAGCCGCACGGCCCGTCACAAAGTGCTCGGCAATGGCCGCCGCCATCATGCACTCGTCGCATATCGACATATGCGCCTCGGTCCACAGATGCACGCCGACCTTTGCCTAGATCGCCACCGACGCAAAAAGCACAAACAGCACGATCGTTATCGTCCGCGTCATCGCCACCACGCACTAGCACGCTCTTTGGGATTCCTTGGACGAGATGGGTTCTTGCGCTCATGGCGCTCATTCTGTTGCCTACGGGCTTTATTGGAGGGATCAAGCTGAATGAACTTGTAGACTGGTGGCGATCAGGCGACCTATCGCATGAAGGCGAGGATCTAAGCACGATTCCCCAGCCAGAGGTTCAGGAAGCAGTGGATGCATCTCTGTCGCACGAGTCACGCACGCAGCAGCGGAAAAAGATCATGAGGTACGTTGGACAACCCAAGCTTGAATATGCAGTTTATAACATACGCTTAGTCTGGAGCTTGAGCATTTTCACTTGCGCCGCGAGCGCGAACGCATTGTAGACAAGCTTGGTCGATTGAATGAACGGCACGAAGCAAGCAAACAGATCTAGGAGAGCACGAATGCCGCATAGTTCTATAGGACTTTGGGTCATGCAGCAACCACGTAATCCACGGTGATGGTCATATGCTGTGTTGGGGGGATTTTCAGCGTAGTTCCCAGCGACGCGCGCGGGCCGCCCATAATTCCTCGACATGTTGGTTGGGTCTCAGAACACACCCTCTAACGCTAGGCGTGTGGGCGCAGTGAGAACAAGAGATTGGTTTTGAGCGACTTGTCACGTTTTGCTCGTAACGACGTCGACAACGACAAGCGACTGGTTTGTAGGCGTGCGACAACGACACGACAGTTGTGACAAGGCGTCAAAGTTTGATTTCTATTTTTTTTTTTTGCGCTATGATCTTGCTGGGCGCTGAGAATCAGATTATCCGCGATGTGCTCACGAATAAGTTTGCGGCGCCTGGTGCCGTAGACCAAATGTTCACAGACTTTGATGGCGTGTCGTACCATATGGAGTCGAGCAAGGAAGGACCGCTAACACTCTCTATGGACATTCGTTGCTGGCCGGAGCTCGCGCAGTATGGTGCGATGGAGAGCTTGCGTCAGATCTATGGAACGTGGATTCGCGACGTGCCCGAGCCGGACTATCAAATCACACTCTCCTTCGACTATGGGTCTGTGCCACCAGCAGGCGGTACGTGCGATGGTATACACTCACACATGTATGTGCAGCTGATCGTGAGACGCTGATTCATGCTGTATCCATGCTGAAGCGCAATGCTATGGCAGCGCCGTTTGAGCGGGCGTTCCGCGAACAGGCTGAGTTGGAGCAGAAATATGAGCCGGGCAGTGCACATCCTTCTGGCGAGCTTCTGTCGTTACACTATCGAGCTGACGAGTCGATGTACATCCTCCCTGCCCATGACCGCGTGACAGTGGTCATTAGCACACGCTTTGAAGAAGAGGCCGATCGCATCTTTGGCAAGGTATTTCTTCAGGAATTCGTCGATGCTCGCCGACAGCCGTCGATCCAAAATGCGCCGCAGGTTCTGTACTCGAATCGCGAGCCGCCACTCGAAGTACGCGGTGTAGTGCCAGCGAGCGTGTCTGAAAACACAGGCTATGTCACGTTCGTGCTATTCCCCCGCCATTTCCAGCATCCGGACGTCCGTGCGACGACAATCTCGCACATCCAACTCTTCCGCGATTATTTGCACTATCACAGTATGTATCGATTGCACGCCACCGCCTCGACACGCAGTACTGACGCCGACACCCTTTTCTTTTTGCACGTCCACTTCTAGTCAAGTGCTCCAAGGCATACATGCACAGCCGCATGCGCTCTCGCGTTGCCGAATTTCTCAAAGTTTTGAACCGTGCAAAGCCTGAGTATGCTGAAAAAGAACGCAAGACGGCAAGCGGTCGGACGTTCCGTCGCGCATAGACTGCATGTATATTACGTACGCTACGCCGTAGCACGCCAAGCGAGCTCCGTCCATATATACTCGCTCTCGTCCTGCCGACCGAGTCCAGGTCGTCGAGGAAGGCGCATTTGTTGCCGTTTGGCCAGCCGGAAGCCATGCCGCGCGTCTTGTGCTGCAAGCGCGTCATCGACCGTCGCATATAGTCCAGCGAGGCGCCCAGCTGTTCGCACTGGGAGCACAATGTGTGCACGAGCGTCGGCATCCGTGTCAGGCAGGGCTAGCAAGTACACGATCGCCGCAATGAGCCATGTGGCATGCATGGGATCATACACGGGATCTGCAACAAGTAGAAGCGAGATGCTTTGTGGCGCTGGAGGCGTACAAGCGACGCTCTGGCCGTGTGCACGCTCCGGATACACAAGGTCATGCAATGCACGCCAATCTAACGGCATGCATTGGACGTCGACATGTTCCTCAGGCACATGCAGGTAGTGTTCCACGTTGTAGAACAAATTTTTCATCACATCGGCGTGATAGTCCGTCACGTAGACAGTGGGACGACAGGCATTGGTCCACTGCCCAAAAATATGCGACACAACGTGAGCTGCTACCATGCCAACGATGCCTGTACCCGCCCCTAGTTCCATGACTCGGAATGCACGCTCATTGAGCCACGGCCTCTTTGGTCGGCTCGATGCCTCTAGACACTGGTGCCAGGCACTTGGACATCGCACTAATAAGTCGCAGAGGATCACAGAACTTGCATACGTCTGCACGCCCACGGCATCAGCAGCTTGTGCGGCACCTTGGACGCTGTGTGCATCTGATGGTGGCAGCGGCGCATCGCGCACGCACACAGAGACGGACATGCGTGCTCCAGGAACAGAGGAAAATGATGCACAAGACGGGGAAGGTACTGTTGTATTCTGAGCAGTTTGTATGTGAGGAGGAATGCCTGTTTCATCTTGGAGTGGAAATGTGAACTCACGCACAATGTCGCCATCATCCAAGGCAGATGTGCATCCAGAAAGGATCTGAGCTGCATGTTCCGTTGCAGCACGGCGCGAGTGGGTATCTGGGATCCAAGAAAGCTCTGTCTCAACGACACGAGTGAGCCAATCCAAAACAAACGAGCGTTCCGTAGGATCAGCACGCGCTGCATCTAGCTCGTCGAGTAACTCATCGTCAAGATCGGCCGGCCGCTGTTCTGTTGAGCCGTACAATATATCCACATGTCTCAGTGCTGACTCCATGGAGGCCAGAGTCGGCTCTGTGCGTAAACGCGGCAAGGCACTTGTTGGTGGTAGTGCCAGTGCTGCACGAGCCTCGTTGGCCCACTCCGACATGGATCGTCAACCACTTCCGTGCGATTTAAAAAAGGAGCTCGTTTCCTGTGTGCGTTCGAACTTTGGCACGCCTGCCTCACACACACACACACACACACACGCACAGCTGCCGCCCCAGGCACGAAGGATGAAGTTACTACCACATTCCAGGAAAGAGGTGTTGGGTTGCGCAAGTTTGGGATATATGCATGCGTTTGGGTGCGTAGCTGACGTTTGGTGGGCTATGTGGCTGGCTGGCTGGCCGATTGGTTGGTTGTCTTTGGGAGAGAGCGTGTGCCACACCACATACGCTGCGCACACCAACCATATGCGATTGCATCATCTACTTGTCTCGTTACTTCTTGCCATGTCTGTGGCAGCCTCAATTCATATACAGCGGAGCAACACATCAACGTCTGTCCTGGAAGCAGCAGCAGCATTGAATGATGCGGCGCAAGTTGGCGCCGCTCGTCAGGCTGCGTACCAAGTGCGGCCAATGAATGACACCCACAACAGGGCACCGGAGGGGCAGGCGCCTGTGGAGGCACTTACGTCATCGGTATCCGCTGCACCGGCCGGTGCACAGACACAGCACGGCCCACGGAATGTGTCGTCATTCGCTGCCGATGCATCAAGTGATTCCGCTCCCACTACCACCATGTCGTCGTTCAAGCAAGCCGAGCATAAGCTTTTGATGATTCCTGGCCCAATTGAGGTCGCAGATGATGTGCTTCTCTCGAATGCGCATCCATCCATGGCTCATGTTTCGCCAGACTTTATTCCCGTCTTTGGCGAGTCCATTGAAATGCTCCGTCAAGTCGCTGATGCGCCGTCGTCGCAGCCCTTCATTATCGCAGGCTCCGGTACGCTCGGTTGGGACTTGGCTGCTGCCAACCTGCTCGAGAAGGATGATGATGTGCTCGTGCTGTCGACCGGCTACTTTGGTGATAGCTTTGCCGAGTGCATTGAAGCGTTTGGCGGCAAGCCGAAGCAGCTCTCAGCACCGGCCGGTTCACGGCCGAACCTTGATGAGTTCGCCTCGCTTTTGAAGGAGAAGAAGTACAAGGCCGTGACTATCACGCACGTTGACACTTCGACGGGTATTCTGATGGACGTGCCAGCCGTCACAAATGTCGTCAAGTCGGTGAGCCCCGACACGCTAGTGATTCTTGACGGCGTTTGCAGTGTGGGTTCCGAAGAGATCCACATGGATGCGTGGGGTGTTGATTTCTTGCTGTTTGCCTCTCAGAAAGGTATTGGAATTCCACCCGGTCTATCGCTCTCTCTCGCGAGTCCCCGTGCCATTCAGACCTTCGAGAAGCGTTCATCGCCACCAGCCGGCTTCTACACCTCGTGGAAGAAATGGCTCCCTGTCATGAAGGCATACGAGGGCCGCACTCCCGCGTACTTCGCGACGCCACCGACAAACCTGATCTACGCGTTGCACACGTCGCTCAAGACCATGACGCAGGGCCAAGTGTCGTTATCTCAGCGTTTCCAGATGCACCGTGACGCCTCGAAGCGCGTGAAGAAGGCGATTCAAGATATGGGTTTGGAGCAGCTGGCACTGCCAGACAGCCGCGAAGACGGCGTGGCTAACGGTATGACGGCCGTCCGCTACCCCAAGGGCTTATCAGCTCCTGATATTTTGCCGAAGATGGCTCAGCGCGGCGTGGTCTTTGGTCCAGGTCTTCACAAGGATTGCAAGAATGAATATTTCCGCATTGGACACATGGGTATTTCGGTTGTCGACCCAAGCCGCGGCGACATCGACACCATTCTCAAGAAACTTGAAGAAGTGCTCGTTGAAGCTGGTCACAAGCGTACCTAACGTCCTACCTACAGATAGCGATTACAGTGTTGTAGATTCACCGTCAGAACACCAAGTTACGCACCATCCTACATGGACTGCAACCAGATCTCTCGAGACATTCTGATGATCCCATAAAAACAAGCTACCTATGAGAACATTTTACTGTATGCAGCACGTTGCTTTGCAAGGCGCGCTTGTCGCCGCTTCTCGAGTGCAGCAGCTTCCTTAGCGATGCCAGCATCGTTAGGTGCATAAGTGAGAGCCTGTGAAAGATCGGCCTTGGCCTCATCATCGCGCTTCATCGCAGAGAGAGCGAGCGCGCGACGGAAGTGCGCCTTAGCCAGGTCCGCTTCTTTAGGCGCACCTGGACCGCCCCGAGCTCCACGCTCGATTATTTGTGTGGTGAGTGCTTCTGCCTGGTCAGGGATGGGCGGCACTGTCTTGAGCGCACATAGCGCAGCATTGAGCTGCAGTGGTGTGCGAAGCGCAAAGTATTCAGCCACAAATGCCTCATTTTGGTCCGGCAGGTGGGGATTGACAAATAGGTAACGCAGGGCCTTTTCATACTCTGCACAAGAGTGAAAAATAAAGCGGCGGAAGGCGGAGTGAGTTGTGGTTAGTCCATGTGCGATTCGAGAAGAGAAATGACGTACTTTCACGCGCTAGGGCCCATTTTCCCTCGCTCACAAGCTTAGCCCCGAAGTTTTTCAATTCTTGCGCAGCATGAAGAGCGGTCTCGGGCTTTTCCTCAAGGGGTAGATCTGAGTCCTCTGGGTATGGCTCATACGTGTCGCCAGACTCATCGGGCAAGATGCCATAGTTGAACGAGGAGTCTTGGAGCTGTTCGGCGGAGAACTCGCCACAATCGGCGATCTTGATATCTTCCTCAGGTCGGTCATTCGGTCCAGTGCGGCTCTGCTCAATGTGACGCACTACATCTTTGCCGCGAAGCACACGGCCGAAAACGACGTGCTTACCATCGAGATGCGGCGTAGGCACAGTCGTGATAAAAAATTGAGAGCCATTTGTGTTCGGTCCAGCATTGGCCATTGAAAGCAAGAATGGCTCATCATGCTTTCCTTCAAGGTTCTCGTCCTCGAACTTCTCGCCGTAAATAGACTCACCACCCGTGCCGTTGAAGTTGGTAAAGTCACCGCCTTGGATCATGAAGCGTCGAATGACGCGATGGAAAATACTTCCACGGAAACTCAGCGGCACACCTGATGTTCCTGTACCCTTTTCACCCGTGCAAAGAGCACGGAAGTTTTCGGCCGTCTTGGGCACCTTGTCCCTGAAGAGCTCCAGCACAATGCGGTGACCGCCCTGCCGAGATGGCGGTGGGCCACCAACAAATTCCACGTCCAAGTCTAGTATAAGTACCTGATATATGCGCGTGAAAAGTACATACACACAATAGGGTTCGTCATCGAGACTGATGGGAGAAGAATACGTCAACGAGATACAAAGAAACTGCGCTTGTGGGAGTGGGCTACTTTTGTGCGTAGTAATGCGGTAAAATGAACAAAGTGGAGGCGGTCTTAATCAGATTCGTTCTTTCTATCTATTTCGATGGGCGGACGACGAACACGAACAACAACTGCGATCTTCCATCATCTTCCTTTTTACGTGATTGCGATCTTTTGGTGTATCTGTTTACAATTCAAGCGCGTGACTCCATAATACCATACTTTCATGCTATGACGAAACCGCCTCTGCATTTTCGCGCTGGATCACTTTCTATCACACTGGTCAGATTGATGTAACCCATCTCAACGTACCATTTGCAACAGCTCCGTGACAACTCGCATATTGTCTTGTTTCTTGTGAATAGTGTCCTTCAGCTGTTCCATATTTTTAACAACGTATGCAATTTTCTCTTGGTACAGTTTACGTGCTGCTGGTCGCGACTGTATAAAAAAGACTCGATTAGCATCGACGCCGACTAGAAAGTAACACCGAAAATGAGCAGCGTACCTTTTCCACATAGTATCCCGTACCAATATCGACGATGACCTTCTCAGGATCTGACAGCTTTCCAGGCACGTAGAGCGATGCCGTCAGTGGAATAAGTGATGTCTTATCTGAATAATCCATGTGCGTCAGCACTGCCAAACAGCAGGGGCGACTGACGTACTTTGATTCTCTGGACGAATAGCATCGACACTCTCCACACAGCTCTGGAAACGGGATTGTGCCAGTTTCAGCTGGCCAAACATGGTGGTGAACTGCTTCAGTTCCAGCTCGAGTTGCTTGCGCACATCAAGCAGCTGCATTTTTCAGCACGTTTTAGCACATGAGCTTGTGTCTACGTACCTGTGGCACGTCTAACGACGCCACATCCACGGTCTGGGCTCGGGCTGCCGCGGCCATCGGTGGTTGGTAGAAACGATGGTGGCAAGTAGTGGAGGCAGGCATCTTACACAATCATGCGACCAAGTGACCAAAATTCCACGCTCAGTGTAGGAAGGCTTCTGGCTACCACAAACTCACAAACTTAGCACTGACCTTGAGCGTTCGCTTCCGCGCAACACGACACAAACATTAGCTTTGCTCGATATATCGCCGTTAGAGACGCACCCCAGCCAGTGGATTGCGTGCCCTGTGCCCTGTCAACTATGAGCAATTTATCTACGCAGTCCATGTGCTTGAAGAAGTACGTGCTTCGCACGCACAAGCATCACGCTGGATAGTGATGTAATATTATGAATGAAAAGCTTCATATGCATATATGCGAGCTCGGGTGCACTTCATAGGTATTAAAACACCCACACACATGTACGATGATGCGAACAAGGAGTGCATAGACAAAGCGAGGGTGTAGAAATAAGGCGTCAAGAAAAAAAATAAGAAACATGTTATTCGTCGTGATTTGCATCCATAGATGAGCTCGTCGACGCATCACCAAAATCGTAGTGATCGGCAGTCGCTGCACCTATATCCCCATCGCGTTCATAACGTGGTGAACGTTCCGGAGGAGGTGGTGGCGGAAGAGGGTGCTCGGAGGATCGCGGGACAGAGAATATGTCGGAACAGTAAGTAATGAGATCAATGAGCGTGCAATCTTCTTCCGTAGCGGATGCGAACGAGGCCGTCTGGTTCGTCTTCTCAGCAAGAACCACAGGCGAAAATACCACAGCCAGGTTGGGAATTGTCATCTTGTTGAACGCAGAGTACGATGCGACGTGCGACAGGTGCATTAACAGTGCACGAAGAGTTGCCTGGTGAATGGGGGGCATACGACGAATTCGGGACTTGAAATTTGCAAAACCATTTCGGATGTGCTCTTCACGTTCATGCGTGTATTTTAGGCGCTCTTCCCACCGCATCGCCATGACTGGCTCTGGCAACTGTCGTAAATATAGTTTAAGGATGGAAGAAACGAGTGTCGGGTCTTCGTGCGCCATGTCGAATTGGAAGGATGACTCATCCTGCTCGATCACACTCGTCAGTGCCTGGATGCGTGAATGTTTCCCACTCAAGCGATATAAGCCTGGGGTCTGGATGCACCGCGGCTGCTCAAGGAAATCGATGCACTTGCTAAGAATCAGAGGCGGCCGTACCATAGGCAAAATAAGACCGTTTCCTGTCATGATGGATGGTGTTTGAAAGTCGCCATGAGAAAATGCATAGTCCACGAGCCCCGTACCAAAGACCAAGTCATTAAAAGGGCCATGGAAGTAGTTTACATACTTGACCCGCTCATTCTGAATCAGAGCGCGTGTATTGGGCATCCACTGCTCGCACACCTTCTGCTCTTCTTCAAAGTTGTCAAGCATTTGCAAGGCAAGTTGCTCGTCCTGTTGATGAACCGAGTCCATAGAGGTCCGCATGGCCATCTTTCGACGCACATGCTCGAGCGTTACTTGCTGCATCGTGATGCTAAGCTCGCGCCGCCATTCCAGCAGACTTTTGACTGCTGCGTCTAGTGCCTTGTTTCTCCGAATCCGCAACGTCTCCAAGTCGAAAATCGCTTTTCGGTAGGTCTGATCAGATTCATCCATCTCACGGCGTGCTTTGGCCTGCTTGACCGCAAGCGACTGGAGAGCTTTGCTTGTCATGCCCGGTTGTTCTGTCGAGCCGCCGGCTGACGGCATATCAGGAGTTGTGTTATGGCTCGGGAAGAATGTACCCGAGCCTGGGATAGATTCGGTGACTGGACTTCGATCGGACACGTCTAGCATGCGAGAAAAGAGAGCGTTCAGTCGCTTGGGCGCCTGATCCCAAGCATCACGCTTTCGAAACGTTTCGAGAAAAGAGCGATTCCCCTGCGACGGTGAACCAGTGTTGCTGGATTCGTTCTGTGTTAGTGTTGCGACATCACCCGACCAGCGGTATCGTTCTTGGGGCTCGGGAGGTGTGCGGTCATTCACTGATGATGACGCCTGTGAGCTAGATGAAAGAAGCTGGCGTGATTCTTCAATAGCACGTTGCTGGTGTCGGTAAAACTCGTGTTCTTCGCAGCGCCGCTCGTAATTCCTGCGGATCCGTGGAAGCGTTGACGTGAGCATGTCTTCATAGTCGTCCACGCAGAGCTTCAGGTCGTCTTTGACACGACGCCGGATCCGCTCTTGAGCATCGCGAAATTGGACGATGGGTTGCAGAACATGGCGCCTACAATCCATAAGTGAGTTTAAACGTAGGTCAACGGCTGTTTCATGTTAGCTTACACGATTCAGTTTTCGAGAAAATGTGCACAAGCACGGGGCTTGCGCATACTGCGCCATGATACGTACCCCACATCTCAGAGAGTCGCATATCGCCCCAGGTATTGCGCAAGTTCGAGAGACGGCCGGGGTCTGGCAGCAAGCCCGGGAGCACGGCAAGCTTGCTGTTGATCCGCATGTCCAAATCGCGCTGGCGTTCCAGCATGATCTTAACTTGACGAAGATGCTCTTCTTCAAGACGAAAGCGCTGTTCCATGTACTGAACATAGCTTTCGCATTCACTCAGCATGGTATTAAACGCCTCCAGGAGAATGTTCGCCAGCTCACTGGGCGACATCAGTGCCTCCGACGTCATGGCACGTTCACTGCCGATGCTCGTATCGGAGGCAACGCGCCATTCCGGGAGTGCATGAGACATCGAATGCTCACGAACGTAGCGAAATGTTCACCTCACTTCTCTGTAAATTTGTCTCTCGGCAATAACTGATCCACGCAAACCTTTTTACGGCACGATGACCAACGTTACGTCATTTAGTTGTGCCGACCAAGATTTTTCTTTTTATTTAGGTCCTCCGCCCTCTGCGAGGTTTTGTCGAGCCCTTATTTGTCTAAGCAGCACCGATGGCAGTTTGGCCAGCAGCCCTGCATATGTCGCAATCAAAAATTCGTTTGTCCTCGCTTCGAACGCCATTGAACAGCAACGAACGGCTTCAGATGGCAATAAACCCACACTCGGCCGATCTATCACGTGGATTGCAAGGAACGCGCGTGCGTGGAGAAGCAAGCGAGCGACTAAGCAAGTCAATGAGTGGACGGAGAGTGCAGTTAGTGTATCTGTGCGTGTCTTCTTGCTGCCTGGGTCAGTGGGGCTGGCATTCGAACGCTGGTTCGTTCGTTCCGTTGCCCCGCTTTCTCTTTCCTATCACTGGCAGGTGAAAAGCAACGAACGATTTCGCCGCGCCACTTTCCTCACCCATACTATGCAATTCTCGTTGGTTCGATTCCTCGTAGCTTTCCTCGTCAGCGTGTCGCTTGTGCTTGCGCTTAAGACATCGGAAGCGAAGGTCACGCACAAGGTATATTTTGACATCGAGCATGGCGACAAGTCTGTGGGCCGTGTTGTGATGGGCCTGTATGGTGAAGTGGTCCCAAAGACAGTCGAGAACTTTGTGGGTCTCGCTGAGCGTGAGGAAGGCCGTGGATTCAAGGGCTCGATTTTCCACCGTGTCATTAAGGGCTTTATGATCCAGGGCGGCGACTACACTCGTGGTGATGGTCGTGGTGGCATGTCGATCTGGGGCAAGCGCTTCGATGATGAGAACTTCAAGTTGAAGCACGAGGGTGCTGGTATCCTGTCCATGGCGAACGCTGGTTCCGACACAAATGGATCACAGTTCTTTATTACTGTTGCCAAGACCCCGTGGCTCGATGGCCGTCATGTCGTGTTCGGTCGTGTCCTGGAGGGCATGGACGTGGTCAACTATGTCGAAAATGTCCGCACTGGTCCTGGCGACCGCCCTGTGGACGAGGTGCGCATCTTTGATGCTGGTCTTCTGCCCGATGGCCCGCACGATGAGCTTTAGAACGTAGTAGTGCATTCTTCCCGCTCATGCAATCGCTGCAGAGTCGCTGTAGGGGCAAGGCAGGGCGGCGGAACAAGTCGCAATTTCCTCCAACGCATGTCGCGCTTGTACGTATTGTATGGTTGGCATGATAGATATCGGAGCTCAGTTTCTTCGTTGCTATGGCAAGCGAAACTGTATCAAGTTTACTTACATGCGGGCCGAGCTGTTCTGGGGCTCACTTTCATTTGGCTCACTGCCTTTGAACCAGTTCATTTTTGCCGGCTTCGTTTCGCTCCATATGTGCTTGACTTCCACATACTCATCTAGTCCCTTGCTGCCCAATTCACGACCATTTCCCGACATACCGTAACCACCCCACTCTGACTGTGCCGTGTAAACACCATACGTGTTCGTCCATACTGTGCCATGACGCAAGCGACGCGCGACTCGTTCCGCTCGAGCTTGATCCTTGCTTTGCACGCCTCCGGCTAAACCATATTTGGTATCGTTGGCGAGCATAATAGCCGTCCTCTCGTCACCGTCAACAAAACGTTCGACAGTGAGAATTGGTCCGAATGACTCCTCTTGAACAATTCGCATCGTACGATTGCATTTGTCAATGACCGTGGGCAAGAAGAAGTAGCCTTTGGCCAGGTGTGGGAATGTCTTGGGATCGGGGCGCCGTCCACCGCATCGGATCACAGCTCCCTCCTCCCGTGCTAGCTGGACGTACGACTCCACCTTGGCAAGGTGTTCTGCCGATACGAGAGGTCCCGTTTCTGATGAGGCATCGAGACCATTGCCCATGACAATGTTCTGAGCACGCTTCACCACACCATCCACCAGCTTGTCGGCAATTGACTCTTCCACGATAAGACGAGCGCCTGCGGAACAAACTTGTCCACTGTGGACAAATACAGCCGTCAGCACATTGTCAATAGCCCAATCAAGATCACAGTCGGCAAATACAACGTTAGGATTTTTGCCACCCAGCTCGACAGTGCAGCGTTTCACTGTTTCGGCACAGCTGCGGATAATCGAACGCCCCGTCGAAAGACCCCCTGTAAATGACACCAAATCCACATCCACACTTTCGGTCAACACAGGACCCACTGAAGCACCTGATGCCGTGAGAATCTGCACACTACGAGGCGGGAAGCCAGCTTCCAGCAGGAGCTTGACAAGATATACGGAAGAGAGAGGCGTCACCTCCGAGGGCTTGATGATGACTACATTACCCGTGGCGAGGGCCGGTGCAAGTTTCCAGCACAATTGCAGAATGGGGTAATTCCAGGGCGTGATTAGAACACACACACCGACAGGCTCGTGAACGATCCTGCTTTTCACCGACTCCGGAATTAGTGGCCCGGTTACTTGCTTGTCCTGTGCAAGCTTTATTGCCTCTTTTGCGTAGAAGCGGAAGACTTGTGTGACGTCATCAATGTCAATTTCACTCTCACCCAGAGTCTTGCCTGTGTCAATCGTCTCGATCCTCGCAAGTTCTGCCTTATGCTGCTGAAGAGTATCCGCCATACGATCAAGCAAGGCACATCGCTCTTCATAAGTCTTATGAGGCCAATCAGATGTGTTGAAAAATGTCTTGGCGGATGTAACTGCCCGCTTCGCGTCATCGGCCGTCGCTTCATCGACGTGCATTATCACACTGGCATCGTATGGGTTATACGTTGCACGCGTCTTTCTCTCACTTGATGCGCACCATTTTCCATCAATAAATAACGTAGGTGTGTCAATCAGTGTCGAGGACATCTTGTCTGTTGGGTAGCGTTCGAGCGAATAGTGAGATCAGATGGAAGTGTCACTTCTGGGAAACACACAGACCCGCAAATCGAATCGAGCCAACCGATGGGCAGGAATACGTGAGGCTGGCCTTAGCGGGTCGCGTGCTAAGACCAGACCATGTGCACGACTTTCTTCGATCACGTGACTACCCTTTCTCCCTTCCTTGTATCGTTGTCGTCGTGCTGATAGTCTGCAACGGTACACACGTATAGATTGGACGTCTGTCGGCTGGTTTTGTTTCATTCAGGTGAACGAACGATGTTGCGTTTGTTCGCGTCTGTTGCGCGTCCTGTTGCGTTTCCTATGAAGCGGACCTTCTTTCCTGCAGCTCACATGCGACAGTTTGGTTCTACGCCAATTCGGGCGAGCTTCTGGGATAACATTCTTCCGCTTATCCAGGGAAACCGCCGCGAGCGGCAACTCCAGCGGAAGCAAGGTGGCTTGTTGCAAGAGGACATAGAACGCGTACAGCGTGATCAACGAAGAGATGAAATGATGGCTGCGCAGTCTTCCACGGGTGATATGTTGATCGACGATGCCATGGACGCGCCTGAATTTCGTCAAGAAAATGTCCGACGTCAGGCGACCGAAGAAAAACGTCAGAAGCGCTTGCTTCGAAAGAGATGGGGCGGAACGACAGAACTCGGTGGTCCAGAAAAGCTTGAGCATAAGTATAGCACGGCCGTCTTCCGTATTAGTCCACGCAAGCTGAATATGTTGGCACACCAGATTTCTGGCAAGCCTATCGACTTTGCGATCCTGCAGATGCAGTTCAGTGCTAAGCGCGCTGCTCGCCGTGTGCGAGCGACGTTAGCACTGGCACGCGATCACGCCGAAGCTAAGGGAATGGATCCACGTCGCCTTATCGTGTCGGAGGCTTGGGTCACCAAAGGACTGTACATGAAACGCTTGGAGATCAAAGGACGTGGCCGTTTTGGTATACTTGAGCATCCTCAAGCGCGCCTTAGCATCATACTACGTCCTGGGAAGTCCACCAGTGCTCGGGAACGGGAGACTATTGTCAAGGCTCGTCGCCATGTCCGAAGCCTCGGAAGTGGCGGCGTTGTACGTGGCAGTCCAAAAATTGTGAACGGCTTCCAGCGCCCTGGCTGGGCCTGGTAGATGAAGTCGTGCATGAGAAGATAAAAGGATCTGGCTAGCCGCTAATACCCTCCGCCATCCAACAACGTCGTTGTTTATTATTATTATTATTGTTTTTTGCTCTATCCAAGTCCTCCCTCGAAGGAAGGCAATAAAAAGAAAATAACTATTAATCTATGACTTTTCCTCCTTCTTTTCGTATGCAATCGGTCGGCCCTGAGAGGACTAGCCAAGCTCATGCGCCAAAACCTCGTTGGCGTCGCCATTCATGAATCCATGCCACAACACGCTCTGTGTGTGATTCCAGCTGATCGGCCTTCTCGCTTGGCAGTACAACAATGGCCTCTTCAGCATACCCATTTCGAGCTTCTTCTTCAACGACGCCCAATATTTCGGCCTCATTGTTTTCCGCAATTTTCTTCTCAGAATACCGGCTGAACGGCAGTGCCATAGAGTTAGTCACGGCATTCATACGTAGAGAGACACATACCGCTTTTCCAGTCTCTTCCATAGCAGCTGGTGATCGCATCGCAGAACTATGACAAGATCAATCCACCGTTCAGGCCACGCATCACACGTGTGCCAATCGAGAATCAGACCACCACGAGTTTCATCGTTGACTGGTATTTCGCGGGCTTGCGCACATCCTTCAGGATCTTCCTCTTCTGGCTGTGGTGCTGTGCCACCAGAAAGCGGCTCTAAATAATCAAGTAGTTGGTCTTCATCCACTTCATGTGAGTCCCATTCTGGATCATATGACGCCAAAAAGTGTTTTTCTTTGGCTAACAAGCCAGCATTTATGTGCCGCAAAGGGTGTGATCCATCAGGAAGCGTATAAGCTTCGCAGATCTGGTCGGAAAGCGTCGTTTTTCCAGTGCCCGGAGTGCCAGTCACGACAATGTTGGGAAATCTGATTGGGTTAGCCATTTAAGGACGAGCTCAGGATACGTACGAGCGCACCATCAGCTATATATTCTTGCGTCTCTCCTGATCTTATCACTAATGTCAGAATATTGTTCACGGCCATTATACATACAACATGCGTACATGCAGGTGTGCGTCATGGGAAATATGCATGTTCAAGGATGTGTGACTTATTGTTGCTTAGAGTTTGGGTCTGCCTCGCCCGATCCAACTTGGTTACTCAGCACAAAGCTGTCATCGCGCAACAAACTAACTACGCATCTCAGCACGTCCCATCGAATAGTAAGTGTGGCTTTCTTCCCCGATGGACGAGACATACGGTATGTATAGCCACGGATTCATATCTAGTGTGCTCATGCTGCGTCAGACGCTGTTATTCTTGGTACAGGTGTGTCAGAGTGTGTGCTATCTGCCCTCCTTTCGGTTGAGGGCAAGAAGGTCCTACACATTGACAGAAACGACTACTATGGCGCAGAATGCGCATCGCTGAGCTTGTCACAGCTGTATAACAAGTTTCGACCTGGACAGCCCGTGCCTACTGAGATTGGTCGCGATCGTGATTATGCTATCGACATGGTCCCCAAGTTCATGATGGCAAATGGCGAAATTGTCAACATGCTTGTGCACACGGACGTGACTCGATACCTTGAATTCAAGCAGATCAGTGCGAGCTATGTGTATCGAGACAAGCGTATTGCCAAAGTTCCAAGCACCGAAATTGAAGCTGTGCGATCACCTCTAATGGGTCTTTTCGAAAAGCGACGTGCAAAGCGGTTTTTCGAGTTCTTGCAAAAGTGGCGCGATGAAGATCCTTCGACTCATCAGGGTATTGATCTCGATGAGTGGCCCATGGAGAAGGTTTTTGCTCACTTTGGTCTTGAGCCTGGTACTCGCGACTTTATTGGTCATGCCATGGCCTTGCACCTCGAGGATTCGTACATGAAGCGTCCAGCACGTGAGACGTACGAGCGGATTTTGCTTTATATGTCGTCCATGGCGCGTTACGGTAAATCTCCTTACATTTATCCGCTGTATGGACTTGGTGAACTACCACAAGGGTTTGCACGCCTTTCCGCAATCCATGGCGGCACCTATATGCTTGACAAGCCCGTGGATGAAATTGTCGTTGATAACAAGGGCCACTTTGTTGGCGTGCGTAGCGGTGACGAGACCGTGAAAGCTAATCTGGTGGTTGGTGATCCTAGCTATTTCCGTCAGGTTGGAGGCAAGTCGCTTGTGCGTGAAACAGTGAAAGTCGTACGTGCGATTTGTATCCTGAAGCACCCTATTCCGAACACCGACAATTCAGACTCAGTTCAACTGATCATCCCACAGAACCAGGTCGGTCGCAAGAATGATATATACATTGCAGAGGTGTCATCGGCCCATAACATTTGCGCAAAAGGCATCTATGTGGCACAAGTGTCTACGATCGTCGAGACTGACAAGCCAGAGCTAGAACTGCGACCTGGCCTGGACCTACTAGGAGAAATCCTCGACAAATTTGTGACTGTCGCTTCACTCGAGGAGCCGTTGGATTCTGGTCGTGACAGCAACATTTACATTACTCGCTCGTACGATCCGACTTCTCACTTCGAGACGGTCGTCGAGGATATTCATGACGTATGGCGCCGCATGACTGGCCATCCATTGGTTCTTAAGAAGCGCCAAGAGCAAGAGGAAGACGGTGCGCAGGTCCAGTCGTAATGGCACACAGTCTTGAGTGTGTAGTTCCACAACCTGAAGTCACATGTGTCAGTATGGGTATTGCATGTAATTTGGCTCAGACCCGCGAGGTCGAATTCTTATTGGTTCGGAGCAAGCCAAAGGATATATGTAGGTCCGAAATTGGAATTCCATATGTGCCAATCATTGTGGTCGATTTGTATGAGCGAGTGTTAAATCGCTAGCGATCTATTGTCCTGGCCTCCTATTCCGATCCACGCGTCTCGCGTGCCAGGCATAGCAGCTCTGTGCGACTCACGTGCATCCGAATTTAAACCTATTCTGTTGCGCAGGGTGCCTGGCACTTTTGGGATCCGTTGTTGTGGCAACAAATTTATCTCCAAACTCGTACAGCGTCATATCTCGAACCGTCATCTATATCGGCCGTTGAAGCTATCAACCTTGTTCTATCCTTGCCTTTGTTTCCATATTCTTGTGTGAGTTGACTTCAGAGTAGTAAGAAAGGAAGAAAGTCAGGAGGATTGGTGATTGCGTGCTTGTGCGTGTGTTGTGCTTCAAGGCGAGCGCATCGAGCTGCAGAACGTTCACGCATCAGGTCTCGGTAATTGTGTCTTGCTTATACAGTCTAATTGTGATTCAAAACGCGCGCCTATAAGCACCGGCTTTTTTCTCCTGTGGTGAATCATACAAGAATATGGGCTCCATGATCCAACAAGAGCGCGTTTCGCGAGGCAATGAGATTGCGTCACAAGACTCGTGTTTATTGTGGATGATGGGCTGTTCGCCACCCAAACAAACAGGAGGCTCAAATTTGGGAAAGCTCCTTAAAGCTACCCCGAGTAAAGCTGAGCTTAGCACATACACAGTGCCTGTGAACTTCTTCACCGCGACGCCGCCAGCAAGCGTGTCATATGCGTCGTCCGATGATGAGACGCCACTGTCATCGAAGTCAGGCATCACCACACCTCACAGCTTGTTGTTTCAAAACTCACATGATAATCTTCCCTTTGAGACAGGGTTAGAAAGCACGACGCTTGGCTCATCATGGTCATCGAGTTCTAAGTTTTGTGGCAGTTTCGAGTCCCAGGAGTCAGCGCCTACCTCATGCGAGGAAGTATCTCCAGAGTCGAAAGCATCAATCGACGGCTCTATTCCTAGTGCGAGTACCAGTGCTACTGGCGATAGTCTTGAGGCCCTTTGCGAACTGCTTCAGAGCCACAAACTTGGATTTGAAGAGTCGAATCATCGTGCTGAGCCTCAGTCCAACCTCGGTCCCCGATCTGAATCTTGGCAAACAATCCGTATGAAGCAGAAGGAAGGAAGCGATGATGAAGCACCTTTTTCTAGCTCATCAAGTACGCTCGGCCAAGAAGTGACTCCCTCGAACTGTGCATCTGATATGTCACCCCCACCGAGCCCTTCGTCAATGGGTCCACCTAGCCTCGATCCTTTAGGACCTGAGGATCTCTCGGCCTATGTTTCAGGTATTGGTCTCCCTATCGACCCTGATATTGAGATGAGTACGTTTGTACAATTGCAGACATTCCGTCACCATACGCGCAGTCGAAGTGTGGGCCGCTTCGACTCACGACATGAGAAGTCTAAATGGCGCAGGCCGGACCGATCAAAGATGGACGAGCGAACAGCCAACATGCTTGGACTTAGTCCGCGGAAGTTGCAGTCAATGGCATCACCTAGGCCCCCGCTCGCTTTGGTTCGTGACACCGAGCACATTCCGGCCCTTGATGGTCTTGGTAGTGCACTTTGCAATCCTGGCTACGTTCTTCATTCAAGAAATTCCTCCGTCTCTTCGTTCTCTGAGACATTTGATGATGAGCCTCCCGCTTCGCCCATCTTGCGGACGCCAACAGAGGCACTCGAACCACTCCCTGATGATGGTGATTTTAGCTTATCTTTGAGCGATGCCAGCGTGCCAGATGAGCTCCCAAGTGAACATGTCGCTATTGAGCATTTACAACCGCTTGTCACGGATACTCAACAACTCTGTATGACTTCAGAAGAACCTCCACTTGCCGACTACACTCTCGGGGACAACCTGTCTAAGACGTCGTTGACGCGGTCAAGTTCCTTGGACTGTGATGATGACGTACCTGTCTCTCGGGGGAGGTGCACGTCAGTTAAGTCGATCAAGTCCCCAAGTAGTCCGGTGGTGTCTGGCGCCAAGCTAGGTGTTTCGCATCGGCGATCAAACCGACGCCGAAAGAACGAATCTTCTTCGGGTTCATCTCAGACCCGACCCCAGGCTGGCTTGAATTTGGAGTTGCGCTCTCGCGAAAAGGAGCGCAGCCTTGGCAAACAACGCGGTCGTGGTAATGCCGTCAAGGTTGTTGCGTCTTCCTCAGACGAGTGCGCTGAGTCTACATTGAATCCAGCGCCTTGCGATGACATGAAGGGATCGGACGATGAAAGTGTTTTAGATGTCGCGCAGGCTTTGCCTCGTTCGCGTTTGTTGAGCAACAGCTCACATTTGTTAATGCTTAGTCTCGAACTTGCTATGATTCACCACCACAAGATCAATGCCCCTTTGAAGCCACGTTGGGGTAGGAGGCGTGATGACGACTTTCAGCCTCTTCCTGGCATGAATGCACGCATCCAACGCTACATGGCCGAAAGGAAGCTGAGGCATGTGCCGTCTTCCGTCCGGACTTCCTCTATGTACCATTATGTTGATGAATGTGGGTCTCGTCTTAAATATAATTGGGACGCGCGCACGTAAATTTACTTGCGAAAAGTGTGCCGAGCATTTTCATTCATAATGATGCTTTTGTTTTATCTTTTCGTTACCGCACTCCCCCGCAATTGCTAGTTGTAATGTAGAGAGATTTGATAGATTATCTGTACCTTTCCAATCAGTCACGAATTATTGCTAAGTGTCCAGTTGGCAAGCCGGAAATAAGATTTGTCAAGCATAAGGCCCGCACGTTATCATACATGTACGCGCGGGACATCTACCCGTCAGGGAGAAGTTTGAGCGAATCAGAATTATGTTATTACGTTATCTGGACAGAAAGATGCGTCATCACTGGTCAGAATCGTGTAAAGACAACAACCCATGTAAAGGCCGTGGAAAGGCTACACTTTCTCTTTCTATTGAACAACGACTATGGCTTTGTTGCGAAACCTCTGCCGTTTGTCGTCGCGTAGTGTGCGCGCCACGATGGCGCCACGAGCAGCTTCGGCTTTCTTTCCCCGTGCAAGCGTTCGAACATACAGCACGTCTCCGCAAGAGTCCAAGCCTGCAGCGCCGCCGTCTGGCTCAGGCTCAAATGTTCCATTGCTTCTTGCCGTGCTGCTGGCTGCTGGTGCGGGTGGTGCGTACTTCCTAAGCGACGATGTGAAGAACTGGGTAAACGGTGCCACTTCAACAAAGACAAATCCGACAAAAGAGGACTATCAGGCTGTCTACAATGAAATTGCGAAATCACTTGAGAAGGACTCGTCATATGATGATGGCAGTTATGCGCCAGTTGTGCTTCGTCTTGCGTGGCACTCGTCTGGCACGTACGACAAGAATAACAACACCGGCGGTAGCAATGGTGCAACGATGCGCTTTAAGCCGGAAGCTAGCCATGGTGCTAATGCTGGTCTGGAGAATGCCCGCAAGTTCCACGAGCCAATTAAGGCCAAGTTCCCGTGGATCTCGTACTCAGACCTGTGGACATTGGGTGGCGTCGTTGCTGTCCAGGAGATGGGCGGTCCGACAATCCTGTGGCGCCCAGGTCGTGTTGACAAGCCAGTTGAGGACACGCCCCCTGACGGCCGTTTGCCCGATGGCGCCCAGGGCCAGAAGCACCTGCGTGATGTATTCCATCGCTTGGGCTTTAATGACAAGGAAACTGTGGCTCTGGCTGGCGCTCATGCAGTGGGCCGTTGCCATAGCAACCACTCTGGTTTCGAAGGCCCATGGACGTTCTCGCCAACTTCGTTCACGAACCAGTTCTATGTCATGCTGCTTGACGAGTCCTGGGAGCCTAAGAAGTGGGATGGTCCTTTCCAGTATGTCGACAAGAGCTCTGGCTCGCTGATGATGTTGCCGACGGACTATTCTCTTATCAAGGACAGCACTTTCAAGAAGTACGTGCAGGAATACGCCAAGGACGAGCAGAAGTTCTTCAAGGACTTCGCTGATGTATTTGCAAGGCTGCTCGAGCTAGGTGTGCCTGCGGAGAACTTTGAGAAGGCTGCGTCGAGTCTGGGAACCAAGGAGCCTCTGAAGTTCAAGGTCCTTGCTGATCAGGAGAAGTAAGATAGCGTAATAGGAAGAACATTGTTCATAGGTTGAATCCGGGTGGTCGACCGCGGTACGCTTGGCTTGACTAAGCAGATTGATAAAGTAGACGAGCTTGAGTGATGTTCGTGCGCCACCGAGTGTGGGAGGCTCAAGCGTAAGAAGATAATTGAGTAACAAGGGTATGCAATGGGGCGAACACCGATAGAAGCGTGTAACCCGCCTAATTTTGAGATCTCGCGCTTCGTCCACTTGGGCTCGACAGCTACGTTGGCACCTCACACTGACTGGAAGAGCCCTCGCTCGCCTGTCGCATATTGTGCATCTATCATGGAGTCAAGTGTATTCGAGGCACAAAGTCTCTTCTACCAAAGCGCGTATTCGGGTTGCATTGAATTCGCACAGACACATGCACCGAACGGCATCACGGATGATACGAGTCTGATTCTTCTTGTGTACGCAGCGCGCGCAGCGTTGGCTATGGGAGACATTGCGGGAGCCCGGCAACTGCTGGGCGATGATTCAGAGCAGCCTGTCGCCATGTCCGTACTGCTTCTTGCGGACTTTATGGAAATGAAGCGCTCCGGCGACGATGCGGGCAGCGAAGATGTGATTCAACAGCTCATCATGTTGCTCGATGTCGTCGAACCGGGCGAACTTGCAGCCGAAATTGTGAGATATCAAGTAGGCCTGGCTCTGCATGAAAATGGTGATACGCAAAACGCGCTGGAAACATTGGGTGTGATTGGAGCTGGAGGAAGTACGGAGCTTGAGTGTATTGCGCTGGGTGTGCATATTCTGCTGGAGATCCAGCGTGTAGACTTGGCGGAAAAAGAATATCTCGCTGCCAGGAAACAGAATGATGACTCGATTCTAGTGCAGTATATGGAAGCATGGATTGGACTTGTGCGCGGTGGGCGAGCTACGCAGCAAGCATATTACGTATATGATGAAATGAGCCAAAACACAATGATTGCTCACACGCGAAATATGGTTCCATCGCTAGTTGGCAAAGCTGTGGCGCAGGCGGCTCAAAACGATGTGCCTGGGGCAACAAATACACTGAATGAGGCGTTGGCCCTTGACCCACAACACACGCTAGCGTTGGCAAACCAAGGTGTTGTGCAATCCCTTGCAAGTGATGTCACTGTACCTGAGGCGGAATCCACAACAAATATGTATGCCAAGACAGAGCCAGCATCTGCACTAGTATCTTTTTGGGATACAAAACGCTATGAGCTGGAACAAGCAGTTGCTGCGATGCAATAGTCTCGGTCTACATCGTCTAAAGGAGCGATAGATTCTGCATAGTAACTAGGTCGGTTAGGAAACAAGCTTACAACATGCATCCACGTACCTTCGAAGGCGGCAAACGTTGCGGCATTCGCAAATGGAGCCTGTACGAGTTAGTGCTACAGTTTACCACTGTCATGCATCGTACCCTAATCAACGTCGGCACGATACCACGCACAAATCCGTTGAGACCATAGGTGGCTTGGATGTGACGAACCACATCGAAAGATGTGCGGAAGCGCCGCTGTTGAGACTGAATCGCGTCCGTTTGCATGTATGACTTGACGACGTCGATCGGATAAATCATAAGCCAAAGGAGCAGACCAGACAAGCCACCAGCTAGCATGGAAGTGGACGCAGGGATCTTGTCACGGGCAATGCCCAAAACTTCAAGTCGTTTTTGCACGATGTACTCGTACGTTAAAAAGTACACACCCATACCGTGGCCTTCACGCACGATTGTCGGGCCAAGTCCTCGATATACGCCAGCAATACCAGAGTGCTGCATCATTCTGTTGTAGCGTAAGAAGTGCATGTACAAAGGCTTGGTAACAACATACTGTTTCAAACAGTCGAATGGTCCATGAAGCGCATGTCCTTTCTGGGTTTGAAGTCGAATACGCACATGCTCGATTGGACCTGCGAGAAAACTGTTGGCCACGCCGCCAAACAAACCAGACATGTAAAGCTGCAATGGTGTCAAAGACTTGCGCTCCGGCTGGTGCGCAGCATTCATGCTGTTGAAGACACGTTTGCTCCACTGGACCACACCGAATTGAATTGACACACACGCGCCAACACCGATGAGAGGCATTGTCGTGCCCTTGTAGAAAGCCATGGGGCCCTCATCACGCAAGATGTGTGAAATACAGTCCAAAACACCTGGCGTTAGACTGCTATGCTCCATTCCTAACTGGATCAAGCCAGCAAGGTACAATAGAGACTCAACGTACCGTTGTAGGTGCCGCTTGCGGCGGTTTGGACGCGCACTTTGACGATATCGAAGGGTCTGCGAGTGAGAACTTCGTCGTAACTGCACATACTGGCCGACGAGAACTTGGGCAACACCACCCATTGTGCCTGCTACTATGTCTTTCGTGGCATCATTAAGTGGCATTCTGGCTCGACTCGCTGCGTGAAACGGGCCGATGATAAGGGGGATAATCAGACCCGCCGATAATTATGCGTCATTCTCCACGAATAGAGACTTACAAAGCTCTGCAGTTTCATGTACTACGGCAAATATGAGTGGAGCCGTCGGTAATATGCTCCCAAGCAGCTGTGTCGATCCATGACATTCCGAAGCATGCGGGCCTCGTCAAGGGGAAGAGTGTCCAGTGTGTGCAAAATAGCAAAGAGAAGGCAGTCGAGAGATGTAGCACGCTTGGCACCGAGCAACCATCCTTCACCTGTTGAAACGTTGACATCCGAGGCAAGCCGAACCGCTACAGCCTCTAAACCCTCAGCGGCATCTCGTCGGATTGCATCTTGATCAACTCGTAATTGAGATGGTACAAACCCTGCATCTTCTGCAGCATCAGAAGCTGTGTGCGAGGATGTACCACTTAGAAAACCAACCCAATCGACAGAATAGCCGGGGACGAGTGTGAGAGGGTTCTTTGCATCGGCTAAGTAATCGCGCCCATACACGGCAGCGAGACTAGCAGGCGATGCTCCTGCTGAGCTAATACATGCGAGGCGTGCAAATGCTACCTCATCCGGAGATGATTCGCCGGGGAAGAGAGGTGCAAACCAGCGGCGAAGAAACGGCTTAGAGGAAGGTGGTGGTGTGTACACGCCTGAGCGGATGCACGATAGCAAGACGCCAGCCATAACACGTCTTTCCAAGAGATTCTTCCATATTGGTACTTCGTCCTCAGCACCCTCAGGCCACACAGATTTTTCATCGAGCTCGGGACGTGCTAGAGGGTGATGATGATCCATGTAGCGCAGAAGATTTGATTCACTTAAGAGGAGGGTATCAGGCAAATCCTCTCCTGACTGCTTCGACGATGATCTGAAGAGAGCGAATGGAACGCTGTGGTCCGGCGACCAGTAAGCATGATAGATCGGTTCACAATGCACGGGCACCTGCCGGAATACAAATTCCATTTGCCATCGAAGACATATGGGATCCGCACTAGCCCAGCTGTTTTTCTCAGTAGCCCGAGCAGGTATGACATATAATTCGGCCTTATCCTTTGGCATCTTGACGACTTCGCGATCTGACACTGCTTGCGCCGCAGGCCAAACACGCAGCGGAAAGAGAGCGAATAATCGTCGAATTACATCAGGCATAGGAATCATAGACGATCTTGTGGGTGTGTAAGACGGCGGAACAAATGGCATGTCCTCTGATTCTGAACGTGTCCCATCGGCCGCTAATGACATGTCGCAGAGCTTAGATCGATCAGTGACACAGAGCAAACAAAGTGGTTGACGACACATGCCAACCACACTTCAAGGGTGTGGAGGTCCATGCTCACTAGGACAGACGTTTGAATTCGTCTTAATCGGGACAGAAGGTAACATTGGATTTCGTGTAGTGTGAAATCATGGTATGTTCTAGCCCCGAAAATGTGCATCTCTATCTTATGCATATGGACTCTAGTCTTTGCAATATTTGGAAGAGTTTGAGATTCGTCCAGAAAGCACTGATCAGGATGCAGCCATTTGGCAAGTCGCATGGACTCAGCACGGAGTCGTCGCTGCACGTGCATCAGGCACCGTCGATGTGATTGACATGAAGAGTATGCTTGTGAAGACGTCGATCAAGAATGAGCATAAACTAGGCATCGTTGCACTTACTCGAAGCTCGAATGACGAGTTGCTGCTTACGAGCAGCATGGATGGAGTCGTGACGCTGTGGCAATGGTGTGACGCACGGCTAACAAAAGTGGCACAGCGTGCGTCTCTTAGGGGAGAAACGTTTGACAACAATGCCGTATTTCAAACTGATGTATGGACAAGCGCTTTGCATCCACAAAGCATGTTATTTGCTGCTGGTGGTGAGAACGGGAATGTGGCTGTGTTTTCTGCAGAAGCCGACTCTTTTGGCAAAGGTATCAGACATCTGGTGCACGATGCGCCTGAGTCTGATTTTTGTTTGTCGTTAGCGTTTGTACGTCTCTGCATACTGACCGACTTTTTATCAGAATTATGAAGGTGATCTATTAGCCATGGGTACAAACTCGGGATTTGTACGTTACCATTCTGAGGGTGTCTGAGCTGACGACGCGAGATATGTGTTTGGGATATTCATTCAGGCCAGCAGCTAGTGAGCTTTGCAGGTACGCCGTGTCTCTAAATATTATCTGACTTTTTGCTAGACCATACTGAGCCCATACGCGCTCTTCTATTTGCACGATCAAGTGTGACGTTTTCAGATCACTTGTTTGTCGGCTCGGATGATGGCACGACGACGATATATGACGTGCGAGCGATTCGACGCAAGCTTGGTGAATGTGCCATTACCACGTTACAAGGTCATAATGGATGGATTTTGGATGTGCAGTCTGCAGCAAACGGTCGCGTCGTTGCTACAAGGTGCGTGCATCAAACAGATATGCATGGGTGCTGACCATTTTCTTCCTTTCAGTTCGACAGACCAAACAGTCCGGCTATGGGATTTGGAAGAATCCCCTGTGACATGCGTAACAATTCTGTCACAAACGACACCTATATGGGGTGTGTCATGGCATCCTGACACACTGCCTCAAATTCGAGAGAATTCTGTGTCGACACAGATGATGGCCCCTGGCCATCAATTTATCACAGCAAGCGACGATGGTGTTATTCGCTTATACCGCAGCGCAGGTGCCAGCGCAAGTGAATGAGATAGACTGAACATGAGAATTGGTCGAAATGCCACAGTTAGGCTTGACGGTTTTCGCGTCGCTGGCGCATGTACTCCTTTTTACATAGTCGGCTGAGGTTAACAACGTCGAACTGAAAAAGGGGAACAAACAATTTTCTTCAAAAAAAAGACAAAGGAATGCTCGTTACGTACTAGATGTAAAATTCATTATGACATTGTAGTTTGTCGTGGCCATAGCGCTCCAAACAGCGCATGGACTGCAGGGCCGCTTCCTTGCAAGGATCGACAAACTTTGTTGGCATCTTGTTATCCAGTATGTCAGGTGATTCTGGATGCAGAGCCTTCAAATTCAAGTCAGCAAGGCGGTCTGGCGGGACGGGCGTCGACATGTTATGTATAGATGGACAATTCTACGTTTTGACCGCGATTGCGTCTCTTGAGTGCAACAGTCGGCGAGCCGCCGGGTCCTCCACACTGGTATCTCTAGCCACGCGGAAAGGTCACAAGAAGATCGAAATGAAGCGAGGGACAAGTGGAGATAGGCGCTCGCTAGTGTGTTGACGTCAGGGCTTATTATCGGGTTCGGCCGCGAATGCGCCTATCCTTTTCGCCCATAGGCCCCAGAATTTCCCCCACAAACGAATTGTGAGCTATTGACATTTTTTTCTGATCATGTCACTAGGCATTCAAATCGCTATAGACCGTGGTGGCACGTTCACCGACTGCTTGGGTAGGATTCCTGCATCCGGAGATCAGCCCGAAAGAGATATTGTGATCAAACTACTGTCTCGAGATCCAAACAATTACCGCGATGCACCGACAGAGGGTATCCGGCGTATCCTAGAGATGGCCTCGGGCCGCTCCATTCCACGCTCGGAAAAGATATCTACCCAGGATATCGGTACGTACATTCTTTTGTTCCACTGACACAACAGCCTACATTCGTTTGTCAACTACAGTGGCTACAAATGCTCTACTAGAGCGCGATGGTCAGCGTCATGCGCTCATTACCACGAGAGGGTTCCGAGACATTGTTCAAATCGGGAACCAATCTAGACCTGCTATTTTTGATTTGGCGATCCACAAGCCTGAGGTTCTCTATGACCAAGTTGTTGAAGTCGATGAGCGTGTTACGGTGGTTGGTTATAGCTCTGACCCGCACGCTCGCGAACACAGTGTCCAGTTTTCGTCGATGGGCCGAGATGCACAGATTACAAAACCATATACCGGGAAAGATAAGCTGCCAAGTGCATCACCACTCAATATGCCTTACAAGGAGCCTGAAATTGTTCGAGGAATCTCTGGTGAAGCTGTCGCTATCCTTCAGAAGCCAGATGAAGCTCGTGTCCGCCAAGACCTGGAGCGATTGTATGCTGAGGGCTATCGCAGTTTAGCAGTTGTGTTTATGTTCAGCTATACATATCCCGAGCATGAGCAACTTGTGAAAAGAATTGCACAAGAGATCGGCTTCCCTAGCATCAGCTGTAGTGCGGAATTGATGCCTATGATCAAAATGGTACCGCGTGCTACATCAGCAACAGCAGACGCATATTTAACGCCAGTATTGCAAGCATATATTGATGGCTTTTTTAGCGGATTTGATTCTTCGTTGCGTGACGGACGGGCTGGCACAAGAGTCGAATTTATGATGTCCGACGGCGGCCTGACATCTGTTGAGCATTTCTCGGGTCTCAAGTCCATTATCAGTGGACCGGCAGGTGGCGTAGTGGGCATGGCTCTCACGACCTATGACAAGGATGACGGCCGTCCGTGTATTGGCTTTGATATGGGTGGCACATCGACTGATGTGTCCCGGTATGCTGGAAAGTACGAACAGGTGATGGAGACAACGATTGATGGTGTCACGATTCAAAGTCCACAGCTCGATGTCAATACGGTTGCATCTGGCGGCTCGTCGAGACTCTTTTTCCGCAACGGTTTGTTTGTCGTGGGCCCTGAAAGTGCGTCGGCACATCCAGGACCAACGTGTTACCGTAAGGGTGGTCCATTAGCGATTACGGATGCCAACCTTGTCACTGGCCGCCTGGCGATGGAGATGTTCCCACGTATTTTTGGTCCAGATGAGAATGAGGGTCTGGATGTGGATGCGTCGACCCGAGCATTTGAAGAGCTCACAGAGCGCATCAATCGCGAGACAGGTCGCACCATGAGTGTCGATGAGGTTGCTCAAGGGTTCATTCGCGTCGCGAATGAGGCCATGTGCCGCCCGATTCGATCATTGACCCAGGCGCGTGGCTACTCGACCTCGAAGCATGTACTTGCTTGTTTCGGAGGTGCTGGTGGCCAGCACGCCTGCTCGATTGCGCGTGCTCTCGGAATTACGACGGTCGTTGTGCATAAGTACTCATCTATTCTGTCTGCGTATGGCATGGCGCTGGCGGATCGTGTGTTTGAAGTGCAGGAGCCATGCAATGAGACATGGGAAACCACGAGCTCGTTTGACACATCGACAGCATTGGGTCGGATTCATACGCGTGCACAAAACCTCACCAAGCACGCTGAAGACGAGCTTCATCGGCAGGGCTTTGCTCGTGACCGCATTCACACAGACACGTATCTGCATATGCGATACGATGGCACAGACACAGCACTCATGACCCTCAAGCCAGCAGATACCTGGGACATGGAGTCAGTGTTTGTGAACAATTACCGCCAGGAATTTGGATTTGTACTTGCTGATCGCGCCATTCTGGTTGACGATATTCGTGTGCGTGCAGTGGGACGCACGTTTGACTCGCTTGGTCCGTCTGTGCTGGCAGAGCATGCAACGCAGTGTGCCAAGTCAGAGACGCCATTTCCAAAGGCCAAGGCACTGGACACAGCGAGTTTTAGACCCGTCTACTTCGATGGCCAGGGTCGCGTGCGCACGGCCATCGTACGGCTGCGCAACCTTGCGATATTCGAGAGTGTGCCGGGACCAGCCATTTTGATTGATGAGACGCAAACCATTTTGGTTGAACCGCGCTGTGAAGCATATATTCTCAGCCAAGCGGTGCTGATTCGTGTTCAGTACGATGAGTAAATCCCCACTCGATCAACGCAGCAAGACGAACTCCAGCCATAGCGAGTGTCTTTTCAATCACCAAGCTACGATCAATCGGGTGTAAGTATGTGGGAACCGCCACCTCCGGTGCGATTGTCCTGTCAGGAGATAGAAGAAACGACTGCGCGAGCAGCCAGCGGAGATGGAGTGGCTTTTTCTTCTGGACATGCAGTGGGAACGCATACTGACATGCCAGTGCGTGAATTTCATGTGCCCACGACAAAGGACAAACAGGTATGCGAGAAGGGGCAGGATCTGCAATGCCTCCTAAAGCCACAGGCTTAATGGGACACGCAGTCCAATTGCGCCACGCGGGCCACCAAGCACGCTGCTGTCGAGCTGGATCCTTTATGCCAATTCCGAGGCCTTCTACCAGGATCCAGCGTATATACGCATCGTAGTGCCGACCACGCAAGGCCGACTCGACATCGCGCTCGTCTAGCTCACGGGTGTAGTTGTGCAAAGATTGAATGCGCCGATAAACCAAGTCTCGATCCCAAACACGATGCAGAGTAGTGCGGCGCCTCTCAAAATATACTGAAAAGGCATTTCCTCCCGCATCGCGACCCACGAGGTGCAAGGGCTGATGCATGTCGCCTATGAGATGCGTCAGAAACCGAAGCGCGTTCGTCCTTTTCGCGGGAAACGGTAGCTGGTTAGCGTAGCGCGGGATCGCTGATATATTGGTAAATGCGTGAACCGATTTTATGCATTGATGTAACGCACCTGTCAAAATGTGACTCTCTCGCACAAAGCCCTTGGTCCCAAAGTGGCAAGCAGATGGTGGCTCGTCTGCCACGGCGTTCACATAGTGCATGTGCGACGTCCAAGGCATCACATGCTTGACTTGATCAGCCCAATTTGCTATAGGTGCCAAGTGGCAATGCACGTTCGTTCTAATGGGTATCGTGTCGTTTTCAGACAACTCCATCGCGTGGTAAGCAGTTGTGTTGGGGAGATTGTTGCAGAGTTGCGAGCGTATATGCAGTGGAAGCAGCGCTTGCGCTATGGTGGCAACGATTTCATGGCCAATCGCTCCCCATGCGAACGCGCAATTCACACATGCCGCCACGAACACAAGCAACACCGACACGGAGGGCCAATGCATGTGTGCTCGAAAACAACTCACCGTACCTAGGGTCAGTCCACGTTCGCACTTCATGCAACCTACTAAAATTAAGAGTAATGTGGAGGTACGAGGCACAGGAGCCCTTAGGGCGGCTACATCTACTGGCATGTTCTTCCTCACGCTTGGCGTTGAGCCAAGAGTGCGGTGGTGGCACGTAAGTGGGCTTGGCGTACATGTTCACGTTGGAAAGACATGACACCCGAGCAAGAGTCAACGTTAATTGAGCAGGCGATAGATGCGAAGACGTTGTCGTACGCCCCATATAGTGCGTTCCGTGTCGGCGCAGCGGCGCTTTTGGAGGATGGGACGATCGTCCAAGGGGCAAACATAGAAAATGCATCCTATGGTATGTGCGTGAAACAACAGCTTGCCTTACCTAACTACATAGGTGCTTGCATATGTGCCGAGCGCTCCGCTATTGTGCGGATCAAGCAGGAACCACGGTGGCGTCATCAGAAGATCGTGGCCATGGCCGTAAATTCTGACACGGAGACGGCACCTTGCACACCATGTGGCATATGTCGACAGGTGCTGCGAGAATTCTGCACACCTGACATGCCGGTTCTCTTTCCGACCAAACATTGGCAACAAGATGCACATGTGCTTGCTCTCACACTCGAGGAGCTACTTCCATATAGTTTTGGGCCAAGTGTTCTTGGGAAATAATGGGTGAAGAAAAAAGAGGACTATCATACAGAGCCAAAGATATTGATATGCAAGTGAATAGACCTTCTGCGCACAACTGAAGCCGCAGAGACAAGGTTGCCTTCGACGCAAGGTCATTCACCTGTCAAGTAGTAATGCATACGGCGAAGAGCGCTTTGAAGGTAGTTCGGGAAGCGAAGTACGGCTAGGCAAACGCCCGCAATGACGAGTCCATAGATGGTCACTTTGTCATTAGTACTTTGGCGCGCCACATGTCTCGAGACCAGAACAACGTACACATAAGAAAGACTTCCACGGGCTCTTGAACACTAATGCCAAGGATGCCTGACATTTTTACCCAGACTGCCCAAGAAAAATCCACTAAAGAAGCATAGAAGGGATGTGGCCATTCCTCTGGCTCGTGTTGTATAGCCTTTGTCTTTCTATCAACAATTGGCTTGGGCGAAGAAGCAGGCCAGCGCTGGCGCAGCTGAGCCTGATCGGCAATGCCATGAACATCGCTCTTCTTTTGTTCCATGTGTGAAGAATGAAAGAATGAGCTGCCTTAGAAGAGCAACAAGGAGTTTGACGCCGTTCAACAGCGCAATGCCGACGAAATGTTCGGTGTTACCTAGACGACGGACGATATAGCCACACAGGCCAGCCCAAGCCAAGCCAGGTCAGCTCGAGGCGTGTCCAGACCCACATCTCCATCCCAGATGCCGTGTATGTACATCACGTGATGTGGCGCCGAGATCGAAGATGCACTGTCTTGGTCGTCTTCGTGTGACCAAACTTCTTTGGACGTTGTCGCGGCTCTGTCCCCTTTGAATCTTCCAGCATGTCAGCGTCGGCGACAAATCGCCGCGTATTGCGGAACCTTGATCATCTGAAGCAGGGAACGAATCAAAAGTTCTTGAATAAGCTGCGTCCCTCCTACGCGCAGTCCACTCCTGCGTATGTGCAGCCAAAAGACCGCGTCGCATTCTGGAACATTGTACCTGGAGACACTGTCAAGCTTCGTACGGGAGCTGTGGGACATGACGATGAAGGTCGGCCGATCCGTGGTGAAGGAATTGTGACGACGGTCGACCGAACGACTAACCGTCTCTTTCTCCGTGACCTGGACGACCAGCACAAACTAGCACCGAAAAACATCAAGCATGTGATCCCACGTCTCGTTGACCCTGAAGCTGGAGAAGAAAAGGGATATTCAGGCAATGTGATGAGTGTTCCACGCCCTGTTCACTACTCGAAAGTCATGCTCAAAGTGCCCAATACCAACTCGTACGCCTCACGAATCGTACGTTCCAAGCCATTCTACGACAGGCACAAGGGCATGTTTCTCTGGAAACGCTTTGCTATTGTCAAAGCCACAGACGAAGAGTCGATTCGTTCGGGTCAGGTTGTCAAAAAAGTTGAAGTGCCCTGGCCCAAAGTGCCAGAGCGCCGTCGTCCTTTCCAGATCACACATGCTGATGGCCGAACTGTAGAAGAAGAGACTTGGGTGCCGTGGGTGCCGGAGGATCCTGTGCTTCTTCCAATGCGGAAGCCACGAACGACGCCTGTTCGAGAAGCGCTTGCAGCTGAGCGAAAGACCGTTTGGGATGCGAAGCTCGCCGAGCTCCGAGCCAAGGCGCACGACTTGACCCTGTCGACTCCAGCTGGTGCCCGTTCTTATGCGGGCTTTGCGCGGACAGAAAACGTGCGTCCACCACCGATCGCACAGGCGCCTAGCGCCGCTGAGATGATCGGCATGGAAAAGAAGCGCCTCGCCGAGTTTGTGCAAGACCCCGCGACCCAATCGCATGTCGAGCAAGGAGGCATGGTGTTCGCTGCGACAGACTATTTGGATGTGGCCCCGCTAACGGGGCCAGCAGCCGGTGGCGATTGGGGGGCTCTAGATGATGCGTCAAATGGCACCCAGCGCGATGCACAAGGTCGGCTTGTATCTCGTCCTGGGCGCCCAGACGTGCATGCTATGCCCATCGAGCTGCTTATGGGTGCTGATCTAGCTAATGAGACTGGTCTCAAATGGCGCATGCGCCGTTGGCAAGCCTCACAAGCAGAGCGCCGTGCTCATGAGTCGGAGACTGCAAAAGAAGATAAAGAGTTACTGAAGGAGCTTGAAGCGCTTCGTGTGTAGACCCAATGGCATGTATTACAATACTTTTACTCTACGCTTGTTTTCAATTATGATGATACGCCAAACAGCTTTTCGAAAGCAGGTCCTATGTCCGTAAGCAGATCGTTCGTAAGCATACTGCGACCGAGCCGAGCGAACCCGAGATGCGAAGCCATCCGTGTCACAGAAGAAGCGCCAAAGGCGGCAAGAACGGGCAAGTTCTCAGCAGGAATATCAGCGACATCTTCACCCATGGCCTTTCGTTCTTCGTAGCGCTTGGCCCATGCAAGGAAGGTGCCAAGGGACCCACTGAGCAAGTCGCCCTGACCACCGCACCGCTTTAAGCCGCCTTCAATATCACAGTATTGCACTTCGGTCTCTGTAGCAATACGATCGACTCGACCCTTTTCGAGAATTGTAAGCCCCCCAAGTGCCTTGCTGAGTTGCTGGGCTGCGTGTTCGGATGTCTCAATGTTCTGTTATTAGCTCAATTCCATGCTGGGAGACTAGGTGCAGGTGAACCTTCGCTGGTTTTACCTGTTCCCGGCCTAGACACACACGCACCATTGCTCGACAAAGGCGCCCAAACTCGACCACATTGGGTGTCAACACTGCACGCTTGTAGCCTTGGACCGTGTTCGGTGCATTTTGAACAAGCCATAGACCATCTGCGTCAATAACTGCGTACAAGTCCGCCTCGCGAGCCACTTCAATAGCTACACGAGCGAACGCTTGCATAGAGTCATCGCGACCCAGACCCGGGCCGATGACGACGCTGTGCAGACGCTTGAACAATGTACGAAGCTCCTCACGCACGTCATTCAGGTTTTTCGATGCATCAAGCGCCGGATGTACGATCAGATCCGGCGAATAAGACTTGATGACCGGAGCAGCCTCCGGCGAGCAAACAGTAAACGACATGTCGCAGCCCACTCGCATACACGACATAGATGCATAGTATGGTGCACCTGTATACTCACGACATCCGCCCAAGATACCAACACGCCCGGCCTGGCCTTTGTGCAACTCTGGAAGAAGCGGTGAGATAATAGCCTGTACTTTAGCTAGCATTGAGCGATTTAGTGGCATCCTATAAAGCGCGCGTGCGTCCAATCTAATACAAGTTTGTTAGCGTAAGCCTTGATTCCCTTACAACGGGGTTGTCGCCACAAACACGATGGCAGTGCTCTTTCAATCCATCTCAGCTTCCAACACGTGGCCCATGCGCACGAGACTTAGTTCGTTCCGACACAATACATCAGCGAATAAGCGGAGGGGGCTACATATTGAGGTGAATGATGCGTGATTGGGGATCTAAAGTTGTGGGGTTCGGAGATAAATCATAAAAAGAGGCATCCCTTGGAAAAACCGTGCAACACAGCTGAGTCCTTGACTTTACGCTTGTTTCATCGCAGGTTCGCTATGAGTTCTGGAAAAAACCTGATTGCTAGTATATTTACCCCGCGCATGGGCTATCGTGCTGACGCAGAAGCTATTGAGCTACCTGCGTCCTCAGGAAAGCCCATGAGTGTGACTTATAGTGAGCTAGCAGCCCTCATTGACGGCGTCAAAGCGCAATTGGCTTCACTTCATCTCAAAAAAGGCACTGTTATTTGCAGTAGCCTGGTTAATTCACTCGAATTTGTTGTCGTGTTCCTTGCTACAGCAGCACTCGGACTGGTTGCGGCACCATTGAATCCGAACTACAAAGAAAACGAAGTGTCGTTCTATCTTGAAGACACCAACACGCCTGCAATCATTGTACCGAATGGCACATTGGCTGAGAAGAACGTATCAGAAGGAGCTCTTTCAGCTGCACGGGCTGCCAAGTCAAGACAGGTACGAACGTTGGAGATTGTGCATGATGTGCCGACAGCTTCCCGGTCGAAGAGTGTAATGCGCCTTGTCGATCAGAATGGCTCTTTGCCAACTGGAGAAGCTACAGTGGCAGAAGAGGATGACACAGCACTGATTCTTCATACTTCGGGGACAACTGGACGTCCCAAGGCAGTGCCTTTAACGCATAAAAATTTGCTCACGTCCATGCACAACATCCAGAAAACATACGAGCTGAGCCCTAATGACAAGACGTTTCTCGTTATGCCACTATTTCATGTACATGGTCTCATATGCGCTTTGCTGTCTTCTTTGCTTGCATGCAGCTCTGTTGTGATTCCGCCGCGTTTCAGCGCCTCGACATTCTGGCCAGAATTCGTGCAGACAAAATCCAACTGGTACACTGCTGTTCCTACAATCCACCAGATTCTTCTGGCATCAGAAAAACCTGATCCCATGCCAAAGTTGCGCTTCGTTCGATCGTGCTCGTCTTCCCTGTCTCCCGCGACATTGACGTCGTTAGAGCAACTTGTGAAGGCGCCTGTCCTAGAGGCTTACGCTATGACAGAAGCAGCGCACCAGATGACGTCGAATCCGCTACCACCTAAGCCACACAAAGCTGGCACCGTAGGATTTGGACATGGAGTCGAAGTCAAGATTCTTAATGAGAAGGGCGAGGAGCTGCCTGTGGGCCAGAATGGCGAGGTCTGTGTTCGCGGGTCGAATGTGACGAACGGTTACATTGATAACGAAAAAGCAAATCAGGACAACTTTTTCCGACTCGCCTACAATAACTGCTTACCTGATGTGGATGGCTTCTTACGGACAGGTGACCAGGGCCGGATGGACGATGACGGCTACCTCATACTGACGGGTCGGATCAAAGAGCTGATCAACCGCTCTGGAGAGAAAATCAGTCCTTTGGAAGTGGATAATGCTCTGCTATCCCTGCCATATGTAAAAGAGGCCGTTTCATTTGGCATCCCCGACGACATGTATGACGAGCTTGTGGGAGCTGTGATCGTGCCGGAGCCCGGGGCAGCCCACCCTGTTGATCAAGCCAAGGTTCAGTCGGACTTGAGCGCAAACCTTGTCAAGTTCAAGATTCCATCCCGTGTATGGATCACAGACAGTATTCCAAAGACGTACGTTGCTTTTTCTCAGCTACTAACACATTGACAGTGCCACAGGCAAGATTCAACGTCGAATTGTCGCCCAGCACTTTTTGGCGCCGCAGACGTAATTGGGTTACGTGGAGTCGTAGCAAGGCATTGTTGTAGTTGTATGCTAGTCTCAGCCTCCACATGCTTCTCGCCACGGCCTTCACAGCGCGAAAGACTACGCGCTGGCAACGAAAGTCAGCGAAAGATCAACTTCAGCCACCATGGAAGGCGCACGACTGAGGCGCATTATGCGCGAAATTGCCGCGTGTGAAAAGGAGTCAGACGATGAAATCTTTGTCAGTATGATTGATGGTATGTGCACGCTATGTCTTCCTAATAATGTTAGAGTCTCCTTTTCATTTGATCGGCTCGTTCCCCGGACCAATCCACTCGCCATTCGAGCATGGCTTGTTCAAGGTGGATATTGTAGTACCTGAAGGATACCCATTCCACCCTCTTCAAATGCGCTTCATTACAAAAGTATGTTCTGCAAGTGTGTTTCTCTTCGATGGCAGGGCTGACAAGGAAGGTGTATCACCCGAATGTCTCTTCCCAGAGCGGGGCCATCTGTCTAGACATTCTTAAGGGTATGTGCTCATCTCCCGGATACAGCTCACATTAGACCAATGGTCTCCAGTGTATACGCTTAAGACGACGCTTATGTCACTTCGTTCCTTGCTCTGCTCTCCAGAGCCAAATGATCCCCAGGATGCTGAGGTCGCGAAGCATTACACAACCGATTTCCATGGCTATGAGAAGACCGCTCGATATTGGACAGAAACTTATGCAAGCCGTGACCCAGCTTCTACTTCCGCTGGAGATGAGGCGCAACTGGCTGGGCTTGATACTAGTCAAGTTGACAAATTCTGCAATATGGTATGTAATCGCTTTCTACGACCGTACGTGTCGAAAAGACTGAGCAGCTATTCTTACCCGTGCAGGGTTTCGCGAAGGGACGCGTGATTGATGTTATGAGACGACTCAACTATCGTGGTCCAAAGTGCGTTGCAAGAGATCATTCCGCTCACATGCAGTATCCATACTGTTCCTGACGATCAGGTAGTGTCGCTTCTAAAGCAGCAGTTGTAAGCTAGACACAAATACAAAAGGCTTTAGGAGGCTCAGGGGCCCAAAGAGTCATCATTTTCATCACTACTATGTAATTGATCCCATCCAGGTTTGAGAGACCCATGGCGGAGTGTCAGCATATGAAATCTGTAGACTTGCATATTCCCTCATATGATGGGCAAAGCTACAAATCGTGTACTAGCAAATGTCCAGCGGGAGCAAGACCCTCACGAATACCCCAGAACCACAAAACCACTGTGAAAAGCGAGAAAGGGCGATGAATGACTCGACGGATCATTCCAGATTCTTTCCAAGTATTAAATGCTTTGTACGCGTCGGTGTCGACAGTATGACCATACCAGGCCTCGGGACCATCTTTGCACGGATCAATAAACGATGGTAAGAATTTGTGACGGTCCTCTTGGTCCTGATCTTGTGAAAGAAGCTCCGTCTCTTCATTCGTTGCACACGTTTCAGGTACAGACGAGGAAAGACTCATTCGACGCATATCGGAGCTCGAAGAAGCATGCTCCTTGGCTTGATGGCGCAGATATTTTCTCCCAGCACGGGATCGTGGATTACGCTCAGCATGATTCTTCCAGCCACGCAGCTCCCAAAACATACCACGCCGCGGTCGTCTGCGTAGTCGCTTTGACATGACGTGGTTTTGATATAAGCTTTTTAGCACATCGTCACCTACTGGCACGTCTGAATCGGAGATTAAGCGCAAGCCACTAGATTGAATAAGCATGTTATCGCGCCCAGGTCCATCATCATCCACCTCTTGGTTTTGTAGCGCTGCATATCGCTGATGACGGATCAGCTTGATTTGTGCCATCGATAAGACTGCAAACGTACGGACGGCGTCGGGTGCAGAGACCGCAGACCCGAACACACGAGGAAGCAAAAATGGCATATCACTAAAGTCACCATGGTTTGTGCCTGCAAGCGTCATGAGCCAGCCACGGTGATCTTTGTTTGCCGCGATGCCATCGATTGTGCAGCGCTGCAACTTAGTGTACTGCTCAGGCCACATGCTAAAGCCCTCTGAGTTCATCACATAAACAGGTTTGCGAAGTTTCAGTCGTACATCCTCATCGTTTAGTGGATCACGCACTGGATCCATCCATGGGTCCAGAATGATGCCGTACTTGAATAGATTTTGATCCAGTCGCAGGAACTCGAACAAAGTAGCGCCACCGAAGCTGTGGCCAATCAATGAAGGGAAATCCACGTCCAGCTTGCCTTTCCAAAGCAGAAAAAAGTCACTGCATTTCGGCACCACATTTTTCTCGCGCATCTTGCGAAAGTGTTTTGGACCACACAAAGAAGAGCCGATGCTACGTGTACGACAAGATTCAAGCCAATCGGTGTCACCTTGATTAATGCGACGAAGAACATACATCGCTTCTTGAATCTCACATGCTCGCATCGCTAATTGCGCTTGACGAAGACCTTGTTCTTTAGGTCCTTGAGGTTCAGAGAATGCACGAAGACCGACTTCTTCAAACGGCAGGTACGGCACTTTTGTAAAGTCATGGAAAAGACTAGAAGTGGCTTGATTCGTGCTTTCAGCGTCCAAGTCATCATTCAAAACAGATTCTGTGGCACCCATCTTGAAATTACGTCGGCAGTGCCGATTCATCTTACTCTGTGATGAAAAGTGTTCATGGACGCCAGTCCACACGAATGAACCCATACCTGATCCATCACGGTGCTCGATAGCAGCCACAACAAAGCCGTGAGAAGCAAGTTCTGAACAGAACTGCGAGTAAGCAAGGCGGTTACCTGCGAGACCGTGGCAGAATACCACGACAGGGAAATGCGTCATTGCTACAGCCTTAGCGGACTCTGCATCACTTTTCATGCCAAAATCACTTGAAACATTAGCTGGTTCAGTGATTGGCGCAGCTACTCTCGCTTGAAGGTATGAGGTTGCCAGCGTAACAAGGGCTGGCACAAATATCTGTGCCAAAGAACCGTACTCGCCGATATAGTTCCATGCCACATGAACCATTTTCTTCAATGGATATCCTAGCCAACGAGCATGAGGATATTTTTTAGCGTCACGATGTTGCATCTTTGCACTTGGATAATATAGAGAAAAGAGCACAGTGCGAAGCTGCAGTGTTGCATGCCTCAAGAAATATCCGTGATCTTTGAGGTACTTCTCTTCAGCATCATTCAAACGATTAGCATCTACTGGCTCATCTTTCATGAGTTTCTCAAAGTTTGCATAAACTCGCTCTGCCTCGCGTGAACTTAATTTGTGGCCATCCTTGGCCAACTTGTTTACTTTCACATGATTCAAGTAGCTTGGAATAAAGTCTCGTGGCTCACGAACGGGGACTTCTATGTCTACAACGCCCACATCAAATGGCCCATTTGCTTTGGGAAGATGCATGTGATCCGCTAACTTGAACACACAACCCTCGCGAACGAAGTCTGAAAGATTTAAAGAAAAAAAAAAAGCAGATCGAGTGGATGTCTCAAGGGCCACATCACCTTTCCCTCCAGAATGAACTAATTCATGCGGTATATTTGAGGTGCAATCGATATATGCGTTTGGATCTAGAGTTGCCGGAATGTGATTGGTTCGATAAGTGCAATTACTTTGTAAACTCGACATGGTTGGTCCATCTGCACTATGAATGCGAAAATCATACGACTAACATGGCGCCCATTAAATGAGACAACCCCGGTTACAACTGGTCGCTACCACCTAGATCTGTTTCTGGCCTAGTCATGTCGCCTGGGCAGGATGACATGACATTTTTTCAACAACATGACATTCCTGTGAAGGGAAATTTGGAATGGACAGATGATACCCTGCCGGCCGTGGATTTTTGCCAAAAAGAAATGACCACTCGTACAAACTTACTCGCACGCAAGACTCAGTGTCTCATCCCTGATGAAATGAAGAATGATGCAGCATGCAGAAATTCAGATTCTACATCTCGAAATATCAACAAAAATACTAGGTATAACATATCCACATCTTTGGCAAGTGGGAACGGCTCAGCTCAGTATCAGTATCAGGAACAGCAAGTATGCAGGACTTGGTTGCCGTTCCTAGACACTTCAATACTTCCCCAAAGTTTAGTGCGACGAATCTGGCCACGGACTTGCTCTCAGAATACAAGAATTCCTGTTATACAAACTGGATTGTCCGAAACTCGAAAGACTATTGAGACGTCAGATAGTTACATTGAGCTAAACGAGCCCCTTGCTATGGCACTACAAGAAACGTACAATATCATGCGAAATCGCGCTTTCCATGAATTGAGTCAAGATCAAAAAACAAATATTCGCGAGAGGATAGAACGCGGTCTTGCCAAAGAGTGTACTGATGAGGTTTTGTTACATGGACCCATTTATGGGATTCGACAATTACGACCTATTAAAATACCACCATACTCTCACGTCCAAAGTGTGCTAATGTTGACCCTAGTGAACATGGCAGTCTTCTGCATGCACTATGTGTTGGTATTCCTGACTTACGCATGGATCGTTTTGGGCATCCCACACGGTGTTGTACATCCTGGTGCTTTTCCGCCAATGAGCATGCTGTCAAAGATGCAATACCAAGGCTTCTCTTTGAAAACACAACCAATTTTAACGTCCCTTCAAAATCTATTGTCTATGCGGCAACAAGAACAGATTCCTGTCCGTGACCGGCTAGCTTACGCCACGCAAAAGTTTGCATTGATGATTCGGCAATCTGCACTTCCACAACAGTGCCGTCTATTGTCATGTATGATCCATGCTGCGCTTGTATATGTTCTGAACTTCGCGCAAATTCATCTCCCTGCATCTTTCCGAATTGACAGCGTCGCTGGAGTAATTCGATTCGTCTACGGACTTGGCATTCCGAGCATGTTGTTTAACATGCTGTACATTTTCTCCGAATCAATGTTGATTTTTTTTGAAACGCTTACAAGTGACAAGCCTTGTCCTTAGTTTGTCTCAGACCCCATCCGTACTTGTAATTAGATCGCTGGTCCTACCCGGCCTGTTTCGTGCAACACAGGTTTTCTCACGTGATGTTAGTCGTGCAGGTTGTCACTTGAGAACGAAGACTGGTGTATGTTTAGTCATCCAGGATAGAATCGTCGCCCACCCCTTGCCATAGTAATAGGTCGTTCGTCACGACCAATCGAAGCGAACAAGATACGACGATGTTTTGGCCCACATACTTTGCACGCACAGCAGCACGATCAGTCACGCTGGCTCGCTTTGCTTCAACATCAGCGCGGCGTGTTGCTCCGCCACCTCGGGGTACGTGGTCTCAATATCCGACAAAACACACCACTTACGCTTGGATAGACAATATTGCGACGCCAAAGGCATTTCTAGAAGCAATCTCCAAGCCACGTCGCGACTTGGCGAATAATTCTACATGTGTCTCTGCCGTCGGGGAAGACTGGGACGCGATGTTTGCGTTGAACTCGGAGAAATTAAAAGGCGCAGGTGTTCCTGTGAAGGACCGTAAATACATTTTATGGTCGCTCGAAAAATACCGCCAAGGCGAGCGTCCAGCTGATTTTGCGCATGATGTCAAGAAGCCAAAGAAGGTGCGTGGCTGGGGCCCTCGTGTGCAGAAAGGAATCCGTGTGCGAGGTATGCTTCGCCATGGCGAGAAAAAGCTTTGAAAAGACTGGGAATTCCTATAATCCCCTCTTGTCCATGATACCCCTATGTAACGCCTACATACTTGACCCATAAAACATTGCATTAGGCTGCACTTTTTCGCAGACTCCGTGTAAATGGTGAGCCAAGTGTACGGCGAAACGTGTGTCGCTGCGCTTTGCCATCAGGCGATATAGGCTCGTCATCCGACTTACGAGGACTGAACCCTTGCCCGGACGAAAAATCAGATGTGGTATCCAATCGTCGGGGCGGTTCAGCTGCGCGCTTTGGCCGGCTGAATACGTCCATTTCACCGTCGAGACGCAAAACAATCAGGTAGTAGGGCGCGATACGCAAGGCGCATGGTGCGCACCACGGCATTGAGACTGTAGATGTAGGATGCAGCATAGGCACATCGGCCCGTGGCTGCGTCCGAATGTGGATATTTGAAGGAGAGTGTCGAAAGGCCGACGTATGCATTGCGGTTGAAGTTCCAATCGGTTTGGTCCGAGGGCGATGCAGAGAAGAGCTAGAAAAGTCCCATAAGCAAAGCTTGCCATCCTCGCCAACAGAGATAATGCGGTATGCGTCGAATGAGGAGGACCTTTGATAGCACCACGGATCAAAAGCCACGGTCGATACATATGAGTCGTGTCCCTGGGCGCGAGCAACAAGGTGGCCCTCGTGAGGTGCCCATATACAAATAAGGTCGTCTTGGCCTCCAGTCAAGAGAAAGCGGCCATCAGGTGACCAGCACGAGCATTTGAAGCCACCAAAGTAGGACGAAAATGAACGCACAAGTACTTCTCGCTTCACGTCAATAAGATGTAAAAGCTGATCCTCGCTTGTAACTGCCAGCGTGACGGCATCTGGACTGAAGGCCATATCGGTTATGGGCCGTCGTGATACATTCCATACAGCCACAGGGTTGTAGAACACGGGCTGATGATCACGATGACGGCCCATTTTCAACACGCCGCTCGACGATGTGTCGGAGCGGATATCAGGCTTTTCTACAACGATGCTTGTCTTTGGGTTCCAAGTAGAGTCGTTGGGTTTTTTTTCGAAGCCCTCAGGGGGATCCTCACGTTCGACATCCCACACATAAATAGAACCATCCTCATGAGCACTGAGGAAGCGAGTGTCTTGAAATGGGATCCAACGTACTTGCCGTACGGGCGACTTAGAAACAAGGCCATTTTTGTTCATACGTGTGCAACGATAATGGATGGGATCGATCCATACAAGATCGCCACTTGACAATCCTACGATGACATCCATGCGGTCGTGTCGACATGTATGCTGATGTATGTCATGACACTGCGGTGCGTGAGTAAAGACAATACGTCCGGCCGGCTCTTTTGCTTTTTCGTGCACATTTGTAAACCAAAACAAAGTCTTGCTCGCATTCATTAGCTGATTTGTGTTAGAAAGAAAAAGAAATAGGCACAAAGAGTACTCAGACTTGGTCACTTACGGTAAAGGTGGATGACTCGGTTCGATTTCCAAAATATCGTGACAAATCCTGATGCTGGTTGGAACGCACAATGAAAGAGCCACCCAACGTCCGCAGACTCAATTTAGGCCGCGTCAATCGTACTGCTGAGGCAGGAGAGGTATGTGCTGATGCTTCAAATGAATCCGTTGACGCTGCTTCGGACGGCGGCATTTCACCTGAAGCTTCTGCATCGAGACCCTGGCTCACCAGTGTACTTGGCACTGCAAATCTGTTAATGCTTGTTTCTTCTGTGTGTGATAGTGTACGTGGACGAACGATAGTACCACTCATACGTGGCATTTCATTCATCAGAGCATATCGGGATTGCAACGTCTCATTTTCGAAAGAGGAGTGGGCCAAGGAGGGATTCAATCCATGCTGTGAGGCGTATCTGGCTTGTACAGGATTTAGCCAGTCCCGGCATACATATACACCCTCGGGGGACCGGAATTTTAGGGGCTGTGCCTGACCCGAGGACCCCATCAGGACCAGATCGTGCGAGCAAAATGGCGTGGCTTGCGTTCCAAATTAGCATGGGGCTCCCTGTCGAAAGTTGCTCAAAAGCAACCAGCACGTGCATTCTTTATTGGTGCTCCACCAAACTACTTCGAAGATGAGCCAAGCCTGGGACAAACGAGGAACAAAAATGGACAGTCAGCCAGCCCAAGATCGTTTACATTGTCAAGTACATGCTAGATGGATCTTAAAAAAGCTTGGAATACAGGATAAGGAGAATAAGCAATACAAGAACGACGATAATTGCAGTAGTTACAAGTTTTTGTTGCTTGGCCCTGTGCGCGGTTAGGTGTGGTGAATGTAGACGGAGAACGTACCGACGAATCATTTCTTGCAACGTCCGTGACGACCTATCAATGTGTGAATCTGCTCCATGTAGCTAAAACAAAAGTTAGAGATGGGTGCGACAAACTTGGCACATACCGTGTCGCGACTGTGCTCAATCTGCTCGCGTTGCCGCTGAAGGTCCTGAAGGATATTGGCACCAATATCCTCTGTCTCCATAGCTAGACGCGTAGAGTCAGCAAGGCGCCGGGAACCTCGTTCTAATACGTCAGTGCCGCGAAGCAAGCGTTGACGCTGCTGCACGTCATTATTGGCTTCAAGATCAGAGTCACGGTACTCGTCGAAAGGGAGCCCGCTGGAGCCGGTATTTAGTGAGCGAGGGTCTTTTGCGCGCTATAACAGTTTTAAGTCAGTAAAACTGATCGATAGGTACGAAGCAGAGAGATAGGGTGAACGGATTGGGTTCCTAAAACACATACAATATCCTGCTGCAACTTTTCCAGACTATGCTTGAGGGCACGAAGCTCAGCCACGTATCGATCACGCACGGCTGATGGAAAAGACTGAACCTCAATCTCCATTTGTGACACTAGTTCGCCTGCTTCCTCAGCCTCAGCATCTGCATGCCGCAACGCAGAGCGCCGCGTTTCAGCCGACATGCTTGAAAAATCCACCGCAAGTCGATTCTCAATTGACTGACGCAGCTGCGCAAAGTCAGATGCATACGATTCGAATAAATCAGTCATGGTTGGCTGGTGGGACAAAAGAATCGTATACCTTCAAATGTTGTCAGGTTCACGCACGAGCACAGCCGATTAAGAGACTTCACATTGCCCCTGGACCCGGCGCTCGCTCCTGCACAACAGATTGACAGGAAAGGCGGTGGCGGCTGATGTCTAGATCTCGGCCGAGCTGTTGTTACAGAATGTCACAGAGGAAGCTCTCTTTGCCAAGTAGGGCGCGCCGAGCCTGTTAATAGGGGATATGCATGTATCTCCACTGTTTGACTGACACGGTCCTGGATACCTAAGCAACACACAGGTCGGCAGTATGGCGTCCACGCTGCGCAATGGCATGCGCTTTGCGGTGTATGGTGTGCCAATGAATTTACTTGCACGATCTCTGGAGAATACGCCACAACCTATTACGTTGCCTTATTTGTTGGCACATGGTGGACAACCAGGCAAAGCGCCCACGACTGATGAACTGCTCCGATCGGCTAAATACACACAACAGGAATTGCCTGTGCGTCTTGCTCGGCGAGTGCGACAGTTTTACTCGCTTCCTTTTATAATTGGCACCAACCCGTACATCCAAGAAGTCGCTAGGTTATATGCGTCTTCATTCCAACAACTGGCAGAATTTTCGCCTGTCCACACGCTGGAGGACAATGATCATTTCGCTCAGAAGCTTCGACTACTCGTGGAAGAGCACGCAGATCTGGTGCCTACGTTAGCGCGCGGATTTATGGAGTGTAAAAAATACATGGATTCTGTGCGCATATCGAAATTTCTTGATGCAGCGTTGCACAGTCGTATAGGCATACGAATTATTGCCGAGCAGCACCTGGCCCTTTCAGAAGCCGCGAGAAAGTCCAGAGATGGCGCTGATGTATCGAGTTTATCTAAGTCGCCTACTTCTGTGGGTATTATAGACACGCAGATGTCGCCCGTGGACGTGATCCGATCTAGTGGCGAGTATGTTCGTGCACTATGTGAGGCGACATACGATATGGCACCAGAGATCAAGTTTGAGGGTGATTTGGAAGCACGAACTGTCGGCATCCCTGTACATTTGGACTATGTAATGACGGAGTTACTGAAGAATTCGTTCCGTGCCACGACTGAGACATTCCTCACACGGCATCCAGGTGGCTCGGCTGAAGATATGCCTCCGATAACCGTAACACTTGCAAGTGCTCAAGGACATATTACTGTGCGCATACGTGATGAAGGCGGTGGAATTCCTCCGGAAAACATGTCGCAGATTTTCAGTTACGCCTTCACCAGTGTCCAACCCCAAGATACCAACGAATCAATGGCCGGCGACGATAGTGACGTAACGGGCAGTGCATTGAGCAGTAGCATGGGTACACTAGCTGGCCTTGGTTACGGCTTGCCCCTGTCGCGCCTATACTTGGGATATTTTGGAGAAAGCAGTCTCGACATTATGAGTTTGTACGGATACGGCTGCGACACATTTGTCAAATTATCCAAGCATATTGGTGAGTCGAAAGTGCAGATTTAGTGTGCACCAGCGCGAGCCAAAAGTACGTCATCCTGATCAATGCGAGCTGAGCCGCTTTCCCGTTCTTGCCGTTGCCGCTGTCGTAGGCGGCGCACATAGCGTACATCGACTTCTTCATTGCGCTCACGTTCTTGCAAACGAACGCTGTAGTATTTCCCGCATTGCAGTAAAATGATACCGATTAGTGCAATTGACAAAAGAATGTGTGCACTTGCAAGTTCGCGCAGGAGTGCGAAAAGTTCCTGCGCTTGCGATGCGGTCAAGTGGTCATCAGATAGCAAGACAGATGGGAGTGCTTGTACATCTGGAAAATGTATGTGTGAGTGGGACGGGTTGGGAAGTTGGATAAGAAAGAACTTACAAGGCTGAATTTTGTTCACGTAAAGCACACTTGAGGCGCATACAAGGACTGTACGATGTAAGCCAACTCGTCCCATGCCTACGTACACAAACTCGCGCCGTCAAAAAGCCAATTATTCTCTGATCCGAGAACAATCTTACCGCCAAGGATGCAGGTTTGCAACGTTCCAATAGCGAGTAGCACAGACCTGTACCTAGCCGGAGACGCGCCAATCGTATGCACGTAATAATGGAGTGCAACCAGAAGATGCTCTTGAGATATATTCTTCTCCCAAAGAAGCAGATGGTCCGCACGCCAGTGCATTGCAAGCATTCCAAGCACGAAACTTGAGCTTGCAAGCAAAGCAGCCACAGTGACACCGATCATTTCCTCAGCAGTGCGGGCTACGCTGCCCGTTGCTCGTTGCTTATGCTGCTGATCAGCGAGATTGACGACGATGTTCACGAGGCGTGTCGTTTACTCCACAATAGATGTTCTTATCACGTGAACGATCGCGTCGGGCAGGTTTCGGCCGAAATCGCGAGTCTATACCACGCACGCGGAACAATCTACATCAAGAGCGCCGACAACAGCAGTTAGAGTGGTCTTGAGATCATCAGTCTAGAAAACATCGCTTTGGACCGCAACCATGGCGCCGATTCTGAACGTATGTGACGCGATAAGTTCTTGCGCACAAATAAAGTGTGCATGGAATTCTGGAGTGTGGACTTGGATATGTGCTAACGCATATGATACAGATCCATCAAAGCAATTCGCAGAGTTTCTCGATCCGCGTTCATGATGACGAATCATTTGAGAGGTACGTGCGTGACTGTCATGGGAGTTGTGCGGGAGAGATGAGCTGACCGCCAGTATCAAGGAGCGTGTCGGATACAGGGCTGGTGTAAAGGACACGTCGTCTATCACGTTCAGGTATCTGCACGACAAGGAGCCGTACAAGCTCGAAGATGCTGATGACTTCGACATTTTCATGGATCGCCACGAAAATGACAAAGACGTAAACTTGTATTTGGACTTGCCAAGCTATGGCTCTGTCGCTCCGGCTGCGCCCTCACCCATGGCCCCTGCCCCACCGATCAGCTACACAGCACTTGCTCCGACTTCGACAAGCAGCCCAAATGTGCCCGTGCTCAACGAGTCGACGCTGGTGACTCGCACTCCTGCCCGTGGTAAAACAGGCTCTGTTAGCATTCACCGTGTCCAGTCCGCAACGGTGCCCGGTGTTGAGGAATTCGTCGAGGCTGGTGGCGTGAGTGGCGGTGGCCGTGACAGTATTCTGTACCCGCCACAGCGCGAGCCATACACGCCAACGCAGATGAAGCTCAGGACCCCCGTTCCTGCGCCGGTGTATGAGCCGCGCCCGCCGAGCGTGAGGTCCAAACGGACAACGCAGTCACAGGCGTCGCTTCAGCACAAGGTGGCGTTCGACGAGTTCCATGCATCACGGGGTGTGCGTCTGTTGCGTGGTAGCCTTGGACCCGTGAACAATGTTCCAATGATGCTCAAGGCTGGTTACCGCCATGTATATGTGAGCCGCAGCTTCGCTTTGGACCACGGCTTCATCCCTGTCGACACAACTCCCGGCACGTACGGTTACAACGGTATCACGAACCTGGGCAAGTGGCCCGTGCAAGTTGGCAGTAAGGCCGTGCCCCTAACTGTAATGCTAGCAGAGGACAGCTACTTCCCAGTGATCCTGGGTCGCTCATTTATGGAGAAGCGTGGTGTCCGTACGGATCCTATTGATATGACCTCAGTCATTTTCATGGACAATGGCGAGCGTGCTGATGTCGAAGTCGTTGTTGTTCGTGACGAGCTTGGTAACCCCGTTGCAATTCCCTAATGATGAGAGGTCCCTTCGCTTCGATCACCTTTCCCAATAATGCTAGTTTCATGTAGAACTTGGAGCACCCGCGCGATCCCTCGCTTTCAGTCGTCCGTCTCTTTTTTTTTCTCTCTCTCCTTTCACATTGCATTTAACTATTTTTTTGTTTTACAACACAATTTCGAGGCCTTGAGCAAATGGACAAGGTAAGCTGACTAGCGGCGACGTCTGCGATGCTTCTTGCGGTTCTTGCTCGACGATAAATGACGCTTGGGTGCTTGCGAAGACGAGGAGGGGTTAACGTTGTGCGGCGTGGCCGAAGACGTTGCTTCGGTCGGTGGGGCTGCGTCAGATGCGTTTTCTTCCGATGGGACATTGTCTGTGGCTTGTGCAGTCTCTTTACCTTGTGAAACCTGTTCGACGGATAGAGCGTTGTTAGATGAAACAGTTTCCTCTCCAGTAGGGGCACCTCCAGACGATGACGACTCATGAGCATTTTTGGATAGTTCCTTGTTTGGAGACGGGGCCTCATATGCCTGGTTTTGAGGCGCACTTGGACGCTCGCTTGCAACGGGCAGAGTTTCTGGCATTACATCCGGTTCAGTATTCTTAGTCGCACTTGGATGGACGGCTTGATTCGTGTCTTGGTCCGCGCCTTGTGACGCATCCGACTCTCCGATCAGCACAACGTCCTGCGAATGTTTTGGTTCAGCAGGAGTAGCTCCTTGCTTTGAACAAGTCAAAGCTTCCTGTTCTGCCTGTGTCTTGCTCTGCTGAAGCCACAACTGACTGTACTTGCCACCCTTGTTCATCAGTTCCGTATGAGTGCCAGATTCGATTATTTGGCCTCGATCAGCAACGAGAATCAAGTCCGAGTCAACAATCGTCGAGAGACGATGTGCAATTGTCAATGATGAGCGACCATGCATCAGTGTGTGCAAAGCAGTCTGGAGGAGGCGCTCCGTGTGGCTGTCTAGAGCAGAGGTAGCTTCATCCAGAAGAAGTAACGGGGGATTTTTTAGGATTGTTCGCGCAATAGCGACGCGCTGCTTTTCACCTCCGCTCAAACGCACGCCACGTTCGCCAACAACTGTGTCATAGCCGTCCGGGAACTCGAGAATCCGGTCGTGAATCTGTGCAGCTCGGGCTGCCGCCTCAACAGCTTCGTCTGACGCATGGATGTCACCATACCTAATGTTTTCGCGAATGTCCATGTTGAAGAGGGATGGCTCTTGCGGAACTATGCCGATTGCTTTTCGGAGGCTCTGCTGCGTAACATCACGTACATCTTGTCCATCGATCAAGATGCGACCATGTGTGATATCGTAGAAGCGGTATAGCAGCTTGAGGATAGTAGATTTACCAGATCCACTCTCACCAACTAACGCAACACGTTGGTGCGCATTGATATGGAATGACATGCCATTCAGTGCATGAACACGGTTTGTATCGTATGAGAAATGCACGTTGTCAAATGTAATCTCGCCGCGAGTCACTCGAATATCTTGAGCACCAGGCACATCTCTGATGTCCACGTCTTCGTTCAGTAGCTCCATAAGTTTGTCGGTATCAACAAGGTTCTGATTCACAACACGATACAAAGTGCCAAGCATGCTGAGGGGAGAATACACTTGCTGGAGATACGACACAAATACGACGAACTGTGATGGTGTTGCACGGCCCAACACAACAGTATAAGCAACAGCTAGGACAGAGAATAGAGTGCCGAAAGCAAGGATGAGATTCTGCATCAGATTCAGCATGTTGAGACTCAGCACTACCTGATAGGCTGCCTCACGATAATGAACGAGGGCTGCAGCAAAGCGCTCCGACTCGTAAGACTCATTTCCATAGCTCTTGACTGTCTCATAGTTCAACAACATGTCAGTAGTAATCGCCTTGCATGCCGAGTCTCTGCTGTTCACCTCGCGGCGAAGCTTCGTGCGCCACGTCGTTACGCGAATACTGCAGTATGTGTACAAGGACATAATGACGAGGAGGATCGCGCCGATAACCGGACCAAACGACCATGAAAGATACACGATAGCAACAAAGATGTCGACGAACACGGGCGTTAGAGAGAATAGAAGGTACTCAAAAAAGTTGTTGAGCGCCGTACCACGGTCCAACGTGCGAATCAGCTCACCAGTCTTACGGCGCGTATGGTAAGACATCGACAGATTCAACACACGGTCAAACATGAGTCGGCTCATGTTCATGTCTGAGTACCACGAAATAGGATACCATAATAGGTTTTGTGCGACAGCGAGAAGGCCACCAGAGCCCTGGAATACTTTCAGTGTGGCGAAGATTACGATAGGCATCCACGGATCCGACTTTGCGCTAAGAGACTCAACCACGCGACCCAATGCTATGGGCACAAGCAGATTCACAAATCGACCCAGCAGCAACAAGCCTATGCACAATACGGCAAGGCATTGCAGACGTGGTGAGTTAGATGGCCACAGGTAAGGACCAAGCACACGGATACGATTGACCAGAGAGCCCATAGATGCTGAAGATGCCGATCCTGACGCAGCAGCCGATGCTGATCCATCTGGATAGTTCGCCATGTGCTCTGTTTCCGTGTCCACAGTCGAAGTATGTGCCGTCAGAGGTAAATACTGCACCCGCTCGTGTAGGGAAACATACGTTAAGACTGGGTATAGAAGAAGTAGCCGTACACCGAGAATAGCCACTTGAAGCTGTGCCCAGACAAAAGATTCTGTTGACTTGGAGCGATGCTGAACATGCCAAATGGTCTGTGCCAAATCCATCGCTACACCAAGCAGAATGGTGACGATGAGCCGAGATCGGCGCAATTTTCCTGCACCATGCCTACGTTCCTCACGTAATGCAGCAAGTGCGATGACACACCAAGCAACAAGACCACCCAGAGCCTGAACGAGGACCATGTGCCATGGCGCCATGGATGGTAACCATGTTCGTGGTGGCAAAACGGCTTGAGCCGCAACGAGCGCACCTGAAACAACGAAAGAGGCTGCAATGACCAACATGACCACACGCACCGCACGAGAGTATCGCTCACGCTGCGCCACAACGACCGGTTGAGGCAGCAACTGGTCTGGCAAACCAGCACCATCATCGCCGTCTTCACGATCATCCAGGAAAACCTGACGTTCCATGCCGAGGCATATACGAATGCGCTTTTTTACATAACTCGCATGTACCATGTACATGACAAGCACGATATGTGCTACAGGCTGTGCAACCTGCAGTGCATTGGTCCAAGGCCTGGTCAATGACATGGTCAGAGGCCAATGAACCTTACTCTTTCTGAACTGAACTGATTCTGAACAAGCCCCAGTTTTTCCTGCCTCATCGCCTGAGGCGCTTTCTCCTTTTTCTCCATGTGGAGTGCTGCTTCATGTGAACCAACAGCGGTCGCGCCCAAAATTAGGCGTTGGGCGTCTGGTAGACGCTGATCGGTTCGCTCTCAGTCTCCAATCTTAATTATTCCGGTGCACGGATACGAAACGAATGGGCTTAGCTAGCATAGCATCGATAAATGGATGTGTGTTTCGTCAGGGGAGGCTCGGATTTCCATACCGCGGTGCACACTTCAGCGCATGGATGCGGCATGTACACACAGGTATAGGATCTCGCGCTCGAAGGAGTCTGCAGTATGTGCCAGGCAGCTCGGAGAAAATGCTCAGCAAAGTATGTTCGGTAGCATAGAGAGCACTCACGCGGTCAGAGCCAGCATCTCAATGCAGACACAATCGTTTATGATTTGGAGGATAGGTACGTTCATTTTCCTTAAGCATGGCTGATGTCAGCGTGGCGAGGCATCAAAAAGATGCTGCACGCAACATGGTACACGAGGCGCTTCGGGTACGTAGCTAAACTCAAACTTGGCATGCTTTTGTACGATTAGAAATCACTACTGACGCTATCTGAGTGCTCAACCCCAACGAATGCGGAATTGGCCGTTAGAATTAATGCGCCATCAATCTCGCCGGCTGTTGCACAATCTGACTTGGACGCTGTGCTTCCCAGTGAGAGACTTCAAGCTCTAGTGCTCCCAAAAGTCGAGAGCGCTGAAGATATTGAACTGATTGCGCGCAGTGCTGTGAATTTTTCTACTTACACAAAAAACTCACCGCTTGCACTTGTGCTTTCGATTGAAAGTGCCGCATCGCTGCTACGAATGCCAGCGATCCTTGAGCATATTTCAGGCCGTATGGCAACATATCAACACAAAATTCGCATAGCAGCATTGATGTTTGCAAGCGAAGACTATTGTGCATCCACGGGAATTCGGCGCTCGCGAAACCTGCAAAGCTTGTTGTTTCCACGCGCCCATCTTGTTACCGTCGCGAAAGCATATGGACTTCAGGCTATTGTGCGTCGATAGTTGGTTCAAGACATTTACTAACACTTCAGGATATGGTGTGCATCGAGTACAAAGATGATGCCTATCTACGAGAAGAGTGTCTAGACGGTGCCTCTTTAGGATTTGATGGAAAGCAAGCAATCCACCCGGCACAACTTGACACTATTCATCAAGTATACTCGCCCTCGGAGAAAGGTGCGTACTGGGCGAAACCGTTGTAACATGGCACTCGTATATACTTACAATCATGCAAGACATTTCTATGGCTAAAGCCATAGTGCATGCGTATGAAAAGGGCGTCCGCGAGAACAAGGGAGCCGTGGGATTGTCACATGAGGGACAGGACGTGATGATTGATGCGTATGTACAAATTGCTAAGCGCATAACTGTTTACAAGACAGCCCCATGCTGTTGCAAGCAAAGCGAACTCTTGAAAGGGCGAGTCTTAGTGCATTGGAGAAAGCGAGTGATCCGTAGTCATTTCCCCCAAACCTTTCGACCAAATGTCGGCCATATCCCTGAGATGGTGAGTGTGTCTTCACGCATGTTCACGTACGCTTGGCGTTGCTCATACGTTTCGAGCTTTTGTAGCAGTGCGCTTTGCTCGACGATGCTCATATCTGCACCTGGCGCTGCATCTACGGCAGCGTACGCCGCCGCGAAGGTAGCTTTGAGAGACATTGTTTCATGCGCTAGCTTCGTCAACAATGCCCCGGGTATACGAGACTTGGACGACCCAGTTGATGCATCCGCCTGTAGCCACATATCCCAATCATCTTCGTCGTTGATGGTACCCAAAGCTAAATTCGGGATCTGATCCGAAGAATGAGTCGACTCCATGCTTCGTTCATGCGTCGTTGCATGCTCATTACTATCGTCCTGTTCAGAGGGTGCATCGCGTGCCTGAGCCAGCAAATTCAAAATGGTTCTAATGCGCGGAACTATGCTAGGAAGCAAGGACGGGTCGGTGATTTGGCGTTCGGTGGTCTCCAGCATGATCGCGTAGCCAGAGCGCGAAACGTGTATGCTGGAGCCGCTCGGTTGAAATCAGCTCTGTTGTGTGGAGACAACTGGTGGTGTGTGAATGAAAACGGGCCGATTTTTTTTTGACGCTTCATTTGCAGCATTCTTAGAACGAATCGTGCTCAAGGAGATGTACACGATGAGCCGCTGGACGCACGTATGACCATGAGGTAGGGAGAAAGGTTTGAAAGCGTACCAACATACAAGAAATACTATGGAGGTGGTGGCGGCGGCGGTTGTGATGGCAAAACAGGCCGATCAAGCAAATTACACGCGACATACCAAGCCTGTGTGAGCTGTGCGATGGCATGTGACCAAGCAGCCGTGGTGTTGGGTTGCCGCGTTGTGCCGGCCGTAAGAGCATACTCCATCATTTGTGGTTGGAGTGCTTGAAGTTCAGTGAGTAAGTCACTCCACTGCTGAGCAAAGCTCACAGCTTCCTCGGGCGTCGCAGGGGAGAGTTGCGTAGCTGTTGACAAAATAGGGTATGGAGCAGCAGCCGCATGATCGATTTCGCTTGTATCAACGGCTCTGCGGGTGTCAGTAGTGATAGCCAATGGTGTGGATGTTGAGACTGAAGACGAATCCGGAGCCTCTAATGTGGTTAAAGGCAAGTGTGACGTGTCAGCATCATTAGGTTGCGCCGAATCGGATGTTGCATTTAATTTCTGGGTGGACGACTCATGCTCGTGGGCTTGAAGGTTCTTGTGGCGCTTTATGATATTGTACACATCCATTCGAGTGATTTGCACACCTGGAGGGATAAATGCGGGGCTTGTGGGGGGTATGTTGGCTGCATTCTTTTGATGTTCGTGGATCATTTGCACAATCTCCTTCTGATCGCGTCCTTCACTAACGCGTTCTTTAATCCAATCCCGCACATTGTCTGGGATCCTACTGCTTGCCCAGTACTCTCGTGTGTTGACGGTATGACCCTGATGCTGAAAACGACACACCATCATGACCATGTCGCTTCCGACCTCCTGTGTCGCAGTGAACGACGCGGGACATCCAATTTTTATAGACGCCCGTCTTGATCTCCGTTTTCCTGGTGCCAAATTTGGATTTCGCCTGTCACGCGGCTTCCCTGAATGATCACATACGTAGTGCTTGCGCCAGGCGTATCGCCTGCCATGAGGCAATGCACCGTTGTAACGTGTGGAAGAAACGCGCCATTGAACAGTTCTTTTTAACACGCATACACACTCCTCAAAGAGAGAAGCAGGTACCTGAGTAGTGAATGTCTTGTCGGTGGGCATATTTAGCAGAAATTGTGCTGGATCTGTCACATATGGGGCCATTTGGGCCACGGTGCTCGCCTCGCCACTAAGCGAATCCGTCGATAGCTTATACGCAAGAATTAGATATATTCCGCATACGTACCGAATGATGAATCGTTTCCATGGATGGCGACGCCTGCGCGCCACCTGACTCGTCCATGTCAACAGCACAGCTGAAAGATGTGTGTATATATAAATGTATAAACAAGCGTGAGTGCGTGCTTGGATTTGGAGAATTGGATCGGGGAGATCGACCCTGATTTCTACACGCAAACCTACGAGAACGAAGGAGGACACTCCCACAGGCCTCTCGCGATCTCTATATAATGAAAGTACACGCCTCCATTATGTGTATTTGTGCGCGCGACATAATTGCATTGGTTAAGGCCCGAACTCGTACGGGGAAGTTTGGACAGGGCGTGAACGAAGAATCCTACTTGCTGACCATGTCGGACATTGAGCTCTTAAAGACCAAATTTCGTATGTCCAATTGAGTGTAGGCGTGCTGCTCACGCCAGAGTACCATGAGAACTGGCCTAAGCAGGGCATTCTCTTCTGTGATGTAATGCCGGTGCTGCGTGATCCGATCACATTCGAGATCCTGCTTACCAACATCATGTCGCACATATTTACGCAGACGCTTCCGCGCCTTGCAAAGGAAGGTAGTGAGTCACGGATTAACTATGTGGTAGGATTGGATGCGCGTGGATTCCTGCTTGGCCCGATCATTGCGCAGCGCCTCGGTGCGGGATTTGTGCCTGTCCGCAAGCGTGGAAAGCTGCCTGGCGAGTGTGTGCAGGCTACATTTACCAAGGAGTACGGTTCAGACGTTTTTGAGATGCAAAAGGATGCTATGCCCTCCGGCTCGAATGTGCTAATTGTCGACGATCTGATCGCTACAGGCGGATCTGCGGCCGCTGCTGGCTCTCTTGTGCGCCAAATGGGTAGCAAGGTAGCCGAATATGTGTTTGTTGTCTCGATTCCCGCTCTGAAAGGTGCAAGCTCGCTCGATGCACCTGAGTACCAGTAAGTACCACATTGGAGCTATACATTTCTAACACAAACAGTCTAGTCGAGATGGACTAAAATAAAATTTCACTCGTGGATAATGACGCAAGAGCTCAACTCTCTTTTACAATCCAACATACTTGGAAGCTACCATAGAGCAAATACACGCATTCACCTGCTGGGTATCGTGTTGCAAGTAAGCGGGTGCATCTTGTATCTTATATGTTTTGCCCACATCTTTCCAAGCTTCAGCGGGTATCTTGTCACCTGTCGCATCGGAAGAGGCATCCATGCTTAGGGCTATACCATGCAGTAGTGTGCCATCGACCAGGTCGTTCATTTGTTGCGCAACAGCTTGGGGTTGTGGTCCCTCCGGAGGCGCTTTGGCCACGTGCACCAACAGGAGTGAGCTAGTAGCTGCTGATACACCAAAACGGCGAAGTGCATCTCCGATCTGTATGACCGCGTTAGTATGACAGGGTATGTGCGCAATTCAAACGTACATTGTTATTCGGATTGAGTGTCCACAAAATGTCTGAGTGGATTGATGGTGTTTTAAGCCCCGTTATAGCTAGCGGCTCTAGCTCTTCCCTTTTTATGTCACGTCTCTGTGCACCAACGATGGCCTGTAAAATTGCCGTTATGAGTTGTTGTCGGCTGCACACGAGGCGTGCATCAACGAACGCCATGTCCATCTTTCGGCGCTCATCTGAGTGCACCGGTGTCTTGGATGCTTGCACCAGCGCATGTCGCAACTCACTGCCATTTTTTACATGGTCGAATTGTGCGATGTACACGCATCTGTAATCATCTGGAAATACTGCTGGCAAGTATATTGTTTCCATGGTCCAGAAGCCTGATTTGTATTCAAACGTGGGCGCCCACACCACAAAATTTTGCAGGACCAGTAAGATCGCTACGCCACGCCACGTCCAGCTACGCGAGCTCCAGAGGAGCTATCCACCGGATTTAATGAACTCCCCCTCCCCCCCGCTACTTTTATTCATGCACCGTTCGCATGCAACACATCGCTTTGTCATGGCTGCCTCTGAACGAATAGGACAAGATGTATATCACGTGATAGAAAAGCCCTGTCGTTCAGTGACAAGGTCATTTCAGCCCCGACCCTAGACTGGCGCCCAAGAAGCGTTGAGTAAGGCTGTCAGAGCAGAGCACGAGTGAGAGCTAGAGATCAAGCCCGCGATTTGCGTTCCTGAACGAGGGCTGAAAGAGAAAGTTAGTTGATTCAATCAGCGCTTGCTGATAATTTGCTGTTGTTGAAACTCTCTGCTGCCTGTGGCAATAGCCGCGCGCATGTCGGATGCGGGCGAGCGAGCTCCGCCTGACCCGGCTCCGGCTACTGATGCCTCGACATCGTCTCCTTCTGTTCAAACTCATGTCCAGACCCCAATTGAACCCTTACATCCGTCTACCAACGCCCCTCAAGTGAGAGCTGCGCCCTCTTCTGTGCAAGCACCGCCCTTATATACCCGCTCAACCCCTCCCACACCATCGCCTGCATCGTCTTATGCAAGTCCCGTCGTAACTGTGAGAATGAATGCGACACGGCCCCCGTCAATGCCACCAACACCAGTATCAAGAGGCGTCATTAACACGGGCGCTGGGGTAAGTTCCAATGGTTCTGTTTCCCCTGCTCCTGCTCCTGGGAGTCATGCAAATGCTAGTTCCCACGCATCAGGTGCCGTGAAGCCCATTTCCACTGGATTGGCGTCACCAGCATCACCAGCACCACGTCCTCCCTTTATCATATCGAATGCATTAGCTGCGGCTTCGGGTTTGGGGCCTATACCGCGGCGCGGTACAACTGCCACTCCTGCTACGGTGACGCCTTCTGCTATGTCGCATCGCACACACACTCCGAGCCCTATACCTGTGAATTCGAGCATTAGCTCACGTCCAGTGGCAAATACAAGCACAGCTACATCCACCCACGCATCTCCAACTACTCAACAGATGCCGGCACCACCCCCACCACCACCCCAAAGTGCCGCGGCGGGCGACATCCGTCCTGTGCGTTTACCGCCTCACAAAGACTTGATCAGTGAGGATGCCGAACTAGCTGCACAACGCGCACGAACACGTGCGAGGTAAGTTGTTTAGAAACATGATGCTTGTTGGAACTAACGCGACCCCTAGATTCAGTGCGCAGCTCCAGCGTGATCACGAGCGGTGTCTACAACCAGACGTTTTGACTCCATTCCGCAATATGCAAGATATTCTCAACAGGCTGCTGCCATTTCACGTTTGGCAAATGCCTGAGCGAGATCTTATTCATGGTATGGATGCACAGGTCGTACCTAATGTGCCTCAAGGAAATGAAGCGCCATTGCAATTCACTGTGCCGTACAAAAAGCGACGAGTTTCCTCGCCTCAGGTCCCAGATACCCCTTCGTCCTATTTGGTTTTACCGCCTTTTCCGTCAGAAGCCTATGCAGTCTCTGTGTACGATCGATATACTAATTTACAGCGTCGCTTTCGCATGCTGGAAACTCGCTCATCAACGACGCATGAGCGTGCTCCATTCATGACTGCATCACTCGAGCATATTGAGCGACTTATTCACGAGGACGAAATGAAGTCATTCCAGGACCTAACGACAGAGCTTCGCAAGGCCCGCTCCGAATTGGAGGAAATTGAACGCCAGCGCCCATGGGTAATGCCAGTCATTAAAGGAACGGATGCATCAACGTCAACGACAACATCGTCCCCGGCATCGTACGACGCGCGTCTATCTTCACCAGCAGCGCGTTCAGATCACACACCTGATGCACACCCAGACCGCCTAGCTGCGTCGTCCCGACCGTTTCCCATCGTGCGCCCACCGAGTCATGATAATCGGCCAACACCATTGCCATCAACCAATCCACCTCCGTTATCACCACCTCCCGTATCGAATCTCGCTGTTCTCTCGGCAAACAACGGCAGTCCGAGTCCTGCCACTTCCATGCCCTCTCGGCAATCTTCCCTACAAGCGCCAGGAGCGGCGACAACAGCACTGGCGACCGCGGTACCGTGTGGGACAGCGACATCGATGACACCAACACCAGCGACACCCATGCCGGTCTCGGGGTCGGCCGCGCCAACTCCAGCCGGAACGATGAATGGGATGCCCTCACTCAACACAACCGAAAGCCTCACTAAGACGAGCATTCCCACACAACCATTACCTCTTGTGGTACCGATTGCATGCGTGCCGCGACTAACAGCACTAGGTATCAATCTTGTGCCAGCGCCGCACTTAGTTCCAGCCCTGTCGCTGGCAAGTGCTGGCCAGTCGGTGGCGATGAATGCCGGATTGACAGCGCCCCGCCCAGTGATTGGCGCACAAAACGAACCCGTGCTGCTTGTTGGTATTACTGATGCCCCTGCATCACTACCCCCTGCTGCTAACCAAGCATCGCGGCAACGCCTGCATCTCAGCGTTGTCCTGTCGAAGTTGCGGCCCGACCAGCTCAGTGGTCTCGCCAACATTATGCAGTCTCTGCAAGCGGATGACGAGAATACGAGCAAATAGATTGGACTGAATCAATGCATAGACACTCACGGATTTGGCCCCCTCGGTATGAACCATGCATCCGCTTGGTCGCGTGTCAAACCAGGAGTATATTCTGACGCATCGGCGTAGGTATCAGGGCATTCCGGCGCCGTGTATGCCTCTGTGGGTGCGTGCGTCCAGGCGGTGTAATGATCAGCGTGTGTTGAGTCTTCTAAAAGGTGGGTGCGAGAGGCACTTGCAGGCTCGAGATGCAAGGTATGGCGACTCGTCGATGGCGGCAAGGTAGCATCCCATGCACCCCACGTATGTGAGTCGTAATTCGGACGCCAAATAGTTACTTCTTCGGATTGGGGAGCATTTTGCAGAAGTGCCTCATTCATGGAGGGATCATGTTCAGGGAAGCTCGGTAGGTCTTGCGCACTTTCATAGGAATCAGCATGGCTCATGTCAATTTCTCGGTGTGCTGGCTGCCCGGGTGCTGGTGCGGGAGGTGCTGGCACCGACACCGGTGTAGATGCTGCAGGACCATAAGATGCTTTGGTCGACTTAGATCGGCGCGAGTTGCGGGGTGAAAAGCACGCACAGCATGCGATAACTAATAATAGCATGCCACAGCAATACAAACATCCCGCCGCGATGACCGTCAGAATGAACGACTGTCCAAAGGACATGTCCAGCACGTCGTCCAGATGTAGTTCGTCGTTAATTTCAATATAAATCACAATAAGTATCGCAAATGCAACCGTCGCACATGCTGCACCAAGCTCTGCAATGCAGGCGCCGAGTGATCCCATTGATCTTTCGTGGAACAGGGCTAAAAACATAACGATTGTCGCCAGACAAGCCAACGCAAATGATATAGGAAAAAGCACAAGAACGTAAGTCAACGTATGCAAAAAATCGCTTGTAGATTTCGAGAATTTACCGAGGATCCTTGGCATTTCGTAGCCGACGCGCGTGGGGGAGTCGGCGCCATTCAGACTATAGCCCAGTGCCCCAAATTTCATGTCGATACCTGCTGCTTTTGCACGTAAAAGCCACAGGTTGTCATTGACGGGAACGCAGAATGTTGCCAAACCTAAGAGAATGCATGCTGCGATTCCCAAAATCAGCGATATCGCCGTGAAAAGGTGTCGCATTCTTCCAGCAGGACGATGGTTGATTCAAGCAACAGTGAGGATCAACTTGCATGTGGAGTTCCCACACGAGCTGACCAAAGATTTCGCAAAAGCTGGGACATGGTTTCCAACTAGCGTGTAGAAGTTACAACAGAGACGTGAACACACTTATCTAAAAGCTAAGCGGTATATTTTTTTCTTTTCTAATATGGTGATACTGTCCTTGCGCCCAAGTTGACGTAAATGGAATAAAATGTTAACCATATGATTAATAAATTAAGAATATTGAACAAGATCCAATAGGTAGGAAGCCAAGGAGTACGTTCAGCGTGTATTGATAAATACACAAAGGCACACGGTTGAGACCAGCAATTCGTTGAGAGTGCTTTTTATTCGTTTTGGTATTTACCGTCTACAACACATCATCGAGCCGGAGGCGGATTCCAGGTCCTTGAGTAGAGCTGAGATGGACTTGTTGCACAATCGAAAGTGCCTTTTTCATAGAGCCAGGACTGCGACGCTGGATCATATTTCCTTGAGCATCTTTGCTTGATGTGTCCCGCAAATAGCTAGCAACTACATTCGCACTCACTTTTGTACCTGCCAAGCCACTTGCTGCCTTTGTAATAATCGCATCAAGAAATGCTTGGACGTTTGCACGCAGCTCGGCATCAGAAAATGAGATGCGTCCAACAGCGGCTCGCACAACTCCGACACGATCACCACGCCAGTCGACGCCGGTGACAAGCTGTTCGATAGCTTGCTGCATCCCTTCTGCATCATCCACGACTGTCCCACGCTTGGCACTGGGCATAAGACCCTTTGGACCGAGAGCGCGAGCGAGCGAGCGACTCATGCTGGGCAAGAGTCCTGATGTACAAAGAACACGCGAGAATGACGGCACACGTCCAGCCACGGTGTCAGCAATCATATCATTACCGCCAATTACTAGGCGCATGGAAGAGCCACTCGCCTCAAGTTGTGCTGCTGCTTGTTGCGCCGCATCAGCAGTTTCAGATCCTTGCTCAGCAAACACGAGCACTGTTTCGCCCTTGATCCTTGGATCCTTCGGGAACGAGATGCGGCCACGGAAGGCGTTCGTCTGGTTAGGAGGAACACTGGTTACAACATGAAGCTCATACGCATTGCGTGGCCGTGCAGCTTCCACTGACTAAAGTAAAAATTCCTAGTTAGTTCCTTTCTTTTTACACGTAGCGCACACAGTCGCCGAAGAATACATACCCGAATGACATGACGCGCATCCGACAGCGACAGGGTATCGCTTACTTCTTCTTCGGCTGCAGTTTCTTTCACTGTACCAGCCTTCTCTGCATTCTGCGCTTCTAGCAATGCAGCCGCCTTGACGGCTTCAGATCCTTTCAGCTTTCCCTCAGCGTAAAGACGCAGCAGCGTCTTGGGGCTCTTTCGTGCGCGCCCACGATTTTTGCTTTCTGTGACAGGTGTGATATGCAAGCGTCTAGCACCTACGTGTGGCACGCGCAATGCGCCACGCATACGTGCGAGGGCACTAACACCCCACGGCATCGACACGGACATGATCGTGCTACCTCAAGATATTCGAGACGATCTCAGAGGCAGGTTCTTCGTACGTCACGTGATGTGACGCGTTCAGTGTGTCTGATTGTTGAGTTCGCGTGTCGTGTTGCGTCAGTGCTCAGGATCCTTCGGCTGTGCTGTCGTGTGGCGGCGCTTTGAAGTGCATGCTGGGCTCGTCAACGCGACAAGTCAACGTATACGGGCGGAAAGGTCGAACGCGCATAGTGCAGGATGCACCTATTTTTGATGAAAATGATGTTCCTCGCACACCACCACGCGCTGAGTCGACCGCATTTCAACGCTCAACCCGAAGCTTGTTTTCAGGAGTAGATTTCAGGTCGACCTGGAGTACTTGGATCAACAGCCCGCGAGATGCATTTAATAGTAAACTTGCTACACCACTACGTCAGTGGACTGGTACCAATGTTCTCTCTACACCTACTCGTACGCCACTGAAACAAGAGTCTACACGTAAAGCAGATGCGCAGCTCTCACAAGCGCTGCAGGACCTAACTTTGGATGTAACAGGGCTACCTAGCCTTCTTCGATGTGTTGAACAAAAGGAGCCTCGTGAATTTGATCAAGCTTTGCAGGAACTGTCGCATGGTCGATCAATAAGAAAGATTGGAGAAGCAAGTTTCTCCGAAGTATATCGATGTACACCAAGGATGCCATCCGACGCTGCATCCATTGTCAAAGTTATTCCTTTGAAAGTTGATGCTGATGAGTCCTGTGGCATAGCTTTTTCGTCATTGGAGAGCGTTGAACGCGAAGTAGCCATGATCTCAGCCCTATCGCGTGCAAAAGACACATGCGCGAAGCACTTTGTCCGTCTTCAGCAAGCATTTGTAGTGCAAGGATCGTATCCTACTGAGCTTCTTCAAGCTTGGGATACATTCAAAGAGGAAAACGCGAATCGCAGTGAAAATGTCCGGCCGGACGTTTTATCGTCGACTCAATTGTATGTGCTCATTGTGATGGATGATGCAGGCAAAGATCTTGAATGTACACCTATCGCCAGTTGGATGGAACGAGCCGCTGCATTCTGGCAAGTTGCATGTGCTGTAGCTGTTGCAGAACGAGCAACGGCATTTGAGCACCGTGATTTGCACCTTGGGAACATTCTTGTGCAACGTGTAGACAAACAAGAAAACTTGGATCAAATCGAAGTGTATCATCGAGAGCAATTGGAAAAGAACTCAATGAAACAGGTGAGACATATGTCACATATTGATCAAATTTTGACCATGTACGAGCCACGTCGCACGGGTATCCATGCGACCATTATTGACTACTCCCTTTCACGTATGGAATTGGAAAAAAAAATAATCGCATACGATTTTTCCGATGAGTCGCTATTTTCGGGTCAGGGTGACACGCAATATGATGTATATCGAAAGATGCGGAGCCTTGTCGCGGACCAGTGGACCGCACATGTTCCTATGACAAATGTATTGTGGCTTCAGTTCGTCTTGCAACGTTTATTGGCTTCAAATGCACCACCTCGAAACGAAACAGAACATGAATCGGAAACTAAGGCGTACGACTTACTTGTTCATGCAGAGCAACTGGCACATGAGGCCCTTGAGAACGAACGTCGGCAGCAGTTGCCCCAACGACGAATGTCAACACGGTCGAAGCGGCGATCTACTCAGCGCGCAAGAGATGCATTGCAATCTACACCGGATAAAATGGTGCCGACATTTGCGCCTCCGCCGCGTATCACATCGGCATGGACGTGGATCGAGGCAGTGGTGGCTGCTGCATTCGAAGAGGTTGTGGAGGACGTGAACGCTTAGTAGGTTGTTAAATAGTGGTTGTCACGAAGCGCAACTTGTCATTCATTTTGTTTTTGATGCCTATACAGCAAGCTCCACTCTGACGTAGCAGGCTGCCGCTATGAGAAGTTGCCAGTTCGCAGGAAATGTGCTTAATGAAATTCGGGCCCTGAGTGGCCTGAGCTCCAAATCCATCCATACTTTGTGATAAGCCACGCTGTACTTTTTCATCCGAATCAACATTCTTGTATGAAGTACACGTATGTTGGTAAAGCTGACTCCTTGGATTCCATGATACCAAATGCCAAGTCTCCAGGTCGAGAATTTTCGCGAGAATTAAGCGCGAAACTAGATTCTTTTTCTAACCCGAATGACTTCAAAGCCCCGGTTCTTTTACCCGCAACTGTTGCAATGAATAGGGCTGAGCACCTAGGCGATCACAAAGAAACAGCGTTTTCTTATTCAAAACATCCCTTGGAGATGCCTAAGCCGCAGATGGGCGGTTCAGAAGTTGTGACAGAACCGGCTAGAGAACTGAGAAAGCCGGAGCCCTTGGCTTCCGGTCGACGTCAAAGACATATTATGTCGGAGCAGCGGCGAAGAAATCAAGCACGCGAGGCTTTTCAACAGCTGTCGGAGCTACTCGCTATCGGACGTACGTATGGTGCGCGAGCGCTGGGTCTTAATTCCGGTGCTGGCACCGGCGTGGAGGACGAAGAGTTGGATGATCGCACGGATACCGAGGAAGACCTTTTGCTTTGTTGCGATGAAGAGGAACTTCAGCGCCGGAAGCGAAATGCGCAACGCCGGGCACGAAGCCGCGCTGTCACTGGGAAGCAAACACGGGGAAAAGGCCGTGGGCGTGGCGGAAGTGCTGGACATGCAGGGAGTAAGTCGGCTGTGTTATTTCAAGTCATCGATCTCATTGACTGGCTCGATGGGCGTGAGGAACATCTTCGGCGCGATATTGAGGTTTTGGAGGCACATCTTAAACTTCTAGGACCACAGGCCAAACGCACGCGTTTGATGTAAGGCTTCCAAGCACTTGGAGACGTAATGGCTTCACCTCATAAGCTCGTACAAACATTTATTTAATCCTGCGATGATGGGTATAAAGACAGGCTACATAGATAGGAGACGCGAATTAGCACATGATTGGGGGAATAGAAAGGGAAAGTGGAAACGTGTCAGCCTTGGTGTACAAGAATACAAGCGCGTATAAGTGTGTATGCAGTCACGAGCCATCACGAGAAGCGCCGAGCTAGGAGGTATCCACGGGTAGAGCCTCGTACTCACCGCGATCTGTGCTGGTACTTGCACCTGTCATGGACGAATATATTTGCTGCAAGCTTGTCTGCAGCGAGTTGCGATGGTGAGACCGCTGGCGTTTCGATGCAAGCAAGGCTTCATGCTCCATCTCAGACAAGAATCGAGGGTGCGTACTAATAGAACGGCGCAAGCGATGGACTTCGGGATCAGAGCCATGAGATGTGCGGATTTCATCTGTTTCAACATCCAGCTGGGGTACAGGTGCGCCTTCGTCCCCAAAGATAGCATCCATTTCTTCGAGTGGTACGCCCTGTGTCTCGGGGTATAGGAAGTACACAAGTGCAAATGAACACAAACAAAAACAGGCGTGCAGGATGTAAAGCCACCATCCGATAACTTCTTGTAAGACAGGCGTGAGCTGGCCCACAATCCAGTTAAAGACCCAGTTTGTTGCTGCAGCGAGAGAAGATCCTTTTGCACGGAAAGCTAGTGGCATGATCTCTGGTGTCCAGGCCCATGGAATGGGACCCCAAGAGTACCCAAATGCGGCGTTGAAAAGAATTACACAAACGACAACAAGCGTTGGTGTATATGACTGGTTTGCTTTCAAAATAATACCACAAGTACCGAGCATAATAGCACAAAGCATCGCACCCGACAACAAGATGGGCCGACGACCCCAAGTATCGACAAGGAACCACGTTGGCACCGTAGAGAACACATACACAATTGCATTGATTCCTGTCATCAACAAGGCATCACGGCCGACCCAACCAGCGCTCTCAAACACCATAGGAGCATAGTAAGATATGACATTGATGCCATTTAATTGTGCAAACATTTGCGATGACATGCCGATAAGCGTTCGATATCGCAAACGCTTCCACATTGTGCGATATGAGCGATCGCCTTGTGCACGCATTTGTAAAACGCTAGACTTAATTTCCCAGAATTCGAGCTTTGCACGAGCGTGTTGTGGTCCCTCATCGCCATCGAGATCCATAAGTACATGCATCGCCTCGTTATCTCGGTCCTGATCACAAAGCCAACGCGGACTTTCAGGAAGAAGTACCGAGCCGAGCGCAAGTGTCAATCCAATTACCGGTTGAATAAGTAACGGAGTACGCCATGCAAAATTTCCATGCATAAAACTGCATATATAGTCAAACCAAACACTAGCCATATATCCAACGATGTTACCCGTAAACTCAATACACGCGAGTTTTCCACGGTTCTCAGCAGGAGAAATCTCACTTTGATATGTTGGAACAATCATGCTAAGAAAACCGACACCAAACCCAGAAATGATGCGGCCCACAATCATTGCATGATAGCCAGTGGCGAACGTCTGGACAAGACCGCCAAATGAAAAGGAGACAGCACCCCATACTAAAACGGCTTTGCGTCCGTGCCGGTCAGCCATAATACCACTTAGCAATGAAGTGATCAATGCACCGATTTCTAAAATTGCGACCATAGTGCCGACTTGACTGGCTGTGGGATTGTTAAAATAGGCCTTGAATGCAGGGTGCGTCAGAATCCCACTCATGACGCCCTGATCATAGCCAAACATGAATACGCCCAAACTCGCGAAGCACGTAACAAACAGGACTAGTCCATCTCCTTTGATGTTCAGGTAGCGCGTCAAAATATTTGTGCTTTGCGAAGGGTCAACGGCCGGTGGGTGTAACGCACTTGTGTGGTCGGAAGTCGAAGACATGTAAGGCGTTGTTACAGAGCGACGGAATGTGGGTGGCACAGGAGGCTCAGCCCCATATAAGTCGGCTGGCAGATTTTGTGCGACTGTCGGTTTATCAAGCGAGTTCGCATACTCATCGAGCGGATCCAAATCGATGGAGCTGGGAGTCATATCCGTAGACCCATTCACTTTTGCGCGCGGCGTGATAGTTCCTTCAGCCGGAGTGCCATATTTGGACATGGTAGCGATGCCAGTATGCGTTGAGACATTTGTAGCTGCATCCTGGTCGCGTGCGCGAATTTCTTGTGCAACGCGGGCCTTTTCCTGTCGCAACTGGTCGGCAGCACGGATGCCCCAAGACCCGCGAAAAATGATGTGAACCTCTTCAAGCGATAGTTGACGCGTATCAGGAAAGCAGCAAACGCAGAACACAAAGCCCAATGCACAGAGGCCGGCATAGAAACCGAATGCACCAGACGATGTTGCAGCACGCACGAGAGACAGGTACGTGGCACCAATAATCAAGTTACAGCTCCAGTTAACAGCAGTGGCAATACTTGTGCCCATCGCACGGGTTTCAATAGCGAATAACTCGCCTTGTTGCCATGGAACATTGCCAATGCCGAAACCATAAAACAGGACGTAGATAATGATTGCCACAATCACCAGGTAAGTCCAAAATTTACGGCTGGACGGAATGTCTGTGGATAATTGGCCATCGTCCCTGACTGGGAGAAAAGCGAAACAAATGGCAGCAAATACCAAGGCAGCCGACATCACAGGTACTGAATAAAGTAAGACACGCCGGCGTCCAATGATATCAATATACTTGAGTGCCACAAGTGTCGCGAGGAAATTGCTCGCACTCACAATCAAGGACACAGCCACAGGTTTTTCAAAACCAATTGCCTCAAAGATAGTTCCACTGTAGTACATGAGTGTGTTGAAGCCACACAATTGCTGCAATGCTTGGAGACCACACGCGAGTGCCAGAGCACGGGCATTGGGCCCAGTGAGTAAAAGGCGTACACGCTGGACAAACGTAAGCTTGCTGTGCTTGGCTTCAAAGTGCTGTAACGTATTAGCCAGATTTTCGGCGCGTTCTCGACAGTAGGTCTCAGTTGCATGTGGGTAGATGCGACGAAACGTGCGCACGGCACGCTCCATTTTTCCCTTTTGACTATCATATCGGGGTGATTCTGGGAGCCAGGCCATGCTAACCAACGAGATAATTGCAGGGATGGCACCACCAGCCACAGTGTAGCGCCACCCTCCTTTCATATTCTCGAAACCAGCACCGACGCCAGTAGCAATTAGCTGGCCCATAGTGAGAAACACGACATTGAGCGTTACGAGACGCCCACGCAAATGCGCAGGAGCTAGCTCACCGATCCACAAAGGTACAATCATCGAGGCCACGCCAACGCCTATTCCTACAACAAAGCGTCCACCAATCAGGGTCCACGTGCCTTGGGCAGCGGCCTGGATAATAGCGCCCACAATGAAGACGACATTTGCCAGTGCAATGACCATCTTTCGACCAATCCATTCTGACGGAAACATCGCGCACAATGAGCCAATTAATGCACCGAGAGAAGTCGCCGATGTGATAAGCTGTTTCGTCCCATCACCTAACTGACCGAGGTCGCCATACTGGTCCAGACTCACAAGAACAGACGAAACGTAGCCTGTATCATAACCGAACAAAGAGCCGCAGAGTGCTGCACTCATGGTCAGCATCCACATAGTCCAGCCAACGCGCTCCATGTTGCTCGTGGCTGCTGCGACTGATGACTCGAGGCCTACCATGTAAGCGTCCGCTTTGGCATTTTCCGAATCAAGGACGGAATCATCCCCTGACCCTTGCTTGTGCATCGGTATATTTTCCATCCACGCCTACCAAGTAAACTAGCTTTTTTTCTTCTTCTTCCTCGTCTTAGTCTCCTGGAGCCGTTTACAACAACTGGCACGCAAATGTGTATGTGAAAAGTGCTAATTCAACCGCCACAGGTACGCGGTCGAGTTGGCGGGTCACGACGCCTGTCGCCGCCCTTCCTCCACATCTACACGTACATGCCATTGGAAATTTTGCCCGATCCACTGTTGTGATACGAGCTAAAAGCATCAGCGTTGCAGAAGAGGAATGTAAGTCTACGCAGGCTTTACGAGCCTGCGACATACACACGGTACTTATTCAAACCAGCCTCTATCTGAAACATTATGCAGCCCAATGTTCAAGTCCCACGAATGAGACACCAGGCTCGGCCGTAAGTTCGCCTAGCACTACAGGCTGTTCACCGGCGTCACGCAGCGCAGAGCAAGTCTGCTCGCTAGCTGACGACGGCACAACAAGGACCATACCAATGCCATTGTTGAATGTGCGAGCCATTTCCAGCGGTTCGATCTGACCTTCCCTCTGCAGCCATGCAAAGAGAGAAGGACGCTGCCAACGCGACACATCTACCTTAGCACCAAGACTTTCCGGCAGCATACGTGGCAGGTTGTCGGTAAACCCACCACCAGTGATGTGAGCAAGGCCAAGCACATGATGCTCACCATGCATTACATGACCAAGGGCCTTGACATAAATACGGGTCGGTGCGAGCAGCGCATCGCCAAGACAGGCATGAATACTATCGTTCCAAGGACAAGGGGCACTGAGGGCAATGCCGGAACGAGCCACGACCTTACGGACAAGCGAGAACCCATTTGAGTGAAGTCCGCTGCTTCGAAGTCCAATCAGCACGTCGCCAGGCTGCATATGAGAAGTTCTAGGCAAGATAGCATCACGCTCCACAGCGCCGACGGCAAAACCAGCGACATCGTACTCGTTACCGACGTACATGCCAGGCATTTCAGCCGTTTCGCCGCCAATCAAAGCGCACTCCGCATCGCGACAGCCATCAGCGATCCCCTTTACTACAGCTGAAGCTGTGTCAACATCAAGCTTGGAGCAAGCAAAGTAATCGAGGAAGAAAAGCGGCTGAGCACCCTGGACGAGCAAGTCGTTAACAGACATCGCAACAAGGTCAATCCCGATCGTATCGTGCTTTCCATGTTCTAAAGCAATACGCAGCTTAGTACCGACACCATCTGTACCGCTGACCAGAATGGGATCACGCATGTTCAATGCCTTGAGATCGAACAGACCGCCAAAGCCACCCAGTGTTCCCATGCAGCCGGGACGCTGTGTAGTTTTGGAAAGTGGCTTGATCCGCTCTACAAGTGTGTTTCCTGCGTCAATATCGACACCTGCAGATGCGTAAGTCATGCCTGCAGGTGCACTGGACCGTGCAGCAGCCAAAGCACGGTGAGCAATGTCGCGGCGGTACACCATGCCCTCGAACTTAACATTCGAGACCCCAGCATATACCCGCTGCAGTGCCTCATCGAGAGTGGCTCCAACAGCCGAAACTGCGAGCACACGACCGCCTGCAGTGAGAAGTTGGCCATCATCAGCACGCTTAGTGCCCGCATGGTACACTGACACGCAATCGGGCATTGTCTCAATATGAACAGGCACGCCAGTCGCATATTTGCCAGGATAGCCACCACTCGCGATAACCACGCTAACAGCGAAACCAGGACGAATCGCAAGATCGACACAGTCGAGGCGGTTCTCAACACATGCCATCATGACGTCAGCGAGCGTCGATGGATGCTCGAGGAGTTCCAGGACGGCCTCCGTTTCTGGATCTCCAAATCGAACATTGAATTCGAGGACCTTGGGTCCCTTGCTCGTGAGCATGAGACCCACGAATAGCATTCCAACAAAGGATGTACCGTCGCGACGCAAACCCTGAATGGTCGGGAGCAAGATCTCCTGTCGAATGCGCTCCTCCATTCCTGCAGCTGTTCCATCGGGAGTTGGGCAGTACGCACCCATACCGCCCGTATTGAGACCGGTGTCTCCTTCGCCAATACGCTTGTGATCTTGGCATCCAGGCAGTGCACGGACCGTGTACCCGTCAGAAAATGCAAGCACTGAGAGTTCCGAGCCATCTAAACGCTCTTCAATAATTAGGAAATCACCGGCATCACCAAACACTTTGCGAACTAGCAGGTCTTCAACACCTTGACGCGCCTCATCGTCGGTGTCTGGTAAAATCACACCTTTACCACCGGCGAGACCACTGGCTTTTAATACGACAGATTTTGCACCACCCAACTCCCGGATAAATTCATAGCATTCTTCCACTTGATCAGCTGTGAATGTGCGATATGCAGCGGTCGGAATTTGGTGCCGGGCCATGAAATCTTTTGCATATGCTTTAGAGCCTTCGATTTGGGCCGCCTCCATGCTAGGGCCAAACACCTTGATCCCAACGAGACGGAACGCACGCTCAACACCTGCAACGAGTGGGGCCTCTGGTCCAGGAATACATAGAGTAACTCGCTGAGCTTTCGCCCATTCCGCGATTTCGCTGAAGTCGCCGCTGGCCTTGGGCGTGCTTACATTCGAACAACGACTTCCGAGAGTAGCAGTTCCGCCATTCCCAGGTGCCACGTAAACGTGTTCAACACGCTCTGAACGAAGCAAGTGCAGCGCCAATGCATGCTCACGACCACCAGAGCCGAGAATCAGTGCACGAATGGCCGACATGGTGATGGGTCTGTACAAGGAAGCAGTTGTGGATCTGCCGATCAGATGACGTAAACGTGTGGGTGGGTAGGACGATCGGACCACATGACAAGTGGTCCTAAACGGCCAAGACAAAAAAATTTGTAAACAAATTTTTTTCCTTCCTACTACACTCGACTATGTCGAAGCGAACGCTCGCAGATGGCGCGCAGGCGCCGGAGGCTGAGCGTCCACGCTTGGAAGAAGGAACGCCAAACAAAGAGGAAAATGAAGTGGGAATGGGAGAGTTTGAAGATCCTTTCGAAGATGAGATCGAAAGTGACGGTGAAATTGTAGATGCGAATCAAGACGAGGCGGACATGGAAGAGGATGAGGATGAATCAAAAGTGCCTACAAAAGCTTATATGCCGGGAACGATGCCTCTGGAAGAAGGTCAAACACTAGTGCCCGACCAGTCAGCATATGATATGCTACATCGCATGAATGTGACATGGCCATGCTTGTCGTTTGACTTCCTTCGAGACCACTTGGGCTCGCAACGGCAGACCATGCCGCATACCGCGTATTTCGTGGCTGGTACCCAAGCAGATACCGCTAAAAATAATGAAGTTCTCATAATGAAGGCCAGTTCGATGCATCGGACCTCGCGTGATGATGGTGCGTTTAAAAAGACAGAGACAGGCGAGGCACCATCGTACTTGGCTAGGATGTCTTGAGGCATTTGGCTGTATGAGTGGCGTTGGAAAACACCACTCGATGCCGAAAACCAACTCGCTACCTATCTTATATCTTCTGAGCCTGTTGATGGTTGCCATCTCTGTCGAAAAAAAAAATAACGAAGATATACTAACGAATACCAGCGCAATCAGACGATGAGAATGATGATGACGAGGATGATGTAGATGAAGATGCCGTTCTCGAATACAAGACCATCCCGCATCTGGGAGGCGTAAATCGTGTGAGAGCAGCGCCTACCACGACGCCGACATCCGAGCTGGAGCCTTGCTTAGATCCGTACCCAGTAGCGACATGGGCAGAGACGGGTAAAGTTCATATTTGGGATGTTCGTCCTCTATTCAACGCGTTGAACCAACCCGGCACAAAGATTGACAAGAAAAAAGTCGAAACACCATTGTTTACCATAAATGCTCATCGCACAGAAGGCTTTGCGATGGACTGGGGCGGCCTTTTGGGTGGCGGTTCGTCGGGAAATACTGGCCACTTGCGCTTGCTAACAGGCGATATGCACAGCAAGATTTTCCTCACAACAAGTAATAATACCGGATTCACCACACATGCTCAGCCATTTGAGAGTCACACATCATCTGTTGAGGACCTACAGTGGAGTCCATCAGAGCCTACCGTATTTGCCTCATGCTCTGCGGACCGAAGTATCCGGATCTGGGATGTGCGTATAAAGTCGCACCGTTCAGCTCTTGCAGTTGATGCTGCACATGAGCAGGATGTAAATGTCATCAGCTGGAATCGCGGGACACAGTACTTGCTTTTGTCTGGTGGTGATGATGGAGCATTGAATGTGTGGGACATGCGCGCATTTAAGCATGGTCAAAGACCTAGTCCAGTTGCGCACTTCGGATGGCATCAAGCGCCTATCAGCAGTGTGGAATGGCACCCAGATGAAGACAGTATATTTACGGCTTCTGGTCGCGATGACCAAGTGACACTGTGGGATCTGGGTGTTGAACATGATGAAGATGAAGACCCGGCACAGTTGCCGAAAGGGCCTAACGGTGAGCCCGTACCGAGCCAGTTGCTATTCTGTCACCATGGTGCCACAGATATCAAGGAGGTCCACTGGCATCCACAGATCTCAGGCATGTTGGGCACTACGTCATCTGATGGCTTCCACTTCTTTAAGACGATTTCTGTGTAGAAGCAGCTGTGTATGATAGAGTTTTATATATTCATTCACAATATATTCTCATGAATGCATTAGGAACGCTTCTGGCAGAATGGCTCTGGATTTTGGCCTTTATAAACCCAAGCTTTCATCGCTTCCTTCAGTTCCTCAGGAAACGTGGCTTTGCACAGGCGGTCGTAATCGTAAGCGACACAGTCAAAATCGCCCTCAGCGACCACGTTACGCTGCGCTACCGAGTATGCTGTCGATCGAATAATAGCCCTATCGCGCCGATGCATCGGAAGCGGAGCTTGTCCGATAACAATAGTGTCAGGGTACGTGACAGGACGACGGTAGCGGCAATACGTTGATGCAAGGATGACGCCAACGCCTCGTCCTAATGCAAGGTTGTCACGAATTTCACGACTCAGGGTGCTTGTTACGCGCTCGATCCAGCGCATACGGGCCGTTTCGAACCACCTAATATAATGCACATTGTTCACTGAACGAATTAGCTCGACGAGTCAAAGACATACCGTGCTCAAACTGATCATGATCGCCCCAAATGACAGGTTGTCGAAACACTGCAGCGCGAGGATATCCTAGTTTAGACAATTCTTCTTCGGCCTCTTGTATTTGCGCTTCGTATGCGACCTCATTTTTCCGTACATCCTCGAAAGAAACAGGCTTATATCTTCGGACAAGCTGGGGACTTGAACGCCATGTCGGCAGTGAAACATGGCGAAGAGCTCCTCCAAGCATACGCGACATGGTAAAATTGGCCGGTTAGTTCGGGCCGTAACCCCTATAAAAATAATTCAAGGGTTCGCCTCCAGTGACATGTGAAATCGGAGTCCACCCAGTTCTTGATAAAGAACGGAGGCAACATATTTGCCGTCTGCATTGAAATTACTCAACGATCGCGGTGCTCTCTACTATGACAGACAACTGGACATTAGAGATACGAAAAACGCAGCGACGGTGTGCCGTCAGTTGAAAGATTCCGCAAAAGTGGCTAATTTTTTTCTATATCCATGCTTGGTCTGTCGCCAACGACAAGATACGGAGTGAGGAACGTGTACACTGTTCTTTGGGAACATATGATGCTTTACCATACACGATGTAAAGCCAACATATGAAATTATTCATGAGAATTTTAATGTATTTATTTCATGCTAGCTGTTGCTACGTCGGGCTTCTGATGTTCGACATATTATCGTGCCGACAGAAATGCATCGAAATTGCTATTTCGATGGCAGATATAGTGTTTCACCGCTTTATTCAAATTCTGGAGGGAAATTCTTCTCCCAACAATTCTCCATACTTCTCCGACGTAAGGGCGTTTGTCTGACCAATCCTACCTCGCCGAACTTTGACAGGACAAGTAACATCGTACATCACGTGCGTTTCGGATGACCCTGATCACTGATTGGTTCATAGTAACTGAACCTTTCAACGGTCCATTTAAATCAATCTCGACAGATAACATATATAAGTCTGCTTGGTGCGCCACACGAACTCCTAACTCAACTAATCACCCTCGATGAAGATGCAACTCGGAAGTGTTTTGGCTCTCGCAGCCTTGAGTGGACTTGCTTATGGTGCACCCGCACAGAATGGAAGGTGCCATCCTGTGGCAAAGCCAGGCCCGCTGGTTGGTCTGGGCGACTATGACGACACATCTGTCCAGCAGCTCTCATTCGGCTCTGTGAAAGGTTTCAAGGGAAAGGTGCTTGTCGCGTCTGATAAGCCAGGAGAAGCCTTGCAATTCTACGAGTGTGAGCCACCGTCGGACAAATACGAAGGTTCGAATGATTACTTCTACTATGGGCAAGTGAGATCCAAAAATGATCCAAGCATGTGCTTGACACCTGGTACTGTCAATCGTCCGGTGAAGGGACGTAAGGACAAATGGGAGGCATACCCTAACGATGGTGAGAAAGCTGTGCGGATGGAGCCGTGCGCAGAGGAGGCGTCATTGACGATGCGCAAGCAGTGGTTCCGTATCCCAAGGACAGGGCCCAAGGGGTGCTCGCGTGAGTTAGACCAAGCTGGTTGGGAGAGTGATAAGCTATCTTTGCGACTGGAGTACGATGGTGGATCACCCGTAACATTTGGCGTGACAACAAGGGACTACGCGAGGATTCTCATGCTTGACTCAGGCAAAGCCGAGCATAGGTGTATCAATGCTTTCTAACCTCCCGCCTATTAATATTGAATGTGAAATGTAAAGCTTTATATGTTAAGATATCGAGAGACCCTTTTTTTTCTTTGTTCTAGTAGTTTGAGATAAAAAGATTGCAAACTAAAGCGACAACTTGATGTTTTGTGTGATAGACATATTTGAGGTGCCGAGGGCTGTTATAGTCGCCTTGTTAGTACGGATGAAATTTATTCAGGAACGTAAGTGGTGCACGTGCCAACCCCTAGAAATCGGTTGCTTACAGATATTATTATTGCATCAGTGGACCTACTGGACGCCATCATGTTGTACTTGAGTGGATTGGGCTCAAAGACGCAAACCGAAACTTGAGATCAAATCAATAGTGAAAATTTTAAGATATCATTTCAAAAATAACCATTTACCATCCGTATTATAGACTGCTACACTGGGTGGTTCATGACATGGGCTGGTCTTGTCTAAGGGAGAACCCTAGGTGGCTCTGCGAGCACGCGGAACCTCGATAAGATTAGACTGCATTAAAAAATACAAGAAAGGATTTCTGAGATTTTTGAGGAATCTTTTGGTGGCTCGGTCGTAGAACTTACTGACTCTGTTCTGAAAACACATGAGAAACCAAGATCTATAGAATCGAGCAACAAGTTTGTGTACGATGTCACAACTAAAAACAAACTATTAACAGTGTATAGCACATTTTGACTCCACGATCATTTAAGGTAATCTTTAGAGGAAGTCCTTACATAAATAGTTCTGCTTTTAAAGAATGACCAAGTAAATTCACGTTGTGTTTGAGAACCGTCGCAGGAGACAGAGAGCAAAAACTCAATTTTTGATATAGTTTCAAAACATTCATCGTAGGCCATTCTTCTAATTCGTTTAGTACATAAATTCTGGTCGATGCGTCCTGGACGGGCGCGATTCGGTCACATTGCCAATACCGAATAGGTTACGCGTAATATCTCACCGTGGGTGTATCGCTTAATTTCTGTCCTAGGAGCCCTCTACGTTATATCTCATAGCGCATGAATGAAATAACTCCATATATTTAATGTCTTCTCATCAAGGCCATTGGACGGAAGGTTACCCGGCCTGTAAGGTTTCAGCGTCGGAAGGCAAAGTACCCTAATATGAAGCCGCTTAATGACTTTTTAGTGAATATTACCTTATATAAATTGAGAGCTTCTTGTACAATACGACAAGATTGAACATTCACATAAAACTAAATCGACGCACTGAGCATATTCTCAACACATGAGGGCAAATATGATGAAGCAGTCTGAATTAAGTGCAGTTGCTCATCGATCCAAGGATTAAGCATACATTTCAGGCATGGGCTTAAACTCAGTTTGAATGTGTTATAGCAACGACAGCGTCGTGTGCGACCTATGTGTACAAAATAAACCGCGTAATAAACCATCGGATATGTAGTGAAATCATTATTTACAAAACTGTAACCATGAACAAATAACCCTGTATATGAGAACGATGTTACAAATTCGCCGCGCGAATCTTTGGAGACTTCGTCTGCCGCCATGAACGGTACGTGTTCACAGAACGGGGACGCGTTGATTTTTGAAAATGCGTGCGGCGCTGCGCGAAACCAATGCGATGGTTCTCGAAGTCAAGGATAATGGACGTCAACTTGAATATAGGTTCGCCTAAAATCCAGTGATTTAGACCATCTATTCCGACAACTGGAATCTTGCACATAGTGCCGTGCTTCAGGGAAGCAGAGAATTTCAGCGGCACACCACCAATAACAATGTCCGAGCTGGGCACCTTGTCACAGTCGAATAATCCAATGTAAGAACCATCCACTGACTTTGTAACGCGAACGCCTTCCATAGACATCAGAACCCGCTTGACATCGGCGACATTGCCAAGAATAACACTGGCTGTGGAGTCAACGGTACCATGGAATGATAGACCATTCCATGTGAATGGGGTAGTCCAGTAACCTTGGGCCGGATTGACGGCATTCCAGCTGATATTGCCAAAGAAGAGAGAACGGTCAATAGTACCGACGTTTAGACTGCCATGTTTGTCGCCGAGAGTGAACTGGTAGACGTTTTGGTCAAGATGAGAAGATAAAACATTGGTGAAAGAATTGGCCGAAGAAGCTGAACTGATGGAAGGAAAAGCCAAGCCAATTCGAGCGGAGTTGTGTGATGATGATGAAACAGCTACCTTCTTGAGGTCGAATGGACCAAAGGATAGATCGTCGACATCAACAGGCTTAGGACCATCCAGTTGCCTCGAAGTAATAGATTTGTCTGGGTCATATGAAGAGTCGACGATTACATCGGCAGAGCTTGTATCAAAAGTGACGGCCACGGATTGAGGAGGAAAGCCGACGGAAATAATTGTTGACCAAGGATCGGAGCGGTCAGCCTTCTCGTTCGTCTGAATCTGTGCGCCGCTGCGTTTGCGTAACGCAGTTGCATTGACAAATGAGTCGTGAGAACCTGTATTTTTGCGGAAAGTAAAGGCATTGTGTATATATTTCGCTGACAGAAGATCAAGTTCTTCGTTCACCAATGAGTCGGTATGGAATGGGTGAGGTGTCGAGCGGCGTTGAAGCTGGAGAGTAAGCTTCGCAGAGGAGAATGCCACCGCTTGGATCAGGGCGAGTGCAACGAGAATGAGGAACATGTTTTACCACTTCAGGGCCGTTAACAGGGCCCATTATATAGTATTGCCGGCGCAGGGCGATGTGCCTAGCGCCTAGCAAAACGCCAAGCCGCGGGGAAAACCAAGGCGTTAAACAACTCCGATGCTCTGCGAGGGGCGTCGGACATTTACGATGGCGGACAGCCGGCTTTACTTTGGGAAAAACTTGTGGCGAATTAAATCAAGCATCAAAATCAAACAGCTAGGATATCGGATGAGTGGAGAAACTAAGGCGACATAGACATGCTGAGTAATAGGTATCATAACGGACATTGCAATTGGGATTCCCCGATCTTTCTTCAACCAAACTAATTTGTTGTAACATGAACGACATTCGTGTGGCACCGTTGAAAAACGCGATAGGATTCAATATGGAAATAACAGTTTAGTAATTTGATGCCGTTGCGGTGGCAATGGACCTGAATGGATCGTAGACAGCATGTGATTTATTGGCTTTTGTCGGGCCTGGTACAAGCGTTGATCCTGTCGCCCTGTTCGCAGGAGCCAATGTCGCGACCATGACCAGCGCCAATGCCATATCTACATTGAACAGCAAAGACCGATCTGGGCACTTCAGCGAAAGCGGCGGATAAACTTGGTGGTTTCTAGTGAACGGACTGCACAGAATGATTACTCTGTATATTCACGGATAAAATGCAAAAGCACGTTAAGACCTTTTGACAATCACAGCCGTCTTTTTGACCAACGCGATTGGTTGGTACATGTCCCAAGCATTATTCCTGGTTGGATCCCATTAATTTCCTCTCTGGATTATGCTTGTAACTCTCTATTACCTCATTCTCTCACACATCCCGGTTTCCTGACGGAAAGAGGTCATTATGCGCAAGGACGATAATGTGGATCAGTGCTTCACGACTGCTATGTGAAATGCAATACCTGATAAAATGGCTGTGCTTGACCAAATATAGGGAAGCTAAAATACAGTTTTCGTAACCGGTGGCATAGCAATACACACGATTCGAATAAGAAACACAGAAAGTGTATAAAGAGAATAATTGTGACTCTACTATGCGCACAAGTATTGCTAGATTTATTCGGTCGAGGGGGCAGGAATGTAATCCAGGGGGAAATAATCGAGTGCATGAGAGAGTAGAGAGGGAGAAAAACGTAAGACGTTAAATTGGGAAGGGACTTGAAAAATTGTATTCCAACCGATGTGGTTAGAGAGTAACAAAAAAAACATTTGCACTCATTTTGGCAATGTCTGGAAAATAGTAACGTATTCTGGCGTTAAAAAAGAATAGACGAAAGTTGATATGCAGACAAGAGAATGAGAGAGGTGGGCCAAAGTAATGCGCTTAAGTGGGGTTGCTTTCTAGAGCAGGTAATGCAGCCCAGAAAAGCATCTGAGCATTTGTAGTAATAGTATAAAAATAATTGGAACAAGTTTAGACCACTGAGAAAGAGTCACGACAGAGTTTCAGGATGTCCCACCATGTGCTCAAAAGTGACATCTCGCTACATGCGCGAAAATGAAGCGGTCAAAAATCTCGTAGGCGCTTACAAATAGTGGCTTGAGCGCATTTCCTTATGGGTATGCATACCATATTTCGGTTTCGCCTGTAATGGCGAGTGTGCATGAGTCATAGTATAACTCGGCACGCATATGACTTGACACGCAAGTTATAAAAAGGCGCCCCGAGCCATCACGGCTCCTCATGCTGCTAGCTGAGGCATTAGCCGAGCGAGCCGAGGCACAGCGCCGATATGAGCAGCTGATGCAGCGGCTCCTGCGAGTCGTGCGAGTACAAGAGGGCGACCAGCCAGTAGAGGACCCGGAGGAGCTCCTCGTCT